>Ga0194035_1001333_pt1 | contig 13123 bp, 12 predicted proteins | sample JunL2320m_MetaG_FD_148680 | JGI IMG/M metagenome (GOLD analysis project Ga0194035, IMG submission 148680) | Anoxic zone freshwater microbial communities from boreal shield lake in IISD Experimental Lakes Area, Ontario, Canada - Jun2016-L239-20m | ecosystem: Environmental > Aquatic > Freshwater >...
ACATCCAACTCAAGGACTGGACTCCGACACTGACCCTGACCCTTGAGCCGGGTATCAAACTGCCCGCCAACGCTACGGCCAAGATCGGTCAGAGCAGTATCCTGGGCACGCAGCACGTCGAGTTGGCCGCGCCGGCGAACCCGTCGCCGCAGCCACTGCGTGACGGCTCGACGATCTCGCTCAAGAACTCGTCATCCTTCCCGACGATCGAGCGGACCCTGGCCAGCCTCGCGACGGTGCTGCGCGGTGGCGGCATACCGAACCTGGAGATCATCCAGACTGAAGTCAACAACCTGCTGACCGGCAATGCCGACCAGATCCGGGACTTCCTCACCAACTTGAACACCTTCACCGACCGGCTCAACCAACAGCGCGATGACATCGCCCGGGCCATCGAGTCGAGCAACAAACTGTTCTCCTACGTTGCCAGCCGCAACAACACACTGGATCAACTGCTGGTCGATCTGCCCCCGCTGGTCAACTATCTGGCAGGCGCCAAAGACCGGGTGACCGACGCGGTGATTGCCCTCGGTCGCTTCAACAAGGTGACCGGTGAGGCCCTTTCCGCGGCTCAGGCCGACCTGAACACCAACCTCGTGGCGTTGCAGCGCCCGCTTAAGCAACTGGGCCGCGGTGCGCCGTACTTCCTCGAGGCGATGAAGCTGATCATCACCAACCCCTACCCGCTGGACAACATCCCGAAGGCAATGCGCGGCGACTTCATCAACCTGTCGCTGACGGCCGATCTGACACTCAGTTCGCTGGACAACGGGTTGCTGACCGGCACCGGAGTCTCGGGCATGTTGCGGGCACTGGAGCAGTCATGGGGCCGGGATCCCGCGACGATGATTCCGGATGTCCGGTTCACCCCGCACCCGAACATGACCGACGGCGGCGGACCGTATGTCGAGCGTGGCGAGTGAGTGAGGGAATGAACCTATGCTGACTCGCTTCATCAAATTCCAGCTGGTGGCTTTTGTCGTCTTGACCATTCTGGCTCTGATCGGCCTGAGCATTTACTACCTGCGACTGCCCAGTCTCGCTGGGATCGGGCAGTACACCCTTACCGCGGAGCTGCCATCCGCGGGCGGGCTGTACAAGACGTCGAACGTGACCTACCGCGGTGTCACCATCGGTTCTGTGACCGATATTGAGCCCACCGAGAAGGGCGCCCGGGCCACCCTGCGCATCGCCGACAAGTTCCAGATACCGGTCGATGCCAGCGCCAACGTTCGTTCGGTGACCGCGATCGGCGAGCAGTATCTGGACCTGGTTTCCGACGGTAGGTCCGGCCAGTACTTCAAGCCCGGGCAGACCATCACCAAGAGCACCGTCCCGCAACCGGTGGGTCCGGCCTTGGACGCGGCCTACCGCAACCTTGCCGCCCTGCCGGTGGACAAGATTCCAACCCTGTTGGACGAGACGGCCCAGGCCGTCGGTGGTCTTGGCCCGACCTTGCAGAAGTTGACGGACAACACATCCATGTTCGTCGATGAACTCAATAACAACATCACTGACATCAACGACCTCGTTGACAATTCCGGACCGCTGTTGGACACCCAGGTGCAGTCTGCGGATGCGATCTATCGGTGGGCGGCCGATCTGAAATCGCTGACGGCCCAGGGCAAGGAGCAGGACGCGGCGCTGCGCAGCACCCTCCGGGAGGCCGCGCCGACGGCCGAGGGACTCAATACCCTATTCGTCGACGTCAAAGATGGTCTGCCGCAGACGCTGGCCAACCTCGAGATCATTATCGAGATGCTCAAGCGCTACAACAAGGGTTTCGAGCAGGCACTGGTGCTGCTGCCGCAGGGCGCGGCGGCCGGACAGACGGTGTCCGCGCCGTACCCGGGCCAGGCATCACTGGACCTCGGGTTGGCGCTGAACCAGCCGCCGCCGTGCCTGACCGGCTTCCTGCCGGCCAGTCAGTGGCGGTCGCCTGCCGACACCAGTACCCGTCCGGTGGAGAACGGTCTCTACTGCAAGATCCCGAAAGACGTTACGGACAACGCCGTGCGCGGCGCGCGCAACTTCCCCTGCCAGGACGTGCCGGGTAAGCGGGCCGCCACGCCGGCCGAATGCCACAGCAACGAGCCTTATACGCCGCTGGGCACCAATCCGTGGTTCGGCGATCCGAATCAGATCGTCAACTGCCCGGCACCGGGCGCGCGCTGCGACCAACCGGTCAACCCCGGCACCGTCATCCCCGCGCCCAGTATCAACAACGGGCTCAACCCGCTGGCGTCAGAGCTGCTGCCAGCACCGACGCCACCGGCGCAAGATCCGCTGTCGGCACCGGGATCCGGTACGGTGCAGTGCAACGGTCAGCAGCCCAACCCGTGCGCCTACAACCCGACCTCAGCTTCGGCGACGAACACGTCGGCTGTGTACGACGCTCAGAATGGGGAAATCGTCGGGCCGGACGGTACGCACTACACCGTCAAGAACTCGACCAGTACAGGAGACGACGGATGGAAGGAGATGCTGGCTCCGGTCAGCTGACCCCAACCCCGCCACTGACAGCGCCTGATCAGCCCGAGTCGCGGCTGAGTTCCGGACGCTGGCTGGTTCATGTGACTGCAGCACTGGCGGTGGCAGGCATGGTGTTGATTGCTGCGGCCGCGCTTGCCTGGGTGTCGAATCGACATGGCGCCGCTGCTGCCCGCGACGAAATCATGGCCGTCGACATGGCCAAGGACTGCATCTCGGCCACCCAAGCCCCCGATACCAAGGCGATGACCGACAGCCAGCGCAAGATCGTCGGCTGCGCAACGGAGAACTACGCACCCCAGGCGAATCTCTACAGCAGCCTGCTCACTGAGGCGTATCAGACGGTTAATGCAAAGGTGAAGATCGCCGATATCCGGGCGGCCGCGGAGAAACACAACCCGGACGGTTCGATCGACGTTCTGGTCGCCACCCGCGTCATGATGTCGAATGTTCAGGAGAAGGACCAGGAGTTGAGCTATCGGCTGAGGGTGCGGATGGCACCTGCCGATGGCACCTACAAGATCGACAACATTGAACCGGTGGGCAAGTGACGGTGACCCTCGACAGCGCGCTGATTGAGGATCCCGCCACCGATGTGCCCAACGTAGCCGGGCCGGTGGCGGACTGGTCGGCTCGCGCCGGAGCGTTCACCATCGACGTGCTGATCGGTCTCGGCGTCGTGGTGACCGCTCTGCTGGTATGGCTCTCAGCTCCGTCGCAGGGCTGGCTGTGGTGGCTCACACTGCTGGTGGGCGCGGCGATGTTGCTGGCTGTGTTGGTCAATCGCTTGTTGCTACCCGTGGCGATCGGATGGAGCCTTGGCCGTTCAGTGTTCGGCATCGCGGTCGTGGGTCGAGACGGCAAGGCGGTCGGGCCGTGGCAGTTACTGCTGCGGGATGCGGCGCACCTGGTTGACACGGCACCGCTATTTCTCGGCTGGCTCTGGCCGTTAGTGGACTCACGCGGGCGCACCTTCGCCGATGTGCTTGCCCGCACCGAGGTTCACCGAGTCGAAGGCGATCGGATCGACCGCCCCAACCGTGCGGTCGCAGCCGTCGCGGCCGCGACCGCACTTGCCACCCTGGCAGCAGGGGTTGGGTATCTGGGTGTCTATCGCCAGGAATTGGCGTTGGCCCAAGCCCGGGAGCAGATCGCCGTGCGGGGCCCCAAGATCGTCGCGGATCTACTCACCTACAAGGCCGCGAGCCTTCAGGACGACTTCACCCACGCACAGTCGCTGGTGACTGACGGCTACCGGCCGACTTGGACCGCCCAGCAGGAGGCCATCCGTAAGGCCGGCGCGGTGGACAATGACTACTGGGTCACCAACGGTGCGGTGCTTGATTCGTCGACGGACCGAGCGACGATGCTGCTGCTGATGCAGGGTCAGCGGGGTATCGCACGAAATCAGCGGTTCATCACGGCGTCGGTTCGAGCCCACTTTGAGAAGTCGAATTCCGGTGACTGGCTGGTATCGGATCTCACCGTCCTGACTGCGCCTAAATCGGGCGGAGGTGGTCGATGAGTCCGCTACGCCGCGTTGGGCCGGCCGACCCGGTGAACTTCCGCATGCCCGAGCCAAGGCCGCGGCATCGGGCGTTGGCGCTGGCCTCCTCCGTTGCGGTGGTGGCGGTTCTGGCTTGCGTCTCGTTCGCAGCGCTGGTTTTTGCCAAACACCACACCGTGTACCGCGCGCAGATCCGCGATGCCGACGTGATCGACTTTGTGAAATCGTTCGTCACCAACTACACCTCGCCGGATCCGTTCCACGCCAATGACTATGCCAATTCGGTATTGGCGCAAGGCACCGGTAAGTTCGCCACGGCTTACGACAAGAGCCTGGACACGATCGTCATCCAGGTAGCCCAATCCGAACGCGGGTTCGGTGCCGTGCAGGAAATCGGGATTGAACGCTGGAATAGCGACGGTAGTGCCGATGTCATCGCAGTGGCGATGATGACCACCAAGATGCCGGACGGTAAGACTTACGAGAGCCCGAGCCGATGGGTGGTCACCGCCACCAGGGAAGGGGAACGGTGGAAGGTCAGCGACCTGAAGCAGGTGATCTGAGCGACGCCGCGTCCGAGGAGGATCCGGCTGAGAAGCCCCATGAAGCGGTGCCCCGGGAGTCGTTGTCGCACAACAGGAGACGTATCGCAATCGTGTCCTCGACTGCGCTGTTCATCGGGGCCGGGGCGTTGGCCGGCGCGATGGTTCAGCCCTACCTGATGGATCGCGCTACCGCCGCCACTAAGGAGAAGATCGCACGGACTGCCGCCGATGCGATCACGACGCTATGGAGTTACACCCCCGACGATATGGATAAGTTGTCCGATCGCTCGGCCAAATACCTCGGCGGCGATTTCGCACAGGATTACCGTCGCTATGTCGATGCGATCGCGCCCACCAATAAGCAGGCCAAGGTGACCAGCAACACCCAGGTCGTCGCCGCGGCGGTTGAGTCCCTGCGAGGCTCGGAAGCCACCGCGCTGGTCTATACCAACACCACCTCGACAACGCCGCAGAACAACAACATCCCGTCGCTGAAGTATCTGTCCTACCGATTGGAGTTGCAGCGTGAGGGTCGAGACTGGCGGGTCACCAAGATGACTACGGTTACATCGCTTGATCTGACGCCCAAGCTCTAGCTGAATGCCAGCCAGCTTGGCAGGGAGCGTTCGCGAGCATCACACAGAACGGCCATGGTGTCGCAGGATCCCCGTGGCGAGCCGGCGCCGGCCCACATGCCGCCGGTATCGCGGCGCAGCACGATCGATGACGAGCCGCCGCCGTCGAGCAGAACGGCGGTGTCGGAGCTCAAACCGCGGAAGAGATTCTGAATCTGGTCAGGTGTATAGCTTCCACCCTGAAAGACATACATCTCATCTTTGTCCCTGGCGTAGGCCACCGCGGTTCTGGCCGCGCTCGGACCCGGATCGTTGAGCTGGCCGGTATCGCCGGGAGCCAGCAGCTTTAACCCGCTGACGGCTACGAACCGGGTACGGCTTTCGATGAGCTTGTTAATCACCGGCGAGGCGGCGTCGTAGTCATTGGGCGCCCTGGGGGCCACGACAAACGGTGCGCCGCGCACCGGGAGGATCAGGGTGGTCAATGCCGTCCACACCTCGTCACCACCGGAGAGCGCCTGTTTGCCGGCATAGGCCAGGGTCCCGGTGACCGCCATATTCGCCCGGCCCAGCGAGCCGGTGTTGTCGATATAGGCCCCGAGCGGTGAACTGCACGCGGTGTTCTTCCAGGACCCGCCCTGCTGAGAGCGGACGTCGAAGAAGTTGGCATTGATCGCGATGGTCGGCTGTCCGAGTGCGGCCCAAGCCTGTAGTGGGGCGTAGGTCTCCGAGGCCTGCATGAGACCTTCGGAGGTGCGGGCCCCGGGGGTCCGCTCACATCGTGCCTGAGCACCCTGGTGGGTATCGACAAGTAATCGTGGTGAGAGTCGTTGTGAGGCGGCCTTGACGACCATCAGGTGTCCGCCATTGGTCATCTCGCGCCAGTTGCCCGCCGCGTCGAGCATCGGGGCCGGAAATCCATCGCCGAAGTTGTACACCAGGTAGCTGCCTCGGGTATTGGCGATCGCCTGTGCCAGCTTCTCCCGGCCGTCGGCGGCACCGGCGGGCGGGCAGTTAGTCACCGCAAGCGCCAGGCATACAAGCGCGGTCAAGCACCCGGCCCCGAGGCGACGAAGGGCGATGACGGGACTCGGCACAGAAACAACGATAGCCCCGCTTTTAACACTGTCAACATCCGTAACGGCCGGATCACTATTCCGCCGCGGGCGTATTACGAAGTGCCCCAGTGGAATTGAACCAGCCGAATCCGGCTGTCGGTCTCAGGCGCCCGGGCGCTTCCTCCAGCGCTCCTCATAAGCCGCGATCTCGTGCGGTTCATCCATGTTCTCGCGGATCATCGCCCTCTCGCGGCGGATGATCGATCGCATGGTGAGCCAGATCAGCACGATCAGTGCGACGGCCGCGATAATGATGTAAATGGCTGTGAAGTCCCCACTGCCCATCGTGGTCCCCGATCTCTTGTAGCCGCGCCAGGTGTTCGGCACCAACACCATGGTCGACCGGATTCGGGTTCGTGATGTGCTAATTGGTGAAATTTTTTATGACCGGCCCCGCCCGAGTGGGGCGGTGAACCGTGCGGCATCGCCGTCGGGCACGGTGCTGGGGCCTTCAGCCGAAGGCCCCAGCTACCCTCGGCTCATGGCCATAGAGCGCACTGAGCGATCCTTTGCAGGCGTGGGTGGGGTCCGGGTCGTCTATGACGTGTGGACTCCGGACATCGAACCCCGAGGAGTCGTCGTGTTGGCCCACGGTTATGGCGAACACGCCCGTCGGTACGACCACGTAGCGCAGCGGTTCGCAGCTGCCGGTCTCATCACCTATGCCCTCGATCACCGCGGGCACGGCCGGTCCGGTGGCAAGCGGGTGCGGGTGCGCCACATGTCGGAGTTCGTCGCCGACTTCCGGTGCCTGGTTGCCACCGCAACGGCTGAGCACCCGGGTCTGACCCGAATCGTGCTGGGCCACAGCATGGGCGGCGGGATCGTGCTCGCCTATGGCGCGCAGTACCCGAGCGAATACGACCTGATGGTGCTGTCCGGTCCGGCGATCGCCGCCCACACCGGCGTGTCGAAAGCCAAGGCAATGTTCGGCAAGGCGGTCGGTTCGATATTGCCCGATCTGCCGATCGAACAGATCGATCCTGACGCGGTCTCCCGTGACCCGATAGTGGTGGCCGACTACAAAGCCGACCCACTGGTCTACCGCGGAAAGATCCCCGCCGGTATCGGCAAGGCGTTATTGGTTGTCGGCGAGAATATGCCCCGACTGGCCGGCGCAATCACCGCACCTCTCCTGGTGGTGCACGGTGAGCAGGACCGGCTGGTGTCGACTGCGGGCAGCGAGCACCTGGTGGAATGCGCCGCATCCAGCGACGTCACACTCACGGTGTACCCGGAGCTTTATCACGAGGTGTTCAACGAGCCCGAACGCGATCGCGTGCTCGATGACGTCATCGGCTGGATTACGGCGCGACTGTGATGCGGCGCCTGCTGGCGGTGTCGTTGGCTCTTGCGCTGGTGTGCGGTTGTTCACGCGATCGCGGTGGCGACCGGACGTGGGTCACCGATGAGGTGAGCTTCGATGCCGCCGGCCTGACCGTGCACGGCACCTACCGTCACCTCTCCGGCGACGTGGCCGGCCCGGCCGCGCTGCTCATCTCTGAGAGCGGGCAAACCGACCGCAATGGCGATAACAATGTCGCCGGACCGGTTGGCAATATGCGGCAGCTTGCGGACTTCCTCTCCGACCACGGCACCGCGACGCTGCGGTATGACAAGGTCGGTACCGGTGCCACCGGTCTTGGTCCGTTTGCCGACCGCCCCGCCGATGTCGGAAGCGCGGTCTACACCGAAGGGGCCCGCGCGGCGGTGCGTTTTCTGGCCGGGCAGACCGGCACAGACGCTGGCCGGATCTCGGTGTATGCCCTGGGGGAGGGAACAATTCACGCCATGTCCATGGCAGATGACACCTCCCCCGGTGCTCCGCGGATCCACTCGCTGGGGCTGCTGCAGCCATTACCGGCGCGCTACCTCGACCTCATCACCGGTAGGGTCAAGGCTGATATGACGGCCGCGGTTCGCGCCGGCAGTAAGACCCAGCAGCAGGCCGATGCTGTTCTTACCGCCTGGCAGGCCGCGGTTGTGCAGGCGCGCACCACCGGGACTGCACCGGCCACGCTGCCCGAGGGACTCGGTGCGATCCTGGGTCCCGGCAACGTCAAAGCAGTCGTCGAGTCCGACGCGATCGACCCCGTCGAATTAGCCACCCGTATCCCCGCGGGTACGCCTGTTCTCCTGACGTGCTCGGACTCCGACGCCCAATCCGGATGTGCCGACATCACAGGACTGGCAGACGCACTGGCGCACACCGCACTGCAACTGGTGAAACTCACCGGTGTTAACCATGTATTGCGCGATGATGCCAGCGACAGTGTCGCCAACTACGCCAATAAGGGTCCGCTGTCACCCCAACTGACCGACGCGCTGACCGTGTTCATCGGTAGGTAGCGCACTAAGGTTCCCCAGGTGGGTGTTGATGGATTCCGGTGCGGGGATAGCCCGCCGGAGCGATCGAATGGATCCGTGGCGAAGTCGCCGCCGTCACCTAGCGTGGCGCCATGACCGATGACAGGATGCTCGCCCGGATCGCCGCACTATTGCGCCAGGCCGAAGGTACCGACAACGTCCATGAGGCCGAGGCCTTCATGGCGGCGGCGCAGCGACTGGCGACGATGACGTCGATTGATCTCGCGGTCGCGCGCGCGCACGCAGCCTCCCGCACAGCCGCCCAGGTTCCGACCCAGCGGACGATCACCATCGGCGAACCGGGCAGTCGCGGGTTGCGCACCTACGTCCAGCTTTTCGCGGCGATCGCCCTCGCCAACGACGTCCGCTGTGACGTGGCGTCGAATTCGACATTCGTCTACGCCTACGGATTCGGTGAGGACATCGACGCCAGCCACGCGCTGTACGCCAGCCTGGTGGTGCAGATGGTGCGGTCCTGTGACATCTATTTGGCAACCGGCGCGCACCGCCCGACGCCCACCATCACCGCCCGGCTCAACTTCCAACTCGCCTTCGGCACCCGAATCGGCCAACGCCTCTCCGATGCCCGTGACGAGGCCAGGCGCGAGGTGACGCAATCCCGCACCGCGGCTCCTGGAACCGCGATCGCGTTGCGCAACAAGGAAGTCGAGCTTCGCGATCACTACCGCACCGAGTCCCGGGCCCGCGGCACGTGGCGCGCGACCAGCGCCTCGGCGGGCTACTCGTCAGCCGCGCGTCGCGCCGGTGACCGGGCCGGCCGGCAGGCACGGTTGGGATCAAGCCCTGAGCTGCCGGGCGCGCGGACCCGGCTGCCGCGGTGAGTGCCCGGGACAGTCAACGCTCGCGGGTTTATGCGGCAGAGCAGTTCGTCCGCACCCTTTTCGACCGCGCCGCTGCGCACAGTTCGCGCGCCATCGACTTCTTCGGTGATCGGCCCACGCTGCCGCCGGAAGCACGATTCGCCTCCCTGGAGTCGGTGGCGCGTTATCTCGGCGAGGTTCTCGCGCTACCGACCGTGACGGCGCGCTGGCCGAATGCCGGGCCGATCACCGTGCGCCCTCGACGTGCCGCCACAGCCGCCCATTACGAAAACCATGTCGGAACGGGCATTATCGCCGTTCCGGAACGCGGGGCGGCCGGGTGGGCGATGCGTGAACTCGTGGTGCTGCATGAGTTGGCCCACCACCTGGCCGCCGGCAGCGGGCCGGCACACGGACCGCAATTTGTTGCGACGTTCTGCGAGTTGGCCGTCGCGGTGATGGGCCCGGAGGTAGGTCATGTGCTGCGCGTCGTCTACACCAAAGAAGGCGTCCGGTAGCCGGCTGCGTCAGCCTGCTGCGGCAACCTCGACCGGCACCGCATTGAGTACCGCATTGCCAGACAACGGATCCAGCAGCGAATCGTCGAACAGACTGTTGACGTTGACCCCGGGATGTTGCGCGGCGACGGACGTCCGAGTGCCCGGCGCGGAGTGACCCCAGCCGTGCGGGAGTGACACCACCCCCGGTCGGATGGCATCGGTGATCTCGACGGGTACCTCGAGCTTGCCGCCCGGGCCGGTCACCACGGCCAGATCGGTCACTCCGAGCCGGGCGGCGTCATCGGGATGGATCTGCAGCGTGCAGAGGTTGGTCCCACCGGACAGGGCCGGAAGGTTGTGCAGCCAACTGTTGTTGGAGCGCAGGTGCCGACGTCCGATGAGCAGGAAGCCTTCGTCGCGGCGTTCCAGCGAGGCGTGCAGTCGGGGGATATCGGCCAGGATCGCCTCGGGCGCCAATTCGACCATGCCGGAGGGAGTTCGGAGGACTTCCGGGATCCGCGGCGTCAGCGGGCCCAGGTCGATGCCGTGCGGGTTGTCCTTGAGTTGCTGCAGGTTCAGACCGTCGGGTTTGGCACCGAATGCGTCACCGAACGGGCCCAGTCGCAGCAGCATGTCCAGTTGCCGCTCGTAGCCGGGACCGGCCGGCAGCATCGCGGTCAACTCGTCGACTGACCGACCGGCGACCGGTGAGTTCGGATCGGCCACCTCCCGGCCGAGTTTCGCTGCGATCGCCTCGTCATCGATGAGCGCCGGATCGGCATCGGGTCCCAACCCGCGCACGATCAATGCCAACCGCGACAGGATCTCGCACTCATCGGGCCGGCCGTCAGCCAACGGCAGGGCGGGCAACGAGTAGCGGGCGTTGTTGCGCACCGAGGCAGCCGCGAACGCGATATCGAAATGCCCGACTTGCGACGGGGGTGGTGGCGGCAGAATCACGTCAGCGTGCCGCGTCGTCTCATTGAGGTAGGGATCCACCGACAGCATGAAGTCGATCGTGTCGAGGGCTTCTGACAGCCGCGGACCATCCGGCGCCGACAGCACCGGATTCCCGGCCAGGGTGATGACGGCCCGGATCTGACCGTCGCCGGGCGTCTCGATCTCCTCGGGCAGTGCAACGGTGGGCAGTTCGGACAACGCCTCCGGGTATCCGGAGACCCGGCTGTTCCAACGGCCGGTGGTGAAGCCGCGGCCCGGTTTGGGGGGCCGCGGCGCGGAGGTGACTGATGAACTCGCGAACATCACCCCGCCGGCCCGGTCCAGGTTGCCGGTCAGGATGTTCACCACATCGACCAGCCAACTGGTGATGGTGCCGAACTCGACGGTGGAGGTGCCCATCCGGCCGTACACCGCCGCCGCCGGGGCCGCCGCGATCTCGCGTGCCAGGGTGCGGATCTCATCTGCACTCACCCCGCAGTGCTCGGCGACGGCCTCGGGTGGGAAGTCGGCCGCCGCGGCCCGGACCTGCTCCACACCGACGATGTAGTCGGTGAGATGGCCGAGGTCGACCAGGTCCTCGTCGAAAAGCACGTTGACGATCGCGAACAGCCATGCGCCGTCGGTGCCGGGGCGCGGGGCGATGTGGCGGTCGGCGAGCTCGGCAGTGCGCGTCCGGTTCGGGTCCACCACGATCAGCCGACCACCGCGGCGTTGGATCGCTTTGAGTTTTCCTCCGAAATCGGCGGCGGTGGCGAGACTTCCGTTGGAGACCAGAGGATTTCCACCGATGATGACCAGATAGTCGGTGCGATCGAGATCGGGGATCGTGAACGGTACCGGGGCGCCGTACATATAACCGCAGGCGACGTGTTTGGGCATCTGGTCCAGCGTGCTGGCGGAGAAGATATTGCGGGTGCCCAGGGAACGGACGACGGTCGGCACGTACAGCGACCCTGCGATGGTGTGGGCGTTCGGGTTACCCAGGTAGATCCCAATCGAGGAGCCGCCCGTGGCGGTGATGACGCGTCCTAGGCCTTCGGCGACGGTCGCGAACGCTTCTTCCCAACTGGTCTCGACGAGTTCCCCGTCGCGACGCACCAGTGGACGCTGCAGGCGGTCGGGGTCGTTGTCCAGTTCTGCGAAGCTGGCGCCTTTGGGGCAGATGAACCCGTGACTGAACACATCGTCGCGGTCGCCGCGGGCCCCGCTGACCCGGTCTGCGTCGATGGTGAGAACCATCCCGCAGGTGGCTTCACACAGCGGACAGATACGTAATGCGGTACGGCTCATTCCTGCTACTTTGCGGCACTACCGCCCAGCAGGCAAGAGACTCGGTTTTTACTTGCCCAAGTTGCTCTGTTCGCGGTGCCCGGTGAGCTATGTTTCCCAGCACCGGTGCGGGAAAGGGCAGGAGAATCATGGGAACGACGACGGCGGGACGAACTCCCAAAATCAGGAAGTCAGCCCTATTTGGTGCTGCAGCGACGACGGCCGCCGCGCTGACGGTGGGTCTGGCCACGCCTGCGATGCTCCCCGATGCGTATGCGGATGTGACCTACAACGCTGTGTCAACTGGACTGTTATTCGGGATCGTCAATGCCCTGGGTGTGGACACCGTCACGATCCCCAACGTCCCCGTGCTTGATTCGATCACGATCAACTTCTCGTTCACCGATGACGACCCGGTGAACCTCAACGATCTGATCAACGCGTTCCCGTTCGGGAATTACGTGAACCGCACGGCCGTCCGGCAGCCCGGTGGCCTGTTTGGGGCTGCGCTGCTGGCCGCCTCCGGGCGCGCGACCTATGAAGCAGTCCAGGCTTATGAGGCGTTGTTGGCCAGTGCGACCGGCAACACCCTGGCCGGTTACGACCCGCTGGTTCCGGCCGGGAAGGTGACGGCGGGCGGCGATCCCTGCGATACGGGCGCGACCTGCCAACAGGGCACCAACGAGACCGACCTCGGACTGGCGTTGGTGAACAACGTCGGCACACCCAACGGCGGGATCTACGCGCGATTCAACCCGATCCTCAACCTGTTCGGGATCGACGGTGTCACACCCGGCGGGGAGAGCAGGGCGAGCACCGGTATCGAGTTGAACACCGCCGAGATCGGACTTGCGCTGGGATACAGCGCAATGGCCGACTTTCCGGTGACGCTCAATCCGTTCTCGGTGGTGAACTCCCTGTTCGCCACGCTGCTGCCGACCTACGTGGCCGGTGGGGCAACACTGCAGGGA
>Ga0194035_1001339_pt1 | contig 13088 bp, 13 predicted proteins | sample JunL2320m_MetaG_FD_148680 | JGI IMG/M metagenome (GOLD analysis project Ga0194035, IMG submission 148680) | Anoxic zone freshwater microbial communities from boreal shield lake in IISD Experimental Lakes Area, Ontario, Canada - Jun2016-L239-20m | ecosystem: Environmental > Aquatic > Freshwater >...
TTCCCTGCGTACCTGAGGCGCTCTCGGCCGCGGCGCCGGCAGCGTGTGCAACGTGCCGATTCATCCTCTGGCTGAAAGTTGGCGACCTGCTATCGGCAAGACTGGCGGGGTGATCCACCATTACCTCACCGCCCGCGCCGAACTCGATGCTGCCGGCTCTCCGTTTGCTACCACCATCATCGATATCCGCGGGGTGCCGTCGAAGGCGTTTGTCTCGGCCCCGCCAACGATGCGCGCGCTGTGGGAAGCCACTGCTGGTCATGCCGACAAGGACTACCTCGTCTACGAAGACGAGCGCTACACCTACGGTGAGATCCAGAGTCAGGTGCGCAAGCTGGCTGCGCACTTGCTGGCCAACGGCGTAGAGCCCGGTACACGCGTTGCTATTGCAATGCGTAACTACCCCGAGTGGATCGTGGGCTACTGGGCCACTGTGTCCATTGGCGCCGCGGTTGTGGGCATGAACGCATGGTGGACTCCACCAGAAATGGAATACGCGCTCAACGACAGCGAGCCGCGTGCATTGATTGTCGACGACGAGCGCCTCGAGCGTTTGCTGCACATGCCCAGCCAGCGCGACATGCACATCGTTGCGGTGCGCACCGATCGGGCCATCCCCACGAGTGGATCACGTTGGGCCGATGTGATGGCCGCGGCCGATCCGGGCTCGCTGCCCGATGTCGACATCGATTCCGACGACGACGCCACCATCTTCTACACCTCGGGCACCACGGGTTTCCCCAAGGGCGCGCAGCTCACGAACCGCGGCTCGGTCGCAAACATCTTGAACATTGCAGCGATGAGCACTGCCGTGGCGATGTCAGAGCAAAAGGCCATTGCTGCTGGCGACGTGCCCGCACCACCACCCGCACCACCGGCACTGCCGCCATCATTCATGGCTCCAACACCACTGTTTCACGTGACCGCTTGCAACTGCATCGTGCACCCAGCAACGCTGTCGGGCGCCAAGGTTGTGCTCATGTACAAGTGGGATCCAGGCCGCGCTCTCGAACTCATCGAGCGTGAGCAGGTCACCAACTTCTCGGGTGTTCCCACGATGAGTCGCGAGATGCTGATGCACCCCGATTGGGCAACGCGTGACACATCGTCGTTGGCCGGATTGGGTGGCGGCGGTGCCGCATTGCAGCCCGACCTCGTGCACAAGATCGCTGGCGCGCTCAAGCACGGTCAGCCATCCACCGGCTACGGCATGACCGAGACCCACGGAATCATCACCGCCAACTCGGCGCGTTGGTTCGTTGCCAAGCCCGAGTCGTGCGGGCCAGCGGTGCCAACGCTCGAGACCAAGTTGGTCGACGAAGACGGCAACGATTTGCCTGCCGGCCCCAACACTGTTGGTGTGCTGTGCGTGCGCGGTTGTGTCACTATCAAGGGCTATCTCAATCGTCCTGAAGCCACCGCCGACACCATTGTCGATGGTTGGCTGAACACAGGCGATATCGCCCGCATCGACGACGACGGGTTCATCTACATTGTCGACCGCGCCAAAGACATGGTCATTCGTGGTGGCGAGAACGTGTACTGCAGCGAGGTCGAGACGGCGATCTATCACCACGACGCCATCGCCGAAGCATGCGTGTTCGGTATCCCCGAAGAGCGTTTGGGCGAAGAAGTTGCGGCCGTGCTCGTGTTGCGCCCAGGTCACGAACTGTCGGCCGACGAACTGCGCGAGTTCCTTGGCGCCAGCGTGGCGAAGCACAAGATCCCTACCAAGATCTGGTTCCGCGACGAGCCGATTCCTCGCAACGCCAGCGGTAAGTTCCTCAAGCGCGAGCTCAAAAAAGAACTCACCGGAGAGTAGAAGCGGGGGCGCTTAGATCGGGTCGCTGATCCGTTCGAGCGTCACCACGACTCCGCCCATGTCGGGGCGGGTCCAGATCATGTGGCCGTCGGCATCAAGGCGGCGCGTGACTTCGATGCCGGGCATCCCAATGGGCCGCAACACGAACACACCGTCTTCGTACGACGCGACTACGTGGATAGGTGTCGTGTAGTCGAACACCGAAACGTCGTGCACGGCGTTGGCTTCAGTGCCATCGGCGCGAGCGTCGGAGATGGTGCCGCCGCCGCAGTCGACAATGCGGTTGCCGCACTGCTCAATGCGCTCGCTGTAGCTCAACAGGCGATCGCCTTCGGGTACGGGTTGTCCGCCGCGCAGAGCGCGCACGACCTTCCAGATGCCACGCAGATCTGGAGCTCCAGCCACCAACGGTTCGTTGCATCCAGCGAGGATCAGCGGTGGAAAGTTGGGGCCGTATCCGCCTGCGGGAGTATGGGCGACAGGAATGTCATCGGCAGCAAGTTCGAGAGTCACGTCGTGACCCTACATGCCTGCTCTTCGACGGCTGAGGTAGTTCAGCGCCGTGGCCTAGCGGCCCTTCTTGCCTGACTTACCCGAAGCGCCGCCGTGATCGTCGATGCCGTCGCCGTTGGAGTCGTCGTCAGTTGAGTTCGACTTGCCATCGCCGTCGACATCGTCGTCAGATGAGTTCGACTTGCCATCGCCGTCGATGTCATCGTCGACTGAGTTCGACTTGCCGTCGCCGTCGGCATCGGTGTCTACAGCATCGAGGATGCCATCGCCGTCAATGTCCTTCTCAGCGACTGCGCCATTGGAGAGTTCGTCGCCGTCGACATCGTTGTCGGAACCGTTGCTGGATCCGTCGCCGTCTACGTCGGAGTCGTTGCCGTTGCTGGATCCATCGCCGTCGGCGTCGCTATCGATGCCATCTCGGATGCCATCGCCGTCGATGTCTTTCTCGTTCGATGCGCCGTTTGGCAGGGCATCGCCGTCTACGTCGGAGTCGTTTCCGTTGCTTGATCCGTCGCCGTCGACATCGTCGTCAAGGCCGTTTGAGCGATGGTCGCCGTCTACATCTGAGTCGCGGCCGTTGCGCACTCCGTCGCCGTCAACGTCTGAGTCTTGGCTGTTTGAGAGGCCGTCACCGTCGACGTCACGGTCGGAACCGTTCGCCGAGGAGTCGCCATCCATGTCGTTGTCCGAGGTGTCGGGGCTACCGTCGCCGTCGATGTCCTTCTCGTTTGAGGCACCGTTCAAGTCGCCGTCGCCGTCGACATCGTGGTCATTCACGTTCGGGATGCGATCGCCATCTACGTCTGAGTCGGAGCCGTTGCGAATGCCGTCACCGTCTACGTCTGGATCGACCTTGTTTGCAATGCCATCGTGGTCGTTGTCGAGTTTCGACGATGAAGCCGATGCAACGCCTCCCTGGCTGGCGCCAACAAACGCGATGGCAGGAGCCAGGGCGAAGAATGATGCGGCGCCGGCGCGAACCAAACGGCTGCGAAGGCTCTTCTCGGCGTAACGACGCGAGGTAGATGGCAACATTTTGGGTCCCCCTAGAGACGAGCAGCGCTGCTTCGCGCATGTAGTAGATGGCCAAGATCGCATGCGTCCGCGGAGATGTCAACCGCTCTGAACGAGATTGGGCCAAAGGTCCATATGGTGTGCGACTCAAGGCCTAAGACCAGCGCCGTCGTGTCTGACGCCGACGACTTCGGCGCTGACATCCGCTCGCCTTGTTACATGGGCGCGATTTGGGACAGCAGTTGTCCCAAACCGCGCCCATGCTCACGGGTTGGTGGCGAAGGCTTCACGCTGATTGAGAGGGCGGCGAGTCAGCGCCACCTCAAATCAGCGATACGGTTCGAAGACCACGGTTGCTGAAGGGTTCCAACAACGGACTCCGGCCACTGCAGACACAGGAGATCGCACGGCTCGAGAGGCCCCACCATGCGCAGCAACGATCAGTCGAGAATCAGGTCGGACGACACAGCGCCCCAGGGTCTGCCGACGCCATTTTCTCGGCGGCGAGCGCTCGCCCTTGCAGGTGGGGTAGTGCTCTTTGGGGCGTGCAGCGATTGGTCCGCCGAGAAGCCTTCCACCGGGGCCACGGCGATCGTCGCAGGTGACAGTGCCCCATCGACCGACGTGGCATCGTCCCTCAATTCGTCGACCACCGGGTTGCCTTCTCCCACTACGGTGCCAGCGCCGGTTGGTCCGGTGGCGCCATTGACCGGTCGGCCCGTCACCGATTCGGCGATGTTGTCGAGGGTCGCGCTCGTGGTGAAGGTCAGCAACGACACGGGCGCCCGCCCACAAACTGGACTCAATGATGCCGACATCATCTTCGAGGCTTGGGGGGCAGGGCCAACGCGTTTCGCCACCGTCTGGCACAGTTCCGATGCCGATTTTGTCGGGCCGATCCGCTCGTGCCGTGAACAAGACGTGAACCTTGTGGGCGGATTCAACCGAGCGGTATTTGCATGCTCTGGCGGAAACCCCGGCAATATCGCGCTGCTTCGCGCCTCAGACCTGTTGCTCATCAAAGAGGGTCAGGGCCCCGGTTGGGAGCTCGACCCAACGCGCAATCGGCCGCACAAAACGCATGCCAACACGGCGCTGCTGCGGTCGAATGCCGGCCCCGATCGCTCGGGCCCAGCGCAGCAGTTTCGGTACCGAGCCGAGGGGCAAGCGTCTACCGCGGGCCTTCCGATTTCGGGCTTCAATCTGCAGATCCAACAGGTGCTTGCGCAGTGGCGTTACGACATCTCCTCCGGTACCTACTTGCGGTCGCAAGATCATGCGCCACACGTGCTTGCCGACGGCAAACAGGTGTCCACCGAGAACGTGGTTGTGATGTGGCTCGACTATGCGCCCAGCCACACCGACAATCGTTCGCCCGATGGCAACACCACGGGGAGCAACACGGCGATGGTCTTCACGGGTGGTCGCCTCATCGGCGGCACATGGTCGCGCTCGAATCGGCTTGACCCATTTGTGCTCACCGACACCGAGGGAGCACCGATTCTGCTGACACCCGGGCGCACGTTTGTTGAGTTGCCGAACAGTGGCAAGGGCATCATCAAGGGCAAGGACACCTTCACCCCGGTGGTCTGAGCCCAAACCCTGTTGCATGGGCGCGATTTGAGACAACTGCTGTCCCAAATCGCGCCCATGGAATTGGGGTGGGGACGTGGGCGAGCCGATTCGAAGCGGCGCTAGGCCTTCTTGACGAACTTGGCCTTGAGCAGGATGGCGCGGCCGTTGATCTTGCAGTCGATTTCGTGATCGCCCGAGATCAGGCGAATGCCCACAACTTTCGTGCCGATCTTGATCGTGTCGTTCGAGCCCTTGAGCGTGAGGCCCTTGGTGAGCAACACCGCATCGCCGTCGTGCAGCACGATGCCGTTCGCATCGCGGATCTCTCCGAGGTCGTTGGGATCGCCCGTGCTGGCGTCCCACTCGTGTCCACACGTAGCGCACTCGTGATCACCCGCGGCCGTCGTGAGAATGTCGGTCATCGTGCAGATGGGGCAGGCCGTGGTGGAATCCATCGCAACGGTCTACCAGTGCTGAGTGGGGACCTTGTGCTCTAGTGCGAAGCGGGGTGACGCCGTACGTTGACCAAGTGGAGAACTATTCGCAGTTCGTGAGGCGCGCAGTGGCGGCGTCGTTGGTGTTGGTATCAACAATGGTGGTGGGCGTCGGCTCAGCGACAGCGGTGCTTGCCGACGCGTCGGTGCTCTCGATCACTCCGTCGATGGCTCGAGTGGGGGACACGATCACGGTGTCAGGTCAATTCTGCGCCGCCGGCCAAAACCTGACCGAAGTACGCGTGGACACGGCCTACACCGGTACGGCGCGGGCATCGACACAGGTGGCTCTCGATCTTGCATCGCTCGCCATTACGCAGACTGCTGGTGGGTTCTCGTTCACGTACGTTCCCGCAGAACCCGAAGTAGAGCTGGGCTTTCAGGTCACGTGTAGCGACGGTTCGGTCGCCTCGTCTCCGGCCCGCAAGGTCTGGGTGTTCGGTCCGTATGGAAGACACTGGTTTCTCCAGTCAGGCAGTGCGTTGGCAGCCACGGCGGGCGCCACGGTGAATGTCGTGATTCGGTCGATGGACTGTGTCGAAGGATCGTTGGCCACGGTCACCTTGGGACGACATCTCAACACACTTGCTGGCAGCGTCGAAGGAACCATCACAAACGGAGTGCTCGACGTGATGATGCTTGTCGCCTCATCCGCTACGAGTTCGGTCTCCGACCTCGAGATGCGATGCGAATCTGTGCGCGGCGGCACCCTGTCGGACCTGCGTCCGTTTGCAGTGAGTGCGCTTGGCAAGCCACTGCCCGCAACCGGTGGCGTGAGTTCCGGTGAACTCGTGATCGCGTCGCTTCTTGTGCTGGCAGGCCTGGGTCTGATTGGGCGTCGCCACGATCGGCGGATCACCAAGCGCGCAACACCGCGTTAACTCACGTGGCGGCGAGGACGCTGTCGATCTGACTCATCGCCGCTGCGAGGCCTTCTTCCATTCCCATCGCGAGTACTTGCTCCATCGCCGCTGTCGACGGGAACTGTGACTCGAGAACCATGCGTGTGTTGCCGTTAGGCAACGACGCGAAGGTGACGACAAGCGTTGTCACGGGCAACTCTGCATTGGGGTTGCCATCGGAGTCGGCGAAGCCATCGACAAGCTCAAGGCGATGCGGAGCATCGACAGCAAGCACCGTCCACCAGCCGTGGTGTTGATCTCCTTCGGGACCGGTCATGAAGTAGCTGACCTTGCCCTCGGGGCGGAGTTCGTGGTCCACCACAGTGGCTGGGTATGTGGGCGGACCCCACCAGCGCTCAAGCTTGCGTGGATCGGCCCACAGCTGCCACGCGCTGTCGAGCGGAGCGGCCCATTCGCTGAAGACCGTCATGGTCGATAGCGCCAGGTCTTTACTGATGTCGGTAACAGGCATCGGCTTCCCTTTCGTGAGATCGCCCAGGTGTGCGTCGAGCACTTATGGTAGGGCAACGACATCGGGGGGTCATTATGAGTAGCACGAGCACGAGCACGGTCACGGTCTCAACAGGAATGTTGCGCGGATCGCAGTCCAACGGAGTGCATGCGTTTCGCGGCATTCCTTACGCAGCGCCGCCCGTCGGTGCGAACCGCTGGCAGCCACCGCAGCCCGCCGCATCGTGGGACGGCATCCGCGATGCCTCGATCGACGGTCTCATTGCGTCGCAGCCGCTGATGCCGCCGCCCTTTGCTAGCGGCGATCTGCCTGCCGCCGGTGACGACTGTTTGAACCTCAGTGTGTGGACTCCTGATCCTGACGCCTCTGGTCTGCCGGTGCTGGTGTGGATTCATGGCGGCGCCTTTGTGAGCGGCAGCAGCATTGAACCCACCTACAACGGTGCCTCATTCGCTCGCCGGGGCGTGGTGGTTGTGAGCATCAACTATCGCCTTGGCGCACTCGGCTTCCTTCACCTCGCCGAGCATTTCCCCGAGCTTGCGCACTCGGGCAACATTGGCATCCTCGACCAGGTTGCGGCGTTGCAATGGGTGCAGCAAAACATCGCTGCGTTCGGTGGTGATCCTGGGCGGGTCACGGTTGCGGGCGAGTCTGCTGGTGGTATGAGCGTGGGCACATTGCTCGCGCTTGACTCCACCGATGGTCTGTTCCAGCGCGCCATTCTGCAAAGCGGTGCCGGCCATAACGGCATCAGCGCACCCACTGCTTCCGCCATTGCCGGCCATCTTCTTGAACTCGTCGGAGTCGCGCCGGGAGACATCGACGCGTTGCGTCAGCTCACCTCTGAGCAGTTGCTCGAGGCGCAGAATGCGTTGACTCTCGAGTTGCAGATGACCCGTAACCCCATCAAGTTCGGCGAGGCTGCTGCATCGGGAATGGCGTTCCAGCCCACGTTTGGCACCGCGGTGCTTCCGGTGCGCCCCATTGAGGCAATCGCTGCCGGCTCAGCGGCCAACGTGGCCGTGCTCACCGGCACCACGATGGAAGAGTGCTTGGTGTTTGTGGTGGCGATGAAGGACATGTTTAGCGACGAACTTGTCGAGATGACCATGGCGGCGGTGTTCGGAAGTCAGGCTGCTGGCACCGCTGCGCTCGATCAATACCGCTCGAACCGCGCCACCGCTGCACCACACGAAATTGTGGCGGCAGCGCAAACCGACAGCATGTTCCGCGTGCCGGCGGTGCGTTTGGCCGACGCTCAGTTGGCGCATAACCCCAATGTTTGGATGTACCGCTTCGATTGGCAGACGCCGGTCCTCGACGGGGCGTTCGGTGCGTGTCATGCACTTGAGTTGGCGTTTGTGTTCAACAACCTCGACACCGAGTTGGCCGAGACCTTTATGGGCCCAAATGCGCCGCAACCACTTGCTGATGCAATGCACGGTGCGTGGACAAACTTCATCACGCACGGCGATCCAGCGCACAACGGACTTCCCGCGTGGCCGCGCTATACCGCCAGCGATCGGTCGACGTTGTTGTTCAACGAGTCGTGCTCAGTGGCGACCAATCCCCGCGCCGACGAACTGGCGTTGTGGGACGGAATCATCTAACGCTGAGCCTCTCGTTTGCGTCTCAACTGCCGCTCAACTCCCGCACTCAAAGGTGAGCTTCCCTAACCGCAGTCGCGCCTGAGTTGCCACAGTTGCTGTCGCGGTGTTCAGCGCCGACAACGATTCGGGAGTCGACATCTGGCTTTCGGCTGCACGGATATCGAAGTTGTCGCCCTCAGCAATCGTGAGCGTTAAACCACTAAGGGCTTCGTTCTCTGGTGACTGTGTGCATGCGAGAAGCACAGTGGGTGATCGCTTGATGGCTCGGTCTTGCGCCGAGCGATAGAGCGATAGTTCTAAGGTGTGCAGGCCTTGGGTTCGGTAACACATCGCGACCACAAAGGGTCCGTTTGGAACCGCAGTTGCACCTTCGTTCTCGATGTCTACGCGGTCGCATGGAATGCCGTGATCACTGAGATAACGAACAAGCGCAGTGAGGTCGTCAGCCGATTCCAGAGGGGCAGACGTCGCGGTGAATGACTCGGCGGCTTTTCGAATGGTGGCGTTCACGAGCACCTCGCCGCCGCTGCCGCAACTCCCCGCGGCGCCCAAGGACGCTGTCAAGGCCATGAAAACAAGCAACCTCTGTCGCACGAGGAACACCTCCTGACGTCTTCAGAGTAGACCGATGTCCGCCGTCTCGATAGAGGCAATGTCCTCACTGTTTGGGCGGCTGAGAACGGCAACAGCGCATATCAACGCTGCGGATCCTGCGAGAGCGAACGGCACACGTGGCGACGAGATCTGAATGATCCAACCCATGAGCACAGAACCGATTGGTGTGCTGCCAAACCACGCCATCTGATGAAGCGCCATGACCCGGCCCTGCATTGATGGTTCTGTGGCTTGTTGCAACACCACGGTGTTCACCGATTGGAACGACGCCGAAGCGAACCCCAACACGATGGTCATGCCAACGAACGGCCAGAAGCCCGGGGTAATAGACAGTGCAAACAGCGAGGCGCCGAACCCCAACAATGTGATGGCCAACGTCTTTCGCGGATGCGGTTTGATCCCAGCGATGTAGATGCCGCCGATGATGGAGCCAATCGCGCTCACGCTCATTGCCGTGCCTACGCCTCCTGCGCCGCGGTGGAATCCGAAGCGAACCATCGCTGGGAATGTGGTCTGAAAGTTGTAGGCGGCAATGCCGACAATGGTCATCACGAGCAACGGACGGGCCACGTTTGGATTGGCTCGCACATACGCAAACCCCTCGCGTAGTCGACCTTTCGTGCCTTCGATGAGGGGTCGCGCAGTGAACTCGCTCGACCGCAGCGCAATCAAGGCGCCAATCACCACGAGGTAACTCGCAGCGTTGATGTAGAAGCACGTCTTCACGCCAACCGTAGCGATGAGCCCGCCGGCCAATGCTGGTCCGATGAGTCGCGACACTGAGTTGATCGTGCTGTTCGTGGCCACTGCGCTGGGCAGCAGTTTGGGTCCGACGAGTTGATACAGAATGGCCTGCATCGCCGGCCGTTCGGCAGCCAGCGCAAGGCCCAACAGCAGGGTCAGGATGTAGATCCACCAGATAGTGATGTGCCCTGTTGCCACCACGATTCCGAATATCAAGGCGGCCAGGCCCGACGCCGCTGATGTGACAATGAGCAGCCGCCGGTTATCGAACTTGTCGGCGAGCACTCCTGCAGGTGCTCCGAGGATCAGCATTGGCAAGAACTGCAGCGCTACGGCGAGGCCGAGTCGATCACTGCGGTTGGTGATCTCGAGAACGAGCCAGATGAGAGCGAGTGATTGCGTCCACGATCCGATGCTCGAGATCGTTTGGCCGATGAAGTAGAGCCGGAAATTTCGGTTGCTAAAGGCTGCAAACCTTTTTGGGCGGCTGTCCACGCCGTCAGTGTGTCAGCATTCACGTCGGCAAACAGGTTCTTACTTGGCGGGCTCGATTGGCTACCGTCGGGTCATGGCGCGTAGTGATCGACCCGCAGCGCCACGGGTGCGTGATGCGCTCGAGCGAATTGAGCTCGACGCACTACTGCACGGCGAGGTTGGCGAAGGCGTGGTGTTGACCGGCCAGTTGCATCACGAGTTCGACGATGTGTTGCAGGTGTCGAACGGGCGCATCGAGCGCGCATCGTTGGTGGCTGCCCCACTTGCCAGCTCTCGATTTGTCGACACGGTCATCCACGGCTGCGATTTGTCGGGCGCAGATCTTGATGGCGTCGCGCTCACCCGCGTTGAGTTTCGCGAATGCAAGCTTTCGGGGGCGCGTCTCTCGCAGGCGCGAATGCGTGATGTGCGTTTCATCGACTGCCGAATGGATGGGGTCAACATGCGTCATGCGCAAGGCGAGTTCATCCGCTTTGAGCAGTGTCGGCTTGTCGGCGCCGAGTTCAATTCGGCGGCGTTCAAGGGAGTGGCGTGGTGGGACTGCGATCTCGCCGACGCTGATGTTTCGAAGATCTCCGTTGAGCGCGGTCAGTTACACGGCTCAACGCTCGATGGGCTGCGAGGCGCGATGAGCTTGATGCCCATCGCTATCGACGCCGAGCAAGAGCCAGCGTTTGCTTCGTTGTTGCTCGCCGCGCTTGGCGTAGAGGTGGCATCACGCGTCGACCCGTGAAGGAGTGTCGGGCGGCGTATTAACCGTTGCGCTGCGTAAACGTGATGGGCATGTGGGTCACGCCGTTCACGAAGTCGCTCTTGAGTCGCGTGATGGGCGCAGCCAGCTGCGGATTGCCGAGGCGTTGTACGACCTCTTGCATCGTTGCGCGAATCTGTGCTTTCGCAAGGCTGGCTCCGAGACAGAAGTGCACTCCGCCGCCGCCGAAGGTGACATGGTCGTTTGGTCGACGTGAGACATCGAAGCGATGTGGGTCGGCGAACACTTCTTCGTCGCGGTTGGCCGATGCGTAATACATGACGACCTTGTCGCCGGCTTTGATCTGCGTGCCACGAAGCTCGACATCGGTTGTGGCGGTGCGGCGGAAGTTGGCGATCGAGGTGCCGTAGCGCAGCATCTCTTCGACAGCAGTGGGCCACAACGACTCGTCGGCACGCAAGCGATCGGCTTCGCCAGGGTTGTCGATGAGCGCCAACATCGAGTGGTTGATCAGATTTCGTGTGGTCTCGTTGCCGGCCACAATGAGCGTGATGAAGAACATGTTGAGTTCGCCATCGTCGAGTCGCTCGCCGTCGACCTCGGCATTGACCAGGGCGGTCATGATGTCGTCACGCGGCTCGACTCGGCGCGCAGCGGCCATCTGGTCGCACAGCGCGTAGACCTCCATCGCTGCAATCTGGCCGGCGCCTTGTCCTTCGGCATCAAGTCCGCTGATCATCATGTTGGTGAGCTCAACCATGCGCGGCCACAGTTCGTCGTCGAGGCCGAGCATGGTGCAGATGGTCTGAATCGGAACCTTCGATGCAATGTCGTTCACGAACTCGCACTCGCCGCGCGAAGCCACTTCGTCGACAACACGCGCTGCTCGTGCGTTGGTGTCTTCGACGAGCTTGGCAATCACGCGTGGGGTGAAACCCTTGGCGACAATGTTGCGGTAGCGAGTGTGCTGCGGGTCGTCCATGTTGAGCACGCTGAGGCGCAACATCATCAGCGTCTCTTCGTCTTGATCGGGGATGAACGTAGAGCCGAGCGCCGACGAAAACGTGCGCGGGTCGCGGCTGATCTTCTTGACGTCGGCGTGCTTGGTGATCGCCCAAAACCCAGAGCCATTTGGTTCGTCGTGCCAGAACACCGGCGCCGTTTTGCGGAGCAGATCGAACTGATCGTGGGGTGCCTCGCGCGACCACGTGTTAGCCAAGAGATCGATGTTCGATAGGTCGATGGCGGGGGAGCTGCTCATCGCGGCTACTTCTCGGCTGCGGTAGCGAGAGCAGCGAGCGTGATTTCCATATTCGCTCGGTTGTGAGTAGCTCGGTCTGAGACGCCGCTGACAACCTTGCCTATGCGGTCGTGCCATGATTTGCGGTGGTCCGCCCAGCTATGGGTCACGCGACAACCAGTGGCGGTTGGTTCGATTTCATAGATCCAGTCGCACCAGTCTTTGCCGAGCAACATCAGACCAAACGACAACTTCTTTGGCGCGTCGCAGACATTCACTTCAACAACGGTCTTCCACTTCTTCTTGCCGTTCTTGTTCGATCCCGCAAAGCGAGCTCCAACTGCGGCTTGCGTGGCGCCCTTGACCCATTCGCCACCTTGGTTTTCGGGTGACCATTCGCCCATTCGAGGCAGATCAGAAACGAGCGCCCACACTGTTTCGGGGCTAGCGGCAATATCTCGGGAGACAGAAACGAGCTGTGACATGGCACGACTGTACATGTTTGGCATGGTTAACGGGCTATGCCAAAATGTCTTCCATGCAGGTCAACATCGGTCAACTTCTTACCAAGCGCGCGTACGTCAACCCTGATCTCGAAGCGCTCTACGACGTGGCTGCCGGCCGACGCTTTTCGTATGAGCAGCTCAATGCGCGCTCGAACCAAGTGGCCCACGCCATTTCGTCCACTGTCAACAAGGGCGACCGAGTTGCGCTGCTGATGATGAACTCGCATGAGTTCCTCACGGCCTTCTTTGCAATCGCCAAGATCGGTGGTGTCGTGGTTCCGCTGAACTGGCGCCTCGTGCCGAACGAACTTGAGTTCATTCTCAAAGATTCGGGCACCACGGTGTTGTTCTACGGCGAAGAGTTCGTGGCGTCG
>Ga0194035_1001341_pt1 | contig 13084 bp, 11 predicted proteins | sample JunL2320m_MetaG_FD_148680 | JGI IMG/M metagenome (GOLD analysis project Ga0194035, IMG submission 148680) | Anoxic zone freshwater microbial communities from boreal shield lake in IISD Experimental Lakes Area, Ontario, Canada - Jun2016-L239-20m | ecosystem: Environmental > Aquatic > Freshwater >...
CACTTTTGCCAGCACGCAATTCTTCAGATTTGTCAACACCTTGTGCAATGTTGCTGCTTTGCTCATCGATAGAGACGATGACACCACATGTGTTGCCATCGAATCCATACAACGCATTGTCGTAACCGATGTCTTTGATTACTTCACGAGCCAATTTAGGAATATCTACATATGCAGATGTTGTGATTTCTCCCGCAACAACACACAAACCCGTAGTGAGCAGGGTTTCACATGCAACGCGACCTTGTGGATCTTCTGCCAAAATTGCATCCAGAACAGCGTCGGAAACTTGGTCCGCCATCTTGTCCGGGTGGCCTTCGGTCACGCTTTCAGAGGTAAAAGTAAAGTTTTTCAACGCTGCTCCTTAGTAGATAGTTCGTGACGAGACTAGTGGGTCGAGTGGCTACGGATAGAGACCACTGCGTCCAACACCGATTTCGCAATCGAACGCTTGTCGGACAGACCAATCACAACAGGCTCTGCCCCATTTGACACCAGAGTCACCGCATTTGTCTCATGACCGAAGCCGACCCCGGCATCAGCAACATTGTTGGCAACGATGAGGTCGACATTTTTGCGCTGCAATTTGGCTTGAGCATGTGCAACAAGATTTTCGGTCTCGGCTGCAAAACCCACCAACACCTGACCTACTCGCTTAGACGCACCCAATCCCGCAAGGATGTCAGGGGTTGCTTCAAGAGCAATGCTGTCCAAGCCGTCGATCACACCAGTCGTAGGGTTCTTCTTGAGTTTTGATGCCGACGCAACAACTGGCCGCATGTCGGCAACTGCAGCAGCCATGATCACAACATCGGCTTGCTGTGCGCTCAAATTCACCGCATCCTGCATCTGTTGCGCTGTCTCCACAGCGATCATCGTGACACCGAATGGAACTACGAGATCAACAGTCGAGATGAGAGTGACTTTGGCTCCTCGAGCATTTGCCTCTGCAGCAATTGCATAACCCTGCTTGCCACTCGAACGGTTAGCGATCACACGTACAGCGTCAATTGGTTCGCGAGTGCCTCCAGCCGTCACGACAACATGCGTGCCATACAAATCGCCTGGTGTCAGTAGTTGCACAATCTCGTCGAAGATGCGTTGTGGATCAGCAAGTCGACCTGCTCCTATATCGCCGCCGGCCAACCGACCCGTTTCTGGATCCAATACATTGACGCCACGTCGACGGAGAGTCGTGATATTTTCTTGCACTGCAGGGTGCTCCCACATTTCGGTGTGCATTGCAGGGCACACCAACACAGGTGCGCGTGTTGCAATCAAGGTTGCAGTGAGAAGATCACTCGAGATGCCAGCCGCATATGCACCGAGCACACGCGCCGTAGTTGGTGCAACAACAATCAGATCAGCACGCTGACCGAGGCGCGTGTGAGGAATTGGATCTGCGTCGTCCCACAGTGTTGTGTGTACTGGCTCGGAAGCAAGCGCCGAAAGAGTGACTTTGCCGATGAAATGTTCTGCATCAGTTGTCATGATGGGCGCGACATGTGCACCTGCATCTACCAACAAGCGACACAACTCGACCGACTTGTATGCAGCAATGCCTCCGCAAACACCAAGAACAATGTGTTTGCCAGCGAGCAAATTCATTAGGACCAGTGCGAGTTGAAACTCAAATGCGAGTGTGTTACTCGGCTGCTACTTCGGCTACAACTTCGTCGACAACGACTTCAGCAACTACTTCGTCGACAACGACTTCAGCGGCTGCATCGGCTTCGAGTTCGCTCACGACATCGTCGGCAACAGCGTCCAACAACTCTTCGTCCAATTCGGCTTCCAACTCTTCGTACACCGACAATGGAACACTCAAGATTTTGTCGGCAGCGATCTCTTCGAAACTGATCGAGAGTGGCTTGCGCGAAGTTGAGCTGACCTGTGGTGGAACCATGGTTCCAAGACCTTCGCCGAGTTGATTGAAATATGAGTTGATCTCGCGAGCGCGACGTGCAGACAAAGTAACAAGACCAAACTTTGATGCAGTGCGCTTCATCAGGCTCTCAATGCGGGGGTTCATCATGGTGTCTTCAGTGGCCATGGCGGGGTCCTTTCGATTTTGGGTCAGTTCTAGTTCGGGTGCCGAAGCGACTCACCGAGCAGTTGATTGTACCTGCACACAGGGTGCAAAATGGCCGTTTTGCCTACTTCAGGCGGTTTGATCGTTCGCGAGCGATCAGATCGAGCATCTCGGTCACAGTTTCAGCCAAATCATCATTGATCAGCACATAGTCAGCAAGTGCCTTGCCAACTGGCTCTTCGTCTTCTGCCTTTTGCAGTCGCTGAACAACCTTCTGCTCGGCGTCACCTCGACCAACCAACCGAGCCTTTTGTTCTTCTCTTGTCGGTGGCAGAACAAACAACAACAACGCATCGCTATGCAGACGTTTTACTTGTTGCGCTCCATCTACTTCAATCTCGAGCACAATATCTTTGCCATCAGGCGCTTTTGGCAATGGAGTGCCATACAAGTTTCCCAAAAATTCAGTCCACTCCAAAAATCCACCAGCTGCAATGTGCTCTCGAAATTGGTCATGAGTGACAAATTTGTATGCATCTTGCATTTCGCCTTCACGGCGCTCGCGAGTAGTCCATGACCGACTCAGCCACAATCGATCATCACGTTTTACAAGTTCCTCAACGATCGTGCTCTTTCCAACGCCGCCCGGTCCAGAAACAACAATGATCAATGACTGAGCGGAAGCATTCATGATGCAGCGGCCTCTGTTGCGATCAACTGCGCAAGTGTGTTCCGCTGACTCATGGTCAAGTTGCCGGTTTGCTCAGTCTCACTGATGTTCATCTGCGCCAACAACTGTCGCGCCTTAACTTTTCCGATTCCAGGAACCACTTCAATGAGCTTGCACGCGTACAACACACTGCTGGCTACATCGAGATCGCCTTGCGACAAAATCGAATCGATGCCGAGTGTTCCGCTCTCAACTTGACCAAGCACGGCATCCATTTGCTGGCGCAAAATATGCAACGGCAACACTGCTGCTTGACGCTCATTGGGGAGTCTGGTTGAGGTCGTCATTGATCTATTTTACCGTTGAGCAGCGATCACTGCTTACTCGTAGTGCGAAATCCGCCACGGTGACTCAGACCAATTATCTCTGACCAACTTGAGATTTTGTGCCGTTCAGCCCATTTGCACAACTCGCCCGCAATTCGATATGCAGCCCGAGGTTCGGCAAACGATGCAGTGCCCACCTGCACGGCACTGGCACCAGCCAACATCATTTCGAGAGCCTCACGACCGTTCGTCACTCCTCCCACCCCAACAATTGGCACACCAGGCATCCGCGAATAAATATCGGAAACCGCCCGAACAGCAATCGGGTGAATGCCCCGTCCCGATAATCCTCCGCCACCATTTCCGAGCGCTGGTCGACCGGTCGATGTATTGATGATCATTCCAAGAGAAGTATTGACCAATGTCAATGCCTCGGCCCCAGCATTAACGCATGCTTCGGCAACATCGCCAATGCGGTCCGTGTTGGGCGATAATTTTGCCCAAAGTGGCAATCCAGAAACTCGAGCAGCATCAACAATCTGCGCTGCGAGATCTGCATCGTGAGCGAACATTGCGTGTGGTTTATTGTCGCCCACTACTGCTGCTTTGAGATTTGGGCAAGACAAGTTAATCTCCAGTGCCGCGATCTTGTCTTTGACAGGCGCAAGCATGCGCGCTGCGTCAACATAATCTTGAACACCAAAACCCCAGATGCTGCACACGACAGTTGCGTCGATGTCTATGAGTTGTGGCAAGTCGTTTGCAATCCACTGCTCTACGCCTGGACCTTGTAGTCCAACTGCGTTGAGCATCCCGCTCGCTGTTGGATGCAACCGAGGTTGTGGATTACCCGCCCATTCAAAAGATGCTAAAGATTTGACCACTACTGCGCCGAGTTCGCGCAATGGCATATATGCGTCGAGTTCAACCCCAAGTCCGCACGTTCCCGAAGCCGTCATGACAGGGTTTTTAAGAGTCACCGCACCAACGTGCGTTGCCAAATGTGGTGATCGCGATCGCAGCCTCACTGCTGGTGATACTCCTGCAGCGATTTCACTTCGAGCGGATACTCCTGTTGTTCAAATAGTCCTTGCACGGCCGCCAATGCCGCATTGATTGTGGTTACAGATGAGACTCTAAAGATGTTTGCGGCCTTGCGAATGGCTTCGCCGTCCGAACGACCGCCTCTGCCTTGTGGAGTGTTGATCACAAACGCAATTTCTCCGCGCTTGATCAACTCAACGGCGTCATCTGGCTGCGTGCTCTTCTTGTCTTTCTTGGAACGAGATGATTGAGTTGCTGCGGTTTCAGAAACTTTTCCAACAACACGATCTACGGGATGGCCAAAACGCTGCAAATAGTCGGCTGTGCCGGATGTTGCAACAATGCCAAGACCCAATTCGCGCAGACGTTTAGCAACTACGAGTCCACTCGGCTTATCGCGATCGTTGAGTGATAAGAACACCATGCCACTTGTAGGCAATTCGGTTCCTGCTGCGATTTCGGCTTTTACAAACGCCCGACCGAATGTGGAGTCGATGCCCATTACTTCCCCAGTAGAACGCATCTCTGGTCCAAGAGCAGTATCTACTTCTGGAAAGCGACTAAAAGGCAGCACGGCTTCTTTGACAGAAACATGTTTGCCACTCACTGGCTTCTTCAGGAGACCCTCGGATCGCAACTGAGCCAATGAAGCGCCGAGCATGACTCTGCTTGCAATTTTTGCCAATGGCACACCAGTCGCCTTGGCAACAAACGGCACTGTGCGGCTTGCCCGTGGGTTCGCTTCAATCACATAGACCTGAGAACCTGCGACCGCAAATTGCACGTTGATCAGTCCGCGTACGTCAAGCGCATTGGCAATCACTTTCGTGTATGACTCAACTGCCACGACCACCCATGCTTCGAGCGTTGGAGGCGGAATCACACATGCTGAGTCACCAGAGTGAACGCCTGCTTCCTCTACGTGCTCCATCACAGCACCGATCAGTACTTCGCCTGTTGAGTCGCGAATGGCATCAACATCTATTTCGGTGGCATCGTCCAAAAATCGATCAATGAGTACTGGTCGCTCCGACGAAAGTCCACCCTCTCTGCCAAGAGTTCCTGCAACACTCAGTTCATGCATCGCCCGCTCAAGATGCGCTTCGTCGTGCACGATCTGCATCGCACGCCCTCCCAACACATAGCTAGGTCGCACCAATACTGGATAGCCAACTTTCAAGGCGATCTTTTTCGCTTCTTCAATTGTTAAAGCGGTTCCACCTGGAGGCTGCGTAATTTTGAGTTGTTCACACAATGCACTCCACTTCTTGCGATCTTCGGCAAGATCAATTGAATGTGGCGATGTGCCTGCGATGAGCTCGACAGGAATGTGATTGGCTAACTTCAATGGCGTTTGACCACCCAATCCGACGATTACTCGAGGTGCAACTCCGCCAGCAAGTGTTTCCGCTTCAATCACATTCATTACATCTTCTTGCGTCAATGGTTCGAAGTACAAGCGATCAGAAGTGTCGTAGTCGGTTGACACCGTTTCTGGGTTGCAATTGACCATGATTGTTTCGAAGCCTGCTTCGCGCAGAGCGAAACTCGCGTGTACACAGCAGTAGTCAAACTCGATTCCTTGACCAATGCGATTTGGCCCACTGCCCAGAATAATTACTTTGGGTTTTGTCGAGTTATGTACTTCATTTTCATCTTCGTATGTCGAGTAGTGGTAAGGAGTTTGAGCAGCAAACTCGGCACTGCATGTATCAACTGCTTTATACGTAGGAATGACACCTGCTGCGATGCGTGTTGCTCGCACAGTTGACTCAGAGACCTTCCAGAGATAGGCCAATTGCGCATCGGAAAAACCTAGACGTTTTGCACGACGCCACGAACGCACCGTCATCTTGTCAATACCACATGCATCCAATTCCGCACGCTCGTCGGTGATCATCGACATCTGGTCGAGAAACCAGTAGTCAATGCGACATGCATCGTAAATGCGCTCGCGCGAGATACCTCGGCGGACACACTCTCCTACCTGAAAGATGCGCTCGGGCGTAGCGATTGCAATCTGCGCCAACATCTCATCGTCCGACTTCTCACGCATCAAGAGTTCTGGTGGATCACAGTTCAAACCTGAACGGCCATTTTCAAGCGAGCGCAGCGCCTTCTGCAAGCTTTCAGCAAAAGTCCTGCCTATTGACATTGCTTCACCAACACTTTGCATCTGCGTGCCAAGCACTCCGGATGTGCCAGGAAACTTCTCGAAGGCCCAGCGCGGAATTTTGGTGACCACGTAGTCGATCACTGGCTCGAAACTTGCCGGTGTCATTTTGGTGATGTCATTAGAAATCTCATCCAATGTGTATCCAACTGCCAACTTGGCGGCAATTTTGGCGATCGGAAAGCCAGTTGCTTTGGATGCCAAAGCGGACGAACGAGAGACCCGCGGGTTCATCTCGATCACCACCTGCTCACCTGTCAGTGGGTTAACTGCAAATTGCACATTGGATCCGCCAGTCTCAACCCCAACTCGTCTGATACAGGCAAATGCTGCATCTCGCATCTTTTGATACTCAACGTCGGACAGAGTCATCGCTGGCGCAACGGTGATGGAGTCACCTGTGTGGACTCCCATCGGATCAATATTTTCAATTGAACAGATGATTACGCAATTATCGGCACGATCGCGCATCACTTCAAGCTCGTACTCTTTCCAACCAGCAATCGAAGTTTCAATCAATACTTCATTGATTGGGCTAGCCAACAAGCCGTCTGCAACAATCTTTTTGAAGTCTTCTTCGTTATGCGCAATGCCGGTGCCGCGACCGCCCAAGATGTATGCAGGACGAATAATGGCTGGCAATCCAATTTCGTCGCGCACCACAAACGCTTCTTCCATGTTGTGAGCCACGCCACTCACAGGCACGTTCAGCCCAATTTCAATCATCGCAATTTTAAATTTTTCGCGATCCTCTGCTGTTGCGATTGCCTCAGCATTCGCTCCAATCAGTTCAGGAGTACCTGGAACTCCAACTAATCCACGGGCGTGCAACGCCATTGCAAGGTTCAATGCCGTTTGACCGCCGAGAGTTGGCAAAACCGCATCTGGTTTTTCTCTTGCGATGATGGCAGCGACCACGTCAACAGTGAGAGGTTCGATGTACGTACGATCAGCAAAATCTGGGTCGGTCATGATCGTGGCCGGGTTTGAGTTGGCCAAAATCACGCGATAGCCCTCCTCTTTCAGCACTCGACATGCTTGCGTACCCGAGTAGTCAAACTCACACGCCTGGCCAATGACAATTGGGCCCGAGCCGATAATCAAAATTGATTTCAAATCACTGCGGCGTGGCATCAGCGTTGTCCCATCAGTTGTGCAAATTCATTAAACAAATATCGACTGTCATGTGGTCCTGGGCCAGCCTCGGGGTGATACTGCACGCTGAATGCGCGAACATCGCGAACGCGCATGCCTTCATTGGTTTGATCATTGAGATTGGTGTGCGTGATGTCGGCAACATCGCTGAGCGATGCAGGGTCTACACAGAAATTGTGATTTTGGCTTGTGATCTCGACTGAGCCCGTGCGCAAGTTGCGAACAGGATGGTTGGCTCCATGGTGACCGAACGGCAACTTGAATGTTTTGCCTCCGAGTGCAAGTGCCATGAGTTGATGACCGAGACAGATACCAAACATCGGTACGCCCTGTTCGATGATGACACGAATTGCAGCAGGTGCGCCGTCAACAGTTTCCGGATCTCCTGGTCCGTTAGACAAGAACACACCATCGGGTTGCAGAGCCAATACTTGCTCGGCCGAATAGTGCGCAGGCACGACATGCACCGTTGCTATTTCGCTCAAGCATCGAAGAATGGTGCTCTTGATTCCGAAATCGTATGCAACGACTTTCATATGCCCGCCACCAACGACGTATGGCTGAGTTGTCGTTACCTGTTTCACCAAATCAATGCCAGATGTGCCCAACTCACTTTGTGCTCGAGCCAACACACTTGCCTCGCTAGCCTGACCAAAAGCACCAGGCATCGCGCCTGTATCGCGAAGAACTCGAGTGAGTCTTCGGGTATCAATGCCTGCAATACCACTCACATTCATTCCACGCAGGTAGGCATCAAGGTCGTTGTTGGCTCGCCAGTTGCTCCGACGCTGCGACATCTCGCGCACTATGACACCGCGAGCAAACACATGTGACGACTCGTTGTCGAGCGGTGTGGTTCCATAGTTGCCAATATGCGGTGTTGTAAAGGTGATGATCTGACCGGCATACGACGGGTCGGAAATCACTTCTTGATAACCCGTGAGAGCGGTGTGAAAAACAACTTCGCCGCTTGCTATGCCGCCGACAGGGTCCGCCCCAATTGCTTCACCCTCAAACACACTTCCATCTCGAAGCACCAATACGGATTCGCGAATTGTCATTTCTGTGCCACTCCATCTTGAACTGTAATTTGTCCGCGATACATCGTGCTGCGCACCATACCTCGCAACTGCCTTCCAACGAAGGGTGTATTTCTACTCTTGCTTGCCATCTTGGATGGGTCTACTTGCCATTGCGCATCCAAATCGACAACACACAGATGCGCGATATCGCCAACACCGATGTTGTGTCCATGTTGCTCGGTAATCTGGGCAATTCCCGCGGGATTTCGCGACATCACAGCAGCGATTTGCACAGGATCCAGATCTACTGCTGACAACACCACTCCGAGCGCAGTCTCCAAACCGATCATGCCCGGTGGAGCCTGATCGAGCGTGAGCTCCTTGTCTCTCCTGGCATGCGGTGCGTGGTCGGTTGCAACGGCGTCAATTGTGCCATCCAAGAGACCCACCTTGAGGGCCTGGATATCTTTCATGCTGCGCAACGGTGGATTGACTTTGTATACGGGATCAAATGTTGTTAGGAGTTCCTGCGTGAGCGACAAGTGATGGGGAGTTACTTCAGCCGTCACGTTGAGACCTTCTGCTTTTGCATCGCGTACCAAATCTACAGAACGCGCCGTTGAGAGATGCAAAAAATGCACCGATGCACCGGTAAGCCGAGACATCTCTATGTCTCGTTGCACCATCATCTCTTCTGCAATTGCAGGCCAGCCTGGCACGCCCATGTCAGATGAACAACCGCACTCGTTCATCACTGCGCCTTGCGTGAGCGCCGAGACTTCACAATGCTGAGCCATGGTTATTCCGAGTGATTTTGCGTATTGCATTGCACGACCCATCAATACAGGGTCTTGTACTCCAGATCCGTCGTCGGTGAAGATGCGCACACCAGCAGCACTCAATTCGGCCAATGGCGCAAGTGCTTCGCCTTGACGCCCCATCGTGATGCAACCACTTGGAAACACATCGAGCAAACCTGCCTTGCGTCCCTGTTCGCGCACAAATTCAATCACGGTGACCGAGTCGTGTGCTGGATTGGTGTTGGGCATCGCAATCAATGCCGTGTAACCACCCTTTGCACCCGCGCGGCTTGCGGTTTCAATCGTTTCGGTGTCTTCACGACCTGGTTCGCGCAAGTGGGCATGCAAATCAACAAACCCAGGAAATATGTGACAACCAGTTGCATCAAGCGCGATATCGCCTGTCAAATTTTTGCCAACCTTCACGATGATGTCATTGTCAACGAGTACATCGGCCTTTTCGACACCGCTCACTCCCACGACACTTCCACCCTTGATCACAATCGTCATCACATCTCCTCTGCTGAAAGCAAATCGAATAGCACGGCCATACGTACCGATACACCGTTCGTAACTTGTCGATGAATCAACGAATTTGGTATGTCGCTTGGGTCAATCAACATCTCGACGCCGCGATTCATCGGTCCTGGGTGCATGACAACCGCACTCGCCTGGAGTGCCGCAATGCGTTTCTCATCGAGCCCGTACCGCGTGCTGTATTCATGCAGACTCGGCACCAAACCTTGCGCCATTCGTTCGCTTTGTAGTCGCAACATGTACAGCACGTCGGTGCTTGCGAGCGCTGCGTCCAAATCATTGCTGACCTTCACCGGCCAATGCTCGATATTTAATGGCAACAATGTTGGAGGGGCGACCAATGTGATATTTGCACCAAGCGCACTAAAAGCCTGGATGTTGCTTCGTGCAACCCGGCTGTGTTTGATATCGCCGACGATTGTCAGATTGAGTCCACTGAGATCTTGTCTACCAAGAGCCTCACGAACCGTAAAACAGTCCACAAGTGCTTGCGTTGGGTGCTGATGGGCTCCATCTCCAGCATTGACAATCGAGGCATTTGTCCATTGCGAAATTTGCCATGGCACACCAACTGATTTGTGGCGCACAACAAATGCGTCAACACCCATATCGGTGATGGTTTCGATTGTGTCGCGCAGACTTTCACCTTTGTTGACACTCGATGTAGAAACACTGAAATTCATCGTCTCCGCCGACAGACGCTTTGCTGCAGTCTCAAAACTCAATCGCGTTCGAGTCGAGTCTTCGAAAAACAGGCTCACAACCGTCTTGCCACGCAATGCAGGAACTTTTGGCACTGCTCGGGTATTGATCTCTGCCATGCTCTCGGTGAGTTTGAGTATGCGAGACAATCCATCTGCACCTAGCTCGGAAATAGAACGCAGATGCTTCACGAAGACACCCCTGTTACCGACGTGACGACTACGCCTTCTGCCGAGACATCCACTTCATCCGTCGTCTGTGTTGGCATGTTTTTACCCACATAATCGGGTCGGATGGGTAGTTCGCGATGCCCACGATCAACCAATACAGCAAGTTGAACCGCGCGCGGTCGTCCAAAATTGTTTAACCCCTCAAGTGCAGCACGCACCGTTCTTCCCGTATACAGAACATCATCAATCAATACGACGGTCGCGCCGGTGATGTCACAAGGAATATGGCTCGCTGATCCTGCAACAACGGGCCTCAGTCCAATGTCGTCGCGATACATAGTTGGGTCAAGCGAACCTACTGGTACTGCAAAGTTTGGCTCGATCGATGAGATTCGTTCGCCAAGAGCATCTGCAATCCACGTGCCGCCCCGTTGCAAACCAACAAGTACGACGTTTTCAACACCGTGATTGCGCTCGACAATTTCATGAGCAATACGACTAATAGCTCGAGTGACATCGGGGCCAGACATGACGGCAACTGCCGATTGTGGTGCACTACTCACTGTTATCCCTTCGTTTGAACCTCACAGGGTTCAATTAACGACTTGCATTCTGATGAATGCGTGTTTGACTGTAGCACCTTTTATCGATGGCGATACAGAATCCACCACTCGTTGGAATCCACAATTACATAGTCGGGGATCTCTGACCGCCACACTTGTTCGGATTCACTTGAGAGCGCAATTGGCAACATCACGTACTCAATTTCGTCAGCAAAATCCAGTCTGTCCCCTGCCGCAAAAACGTCTGGGCCGTACAGAGACCTTTGGAATGGGTTTGGAAAAACATACACACGCTCTCGGCGGGCCAACTGTGCCGACAATGGATGAAATACCGAGATCACAGCATCTACGGGTATTTGGGCGAACAAATCATGGGCTGCAGCCACCGAGGGGTTTGAGGGTGAAAACTTCTGAATCTGATGGCGTGCAAATGGCAGTGGCGCCAGCAACAAGGCACCGATAAGTGCACTCACAGCCACAACCGATGTCGCCCTGCGACGTGCAGGTTTGCTCAATCGACCGATTGCATAGACATTGCCAAATATCAAAATCGGCGCCACCACCAGCGAATAGTGATATTGAATTTGGTATTGATAAATAAAAGTGCTGACAATATTGGACAACAGCACTACGAACCCAACCAATGCCACACTTGGAGCGATGAAGAACATGCCTCCTGTTGGCATCAACATCTGCATCACATACGTCAGGCGACCATCGCTGGTCAGATAACGCAGCAGAGTTATTGGCGATGTAAACACAGTTTTAAACAGCCCGCCCACACCCCCAAACGGTATGCGCCACGAGTTTCGAAATGCTGTACCTGTCAAGTCGCGAATCACGACAAGAAAACACAGCAACGCCGCAATAACAGCACCAACAATAGTTGCGATGCCAATTCGTAGGTCGCGACGAAGCGCCACCCACACCCCAATCGGCGCCACTACCAACACCACGTCTTCTTTGACCAACACTGCCAACACGACAGCAATTGCATACCACCGCCACTTGCGGCTGAGGGCAGCCCACAATGCTGCTGCAATCAAAACTCCCAAAAATGAATCGGGATGAAAGTTCTCCACATTTGTCCAACTCACCGCTGGGTAGATCAAATATGTGCAAGCAAACACACAACCAAGCGCATCGCTCTCGAGCCGTTTTCGAGCATATGCATATATCGGTATTGCGCCGCATGCAATCACCACTGACTGCACAACAAACAGCATGCTCGTAGACGTAAAGATCCACATGAGTGGCACAAGCAACAACAGAATAAATGACGTGTGATCGCCAAACAGATTGCGACCCATCAATGTGACAAACGGATTTCTTCCTCGCGACAATAACCAAATGCCCTGGTCATATAGACCAAAGTCATACGCCGATGTACCGAGACCACGATGAATCTGCACCGTGGTAAAACTGAAATAGCAGGCGTATGCAGTAATTGCCGCGACGACTACAAGAGTCCACGACGAAATGCGTCGGACTCGAGCGGACAAGCGATTCATTGCTACGAAGTGACGCGAACCACTTTAGAAATCGCCGACAACACACCGTTGACGAAGCGTCCAGAATCATCAGTTGAAAATGTCTTGGCAAGTTCGACTGCTTCATTGATCACCACAGCAACCGGCACGTCGTGGCTATAAGACAGCTCAAACACGGCCATTCTCAAAACATTTCGATCAATCACTGGCATTCGGGCAAGTGTCCAGCCATTTGCGCACTCCACAATGTGACCGTCCAACTCATCCACATGGGTCGATACTCCCGTCACAATCTCTGTTGTCAGGTCATCGACACTCAGCACTTGTATTGCAAGCACTTCGGTTCCGGTCAACCCTTTGGTATCTGCCTCATACAAAATATGCATTGCACGCTCGCGGG
>Ga0194035_1001342_pt1 | contig 13081 bp, 14 predicted proteins | sample JunL2320m_MetaG_FD_148680 | JGI IMG/M metagenome (GOLD analysis project Ga0194035, IMG submission 148680) | Anoxic zone freshwater microbial communities from boreal shield lake in IISD Experimental Lakes Area, Ontario, Canada - Jun2016-L239-20m | ecosystem: Environmental > Aquatic > Freshwater >...
CCACCACCACCTCCACCCCCACCCCGTGGACGAGGTAGACCAGTGGAACCAATAAGCGAAGAGGATATTAATATATTGGACAGATATGTCAGAGGGTTATCTATACCATCAAGAAATAGAACCGAACAACAAAAGGACGATGTATTACGCGGTAGTAGATTAAAACATAACAAACGACAACATCCCGACTTAAAAGAAATCTTAAATGGGTTACATCAAATTTATTTCCCATAAAAATAATCACACTACATATAAATGACAAGTGAAAGCATTTCTCAATATCGGTATTGGTTTTTATATTATCTAAAAGGGTATCCTCGTGATATAGCGTCATACATGGCGTATAAGAAATTACACAGCAGTCGTCACGTCATTCCTATGTCTTAATTCTTCCTCATCTAATTTCTCCTCTCCAGCAACATCTCTATCTATCTCTATCCCACAGCACCGTATCCGGGTGCACTTTGATTTATACAATAGCGCCAACAATGCACCGATTAATGTCATCCCAGACGCCACAACCATGGCAAGAAATCCTTCGCTTATAGGCATTTTATATTATATCAGTGTATATTAATGTCAATTGATTATATAGCAAATGAAATAACGACCAAACCAATCTGTAAATTTTACACCAATATCTATAAGCGCATGGTTAGATGGTTTGGGTATACGTGCCCATTCTGGTTATGTGATATGCTAGAAGATGAACTATTAACGTGTATATTAAGAATGACAATGACCGAGAACATGTATTTAATATTTATCAATGTTGCCATCAGAATCAGAGAAAACAATAATAGAAGCATTTCAATTTTAACGCAATACAAAAAAGAAAATCCAAATGTTGGACGGCGTTCATTCCGGCGCTTGTATTATGCTAACAATATCACCAGATTACGCGAGTATAATAGACAGTATCAAACAATGCGTAAAATCTTGTGTGGTATCAACATCTTCAAAAAATCTGTTGAAAGAATATATGAGAATGTCTGAAGAACATGATGAAAGTATTCAATTGGAACAAGTGACTGAACTGGCACCAAAACCCAAGCGAGTTTATAAGAAGAAATCTAGTTTATCTCCAGAATTGGCACCCCTCTTATCCATTCCCACGGAGCAACCAGTGGAATCCTTGGCACCCCCATCCATTCCCACGGAGAACGTCAGTGTTCCAGTTGTCAAGGAGAAGAAAGCAAGAACACAGAAGCAAATTGATGCGTTCAACAAGATGAGAGAGGCATATTTAAACAAACGAAAGACTCCCATCATTGAACCAGTTAAGGAACCGGAACCAGTTCCTAAGGTGATTGCCCCAGTTTCACCAGCAACTGATGAAATTATTAATGAACTTGGAACGAAGAAGGTTCAGAAACCACGAGCAAAGAAAATTAAACAGGTTGAACCTCAAGAGGAACCCCAAAATGTCCATGCTAATCCTCCAGTGATTAATAACTCCCCACCAGTGCCCCAACCACCAACCCCACAGATGGCACAACTAAAAGTATCAACTGCTCCACGGTTTTTATTTGTATAAAGTAGAATGGACTCTATTGAAATCACCACTGAACTAAACAAGATTAACGCTATACATTCCAGTCTTAACGAAACCAATCCAATGACCTATATTATTTTTCTAGAATCATACAGAGCAAAATTGACAGAGTCACAGATTGAATGGTTGGATACAAAGATTGATAAACTGACACAAAAGACGAACGAATTGGTTGACCTTTCCATGTCCAATATAGACATTGGCGTAGCGATGCAACCATTGCTATCTAAGATTTGCGAAATGGGTTACCAAATTAATAGAGACGCTTAAATTCCATTGTCCCAATGCGTTCACATTTAATCTATTGTAAATTTAATGAACTCAGAACAAATTATAAGAGAGAAACGTCTTATTTCATTAAATAGCAATAACGCAACACGATACAACAATGGAAGCGCATTAAGCGACCTAATTTTTGACTTTACCAATATCCTCATTCCAGACGAGTCCTATGTCTATGTTGAGGGAGGTTTACAACAAGCGCAAATCGTTGCATCATTCTACAACATTGACACGACAAACAACGTATTTAATTACACAGTTTCATCAGTTGCCTACAATATACAAATACCAGCAGGAAATTACAATTATACGAGTCTAGTCACGCAAATGACCACCCTGTTTTTAGTTAATGGTCACACGTTTGTTTTTGCGTTAAATCGTGCGTCAAACATTCTGACACTCACGCTAACATCAGCAGGGTCATGGACTCAAATCCTTCCATCATCATCTGGTTTAATTCTTGGATTTGATAAAAACACTACATATACAATAGTGGCAAATACTCGCACCATGCCAAATTTGTTTAATCTTCTAGGTGTGAAGAAATTAAAAATATATTCTCAGAATCTTGCTATTGATTCCGTGGATAGTGTTGGAAATGCGACAAACAATTTGATAGAAACCTTAAGCGTAAATGTTGCTGGGTTTGGATTAATTCTATACAATAATATTGATTCCACATATGGACATTTGAAGACTTCATATTTATCAACCATTGATATACAAATCAGGGATGAATTAGGTAATTTGATTAATTTTAACGGCGTCAACTGGACCATGAGCATCGTGTTAATAATTTACAAGAGAATAGTGTAGTGCTGGCGCACTCTGCCGACGTCTGCGCTACGCTTGACGTTGAATTATTAACTCCACGAAGTGGATGACCCAACGCGTCAGCGTTAGTGTAAATTCATAATTTCTTAATCTATTCAAATATTATATGTCAGTTATCCTGCCTAAAGAAATCAATTATACTCAACCTGCTTCTCTTCCTGAAGGAACTCAATGCAGTTCAATCGTAACCACTCCCTCAAATGGAAGTTCGTTTCAACAGTCTTCAATTGTCCAATTTGACTTGGTGAGTAATGGTTTCCTCGTCCCTGAGACGATGTATTTGCGTTACAAAATGGTTGTCACCGGTGGAGTTGCTGCCGATGCTACTCAATTTATGCGAGGAACTCCATGCTATACTCCAATCTCTCGGTTAGAGGTTATTGCTGGCAGTAGTGTCATTGAGTCTATCCAAAATTATAATCAACTCTCCAACATGTTGGTAAATTGTAAAATGAACTATGCCCAAAAAGTTGGTCTCGCCAATGCCTTCGGATACACCTCAAACGCCGTCGGCGCGTATGCGTTTGACCTTAATACCTCTCCTCCTAATGGGTCATCAATGTCTACATGCACATCTGCCGTATTAGTTACTCAATCATTCGCGTGTCCTCTTGGATGCATTCTTTCAAATGCTGATAATCTCGTGCCTCTTAAATACATGCCCGGGTGCCGAATACAGTTGACACTGGAGACCGTTCAGAATGCTTTTTTAGTATCCACCACGGTCGCAAATCAGATTGCCAGTTACACACTAAGTAACATGGAGTTATGCTATGATGTAATTAATTTCAACCCATTGGTTGACCAAGCAATCAGTTCACGCGCGGGTGGAATGATTACGATTAAATCGCAGTCTTATATCTCATCTGGTTCTTCTGTGCCCGCTGCCACCAGTGGAACTATTGAGTTGGTTTATAATTCAAGGTTGGCAAGTATTAAATCGCTATTCCTTCATCTTTCTGGCACAGTGTCCACTGTTTCACTAAATACTCTATTTGATTCGGTTGATATTACCAGCAACAACGGGGACTACTCCTTTACAGTGGCCGGAGTGCCCTATCCTCCGCGCGCGTTGTCAACTATTTTGAACAAGGCAGGTATTTCCATGGAGTTATCTAATAGTTTCGGACCTGCTCATGATTTGATAACTTCAAATTTTTCTATAACACCGGTGGAATTTAACTATATTAACACCTCCACCACCACCCAGACCCTCATGGGTAAATTCTATGTTGGCGCTAATGTTGAGAAATTAAGCACAAACTCCGCGCTCTTGACTGGAATCTCGTCCCAAGGGTCTCCCATATCTGCCCGTATTTCTATCGGAACTGCTACTACTCGCGGGCAAGTTGTTCAGTTGATTTGTCTGTATGATGCTCTTCTTCAGATTAACATGAATGACAAGACGCTCCAAGTTATGCAGTAGAACACTGCCGTGTTAGGGCATCCACTACGTGGAGTTAATAATTCAACGTCAAGCGTAGCGAAGACGTCGGCAGAGTGCGCCAGCACTAGTAAAATATGCTGGTTAAAATCTTAAACAAATGTATAATGATTAGCAAGAAAATCAACGAAAAACCGAAGTTACCAAAATGCGAAATGCTATGTGATTCAATGCTTCATGAAAAACTCAATAAATACGATTTAACGAGTTTCCTAAATTGTCACAGCATGACGCTATTAATAGGAAAACCAAAATCAGGAAAAACATCATTGCTCCATTCATTCTTTGAACACAAAGGATTATTAAGATATTGCTTTACAAAAATTTACTTGTTTCAACCAGTTCAATCAGGTGCATCAATCTCACACAGTGTATTTGATATGTTGCCAAATGAGCAAGTATTTCGTGAGTTAAATTATGATAATCTCATGTATGTTATGAGACAATTGGAACAAGATGCTATTAATGGATTATCGTCTTGTATTATATTTGACGATGTCACCGCAGAACTAAAGAACCGCGACACTTTACAATTATTTAAGCAATTGGCATTTAACCGTAGACATCTGCGTCTATCAATGTATTTCCTTGTTCAAACATGGCACAGTGTTCCCAAAGAATTAAGAAGACTATGGAGCAACATTTACGTGTTCAAGGTTAGCAAGAATGAAATGCTTAATATATGGACTGAGATAATAGAACATGATGATGAAATCATGCCTCATGTGATGAAAATGGTTTATAATGAACCTTACAAATTTTTATTTATTAATACAGATTCCCAGCGACTTTTTGACGGATGGGATGAGATTCTCATTGACGCATAAATTCTTATAAATTATCATATCAAAATTGTAGTATCAATGTATAATGTCTTTCTTTAAAAAGATTTCAAAAGGTGTGTCGTCTGTATTCAAAAAAGCGCCGTCGGTGGTGTCAAATATATTTAAGAAAACTTCTGATATTGCTGGAAAAGTGGGGGGTGGTTTAGCACAGGTTGGGGAGACCTTGGGAAAAGTGGCGTCCATTGGTGGGCAGATATTGGATAATCCTTTAGTTAGCATGGCGGGCAGTGCTTTGCTCGGTCCTGAGTTCGGTGTTGCTTCTCAATTGGCAGGCAGAGCATTAGAGGGAGTTGGAAAAGCGTCGCAATTAGCGAGACAAGGGTCAGATATATCTAATCAGTTTTCTCGTGGCACATCACAATTGAGTCAAGGTGACATGGGTGGCGTTTCAGATGTCCGTGGTTCTATTCAACGCGCTAGAGACGTGGCGGGCACCGTGGGGCCAACATTCGCATAACGCTGACGCGTTGGGTCATCCCCTACGGGGAATTATTGATTTAATAAAAACTAGTGCCATGTAGTGGCACGCCGTTGGCACAACCTGCCAGGGTTAAACATTCGCATAACGCTGACGCGTTGGGTCATCCCCTACGGGGAATTATTGATTTAATAAAAACTAGTGCCATGTAGTGGCACGCCGTTGGCACAACCTGCCAGGGTTAAACATTTGCATAGAAAATATAACACTACTTTATAAATGGCAAATTACACCAATCCACACATGTTTAACATTGTATTAAATTCACAACAATCCTCTACGTTTTCAAGTGGTAACACTAATGACCTAACATTTTTATTTAACTGGACAAACATCCCACGAGGAGGAAAATATAAAATGTCATGGTCGTATCTAGGAAAAAACAACGGTGATTTTGTAGCAAATGATTGCCCCCAGGTTTTTCTAACAATCGCATCAGTCCCATCAGTCTATCAAGCAACTGGAGTAGATGCCTCAATAATTAGCACTTATATCGGTAGTTTAAGGTCACAAACGCACGCAGGTGGGCAAGTAAATTTTTACTGTAACGCATATGATAATCCTGAAATATTTTTTAATGCTCCTCCATGTAATGGAGTTATTAGAGTCCAAATATTTAGGGACAATTTTACCACACCATTTACCACCTTAGCAGCGTCAAATATTGCGGATTACGTGATAGTTCTATCGTTTCACTCATTGGAATAATAATGTTGAGTTATATCAATGTCATCACTATCAAACCAGCAATTCAATACAAAGACAATGACAGGAATCAGCGACACTTATAGCGATAATATCATCTGTGACACGTTAGAAGTCATAAACGATTTTACTGTAGATGACGGTGGTATTATAACCCTTCCAGATAACTCATTACAAGATTCGTATCTATCCAGTAATGTCGCATTACTTAATAGAACCACTCAAACGTTTAGCGGTAATAACACATTTAACTCAGATACAACCCAAGGACTAGGAACAATCTTTTTTTTTAACTCAACTTCCAATGGAACACAAACACGTATGTCACAAGCAAATACTGGATTTACGATAAGTAATAATAATCTAACGCAATTTATAGCACTACAAACAAGAACCGCGGGAAATGTTGCTATAATAGGACTCCAATGTAGTAACGGAAACACGGCATTTTTACAAGGAGACTTGAATAATAGAATAACGATAACCGGGGCACTAACACCAACAATAAGCACACAAGCACCAGCATTATCAAATGATTTATCAATAGCAAATACAGCATGGATAAACTCTAAAGGATACGCACAACTATCGGCAGACCAGACATTTACAGGAATCAATACATTCAACAATCTAACTATTCATAATGCCGTACTTAGAAATTTCCAAAGCACCCAAGCAGTATTCCCTGGGGATTTTCGTATGCTTGACAGCACACAAACATACGTTACCCAACTATATCAAAATGGAACAACCTGGGTAATAGACGCAAATTATGCTTCATCAAAAATACAGGTGACTACACGAAACGCTTCTAATGTTGGATTGAATAATGTTGTTATAGAAAACAACAACCATGTAGTCCTACAGGGGTCTGCCTCAGAGATTGATATACTGGGTAATGTGGTAACCATCAACGGAGTAACTACACACACAGCAAATACCACGTTCAACGCAAATGTTAACCTAAAATTTCCAGCATTATTAAATGTGTTAGACACCAGTTTAACACGTGGATTACAACTACAAAATGATAACACCAACCCAGGACTAACATTGTTTAAAGGAGTTGGTAATAGCAGTAGATTTAATTTTTCATCAAATAATGCGTCAGGAGTAGCAACAACTAATTTTTATATCTTCAATGGGGATACTTGTTATTTACAAGGTGCTAATGGGTTGGGTATTGGAATGGTTGGAAGTGCAATATCATTAGATGGAGTATGTTCTTTTACAAATACAACAACACCAGTAATAACACAAGCATTATCATTAGCAGATAATTCAACAAAAATATCAACTACTGCTTTTGTCAAGGGCCAAGGATACGCCCAATTATCCGCAGCAACACAAACATTTACGGGAGCTAATAATTTTACTACACAAGCAATTGGAAACAACACCACATTAGCAGCAACAACAGCATTCGTGCAATCTGAAGGGACGTTATTACTTACATCAATTGTAACACTTCTCCTTAATTACGCATTACTCAATCCAACTACTCAAACTTTTACCGGGTCTAACAATTTTCCCACACAATTAACAACTGATAACAGCACACTTGTAGCAACTACGGCGTATGTCAAAAATCAAGGATACGCAACAACATCATCGCTATCAGCATACGCATTATTAACACCATCCGCCAATCCACAAATTTTTACAGGACAACAACAATTTAAAAGCACTCTAGCAAATCTACCGGTATCTATAACATCATCCACTGGTGGTATCACTGGTGCTGGTGGTCTGTTTGTGGCAACTAGCGGGGTGCAATATAATAGTATTGTTAAAACAAACGATTTAGTTTTATTGGGAAGTGGCACAGGTCAGGATTCTGCTTCAACTAAATTAACGTTAACCACTTGGGCAAGTTCAGCGGTAGGTATACAAATGGATATTGGAAATATGACATTTGACGGTGGCATCATTAGACAGAACTCTCCATTTAATTGTGGGTATTCTTACATAGGCACACCGGTGACCATCAAGGGATATTATGATATTGGATATGTTTGGAATATACCTTATGCGTCATTCACTGGTGGAGCATTTGGCACATCAGTAGTAATATATAACATTCTCACGTTAGCATGGGATGGAACTGGTAACAAACGTTTAGGTGTATGGAGAGTGGATGTCGTCATCATGATTACATGCACCGGAGCACCCTTAACAAATTTATCATGGAATACAACTAACGCCACTACAATGCCGTTGACGAATACGTGTGTTGTTGTGAGCGATGCGGGTGTGTTTGGTGCTACTGGTGTCCAAATTGCTAGAATGTCTTTTACAATCAACGCTGTCAATCTAACAACAACATATTACCTTAATTCCTATGTTATCGCTGGTGCTGGTCTATCATCTAATACAACCTCAAATATTACGTTTACGAGAATAGCATAACCTAAAGATTATTTTCTACATATATAGAAATGTCTGGAAATCAACCAAACTCGTATAAAATCAATCGCGAACACATCTTAAAGTATATGAAAAAACGACCTGTTGCTGTGGATGAAGCACAAAAGAAGTATTTCAATAAACCAGAGATTAAGGAAAAACTAAAGGATTATAACAAGGAATATTATGCTTGGATGAAATACATTAATAATGACACCTTCAAGTATCAAGCACAACTATTAAGAGATATCAACCTATAGAAAAATCCCAAACAATCATTTTGTAAATATATATATATTGGAGTATAACTTAAAAATAATAATCTCCAATATATATATAGAATGAATAACTCAACTGCTTCCCGAAAATTGTTTTTACGTAAATTTGCTCGCGATGACCTTAGACTCTCTGATAACGCACCTCTGTCAAAAATCTTGAAAGAGTTGAACACGACTGAGGAAGAATTTTATCCAAACATGGAGAGACTTGTCCAATTTAGGAAGAATGAGATGATTCTCCTAAATTCTAAAAAGGCACAAAAGAAGGAGCAACAAAAGGAAAAACGCGCTGTTGCTTACAAGAAACGTGTGGCAAAGAAGAATGAGAGTAAGGTGTTGGGTTCATACATCATGCCTGATAATGTTGGAGTTTATGATTTTTTAAAGGAATCTCTTAAAAATCATTTAGGAAAAACGGTATTAGTTACTGGAATCTCTAGAGATACTTCAGAAGCACCAGAGTCACATGATTATACTCTACCTACCTCATTCAAGTCATTCAGTCAATATATTGGAATGAAATATTACGATTCTCATGACTTTAGAAAAAACTCAGATAAAAACCGATTAAAACCAGGCGACTCGTTAGTCGTCCTGGAAGGAACTACTATAAACGGCAATGCCGGAATGCAATCATTTGCCGATGGAGCAACTAACTGCATGCTTACACCAATCAAACAATGGGCACAGGATAAATTAAATGAGGCAAAAGGTAAATCCACTATTTTGAGATACATCACTTTAGGCAACAAGATAGAGGATTTAGTTAAAACATATTCCAATGGTGTGCCTCAAGATAAGATTAAGGAGATTTGTAACAAGTTGAATATCTCAATCTGTGTTAGTCTTCCATTCCAAAAAAATCCATACATTTGCGAGAGACCCGATACAAAGACATTAACAACGTTCAAATTTCTTAATCCAAGACACAACCATGTTGAGGAAATCATAGACCTTAAGAATGAGATTATTGTAACCGCTGTGAAACTGGGTGAGATTATAGAGGAATGTCAACGAACTGGAACCGACTATTACTATACTAAAAATAACAGACACATCAATGTGGTGTATACACAGGGAGCAGTTTATAGATTGTCTCATGAATATGCTGACTTCATCCATGAGTTTGAAATTGAGTATAATGTGGCATCATGGAAAATTGACGCATTGAAGCAACCCGAATTAACCAGATTTTTAACAAACTCATGCCATTACAATTGTTGTATGGATTTAAACATTGACACGTTGCGTAATCCACTACGTGGCGCGTTAGTGAAACATATTGACCAAAAAAAATGTTATAAGAATTTTCACACATGTAAATACTACGATGGATTTCTTACACGCATCACGGATTTCAGAGTTACTGATAAAATTGAAGCACCAGGCATTTACCAAATTACTGACATATGTATCACTAATGAAAAATTTAAGAGATATAATGATTTTCTACACCTGTATGAAAATGGAAATTCATACCCTCATCCTGCGCTTAATTTTCTGTCTACCATGGGAACGTTTAAGATTATAGGAGGATGCTGGGGAATGGGGGGAAAATTGGATTTAGATTTTACAAGTTTACAAATGAGCACATTCACCGATAACGACGAGAAAGTTCCCTTTTATTCTAAATATATTGGCGCGTGTAATAGTATAGCATATGAAAGGTCTTATTATCTACGAGGAACCGAAGCAACCGCGCAAGGCATCCGTGGCAATGTGGAGTGTGAAGTTGAGAGGTTTTCAAACCAAATTACTGAGCAAGACCCCACAAAACTCCTCCCCATTAGAGTGTCCTCCAAAAAGCACAAGGTTATGCACTTGTCTCATGTTACTGCCTATATTCTAGAATATGCCCGACTCAATATTATAGAGCAATTGATGAACATGAAATTTGAGCAGATTCTTAGAGTCAATTCAGACGGCATTTATTTCCAAGGAGAAACACCCGAACAATGTAATAATTACAGAGTGAAACCGAGCGACTGTTTCAATCAAAATACTGGAAAATTTACAACATACTCGGATACTGATAGATTTACATCATCCACATTTTTCACAGATGACAATCTAGCACCTTACGATTTTGGACCATTCCGACAATTTTATCGCACTGAGTTGGCAGTGGGTGGAGGAGGTTCAGGAAAAACACATTTCAATCTCATGGATAGGGGGCAGGTTAATCCCATGTATGTAGCACCAACGTGGAAATTAGCAAGAAACAAACAGGAGGAGTATGGGTGTAGTGTTGGAACTCACGCGTCTTTATTAAATTTTGACCCAACCAATAACCCATTTGCTAATGCTTCCGTTCTTATAATTGACGAGGTGAGTATGATGACAAACGAAGAAAAAACACAAATCATTGAATACTATCATTCTCACAAGTTAATATTTTGTGGAGATATTCATCACCAAATTCCATATGTGACATCATTCAAACCAGTGAACTCAACCGTGTTCAACATCCAAGGGTTAGATAATATCATGGAGTTCACAAGCGATTACCGAGCAACCTGTGAGAAATTGAAAGACTTGAAACAAGTTATTAGGGATTTAATAGACATGGGTGTTCGCAATCCATCCAATGAATTACTTAGAAAATTTAACAGCATTGCCGAGCAAGACTTAATAACCCGTTACACAGTTAATGACATGGTTCTGTGTTGCTCAAATAAACGCAAGGATGAATTTAGGGATTGTCTTCAGGGAAATAAGTATTACATTACGAAAACCACTAATAAATATTCGTGTGGTGATATTATCATCACGAACACTGAGATTCCTGCCGAATTCTTTCCAGAACGTCGTCATGCCTTCACGGTCCACTCAATTCAGGGCGAAACATGTAGGACAAATTTATACATCTCCCCCGAAATCATGGATATGCGAATGTTTTACACGGCAATATCTAGGGCACAAACATATGACCAGATATTTATCATTAGGGATTAATCCAACTTTGGGAGGAGTTTGGGGAAGTCCTTATAAATTTTTATCTGGTGGTAATGTATATGTCAATACTTGGAGAAATCAAAACGAAGAAAGGGAAACTCGCATATACTAAAAAAATCATCTATGGAAATGGTTGCGGATACATTAACAAAGAGCATGAACATTTTCCATTTTTCACTCAACTGATTGAATATAAGAAATATCCTTTAGAAATATCATATTTTTCAATTGTTCCCAATAGAATTAATCGCGCATCGCTAGAGACTCAGGTCCATTTTATAGATGGGTCTATCTCTGTTTTTTCTTGGAACAAATCCGCCACCGGTGGAATTATTAGCGATAAGGATAGACTTACTAACCTCATGAGGAAAACCATTGTGCCCGATATACTTGAATTCAAACGTGGGGCAATATGCTGTGTCACCTGTGGGGAAACCGAGTATTTACAAGCAGACCATATTGAACCATTTCGCGATTTAGCAAAGGACTATAAAAATCGTAATGGAGATTATAATGGTTCATGTGAATGGTTGGAAAATTGGGCAAGATATCATAAGACACGCGCGCGATTACAAATTCTATGTGCTGGGTGTAATTATGCTAAGCATTGAATAAATTTTAATAGGGTTTTAGGAGCCTTGGGCGTGTTTGTAGCGAATAAAATAACGCTGACGCGTTGGGTCATCCACTTCGTGGAGTTAATAAGAATTAAAGAAAATTTACAGATAAAATACAGAAATGGAAACTCCTAGCGTAATCCCACAGTGTGCCAGTTGCCGAAGATATTTTACACGAGATTGGAGACGTAACGGAATCCCGTATAAATCATGTAGGTCATGCCGAACTCGTATACTATTACGAGACCAATGCGAACATGGAAAACGCCGATCACAGTGTCATGAATGTGGTGGAAAATCTATATGTTCCCATGGAAAACGACGATGTATTTGTGTAGACTGTAAGGGGACTGAAATCTGTGAACATTCCAAAAGACACGGCAGATGTAAGGAATGTATTAAGACCACTGACATATCACCCAATTCAGGGGAGGTTCTTGGGTGAATGTAAAGCGGGGTCCACCCCGCACCCGGTCCCATGCGCCTTCCCTTCGGTCGGCGATTTTGCTAAACGGTCGTGGATTTATAACGCCTCCCTTCGGTCGGCGCTTACTGAAACCCTACGAAAAAACGTGTTGGTTGTATGAGAACCACCGCAGTCGCCTAGCAAATGGGTAAGCATCATTAACAATTTTCTTTTATCCTAGCAGAATCCATTTTTAATAAAACCACATCTAACAGC
>Ga0194035_1001348_pt1 | contig 13047 bp, 12 predicted proteins | sample JunL2320m_MetaG_FD_148680 | JGI IMG/M metagenome (GOLD analysis project Ga0194035, IMG submission 148680) | Anoxic zone freshwater microbial communities from boreal shield lake in IISD Experimental Lakes Area, Ontario, Canada - Jun2016-L239-20m | ecosystem: Environmental > Aquatic > Freshwater >...
TCGTGCTGCTGACCGCGATGGCCACTGTCGGGGCCTACATCTACAACCTGAGCACCGATATCGTCGGCGGCGTCGAGGTCACCCTGGCCGATCTGGACTAGGTCCACGCCGGTGCTGGATTGCTCGTTTGGGCAGGATGGCTACCGGTGCGGTAATCTCGTCGCGCGTCCGTGTTCGATTCCGGGCCTATAGCTCAGGTGGTTAGAGCGCTTCGCTGATAACGAAGAGGTCGGAGGTTCGAGTCCTCCTAGGCCCACGATGTCCTGGTCGTCGTCGCGGGCGGTGCGGCATGCCCTCGCCGAGCAGAACAACGCTAAGGGGCCTTAGCTCAGTTGGTAGAGCGCTGCCTTTGCAAGGCAGATGTCAGGAGTTCGAATCTCCTAGGCTCCACAATCCCCGTGAGTGCGTTAGTGTCTGCGGCGTGAATACGCCTACATCCGCCCCCGGGATGGGAAATCTGACTGAAGAGGCTCTCTATTACGACTACGGCTCGACCGCTAATCCGATCTTCGAGGGGCTAATCCCTGGAGTCCCCTACCACTCCTTCTCGCCGGATTTCTTTGAGCAGAAGTCCAGCGGCATTCTGCCCCTAGACGTTAGCGAGCAGATGCGGGTTCCCGGCCCAGCCACCAGCCCCGCGCTACTCGCCAATTTCGTCCGGATTGTCAAAGGAAGCATTAGCACCAGCGCTCTGGCGACCAGCCAACTCTTCTTCGTGTTCCAGGGCTCAGGCCGTACGGAGGCCTGCGGGAGGAAAATCGATTGGAGCGAAGGCGATTTCATGGTTTTCCCCGCCCATGGCGAAGCCGTGCATCACACCGACGGCGAAGCCGGAATGTATTGGGTGCACGACGCGCCGCTGCTCCGCTACCTCGGTGTCACCGCTACTGAGGAGCGTTTCCAACCGACGGTCCTCCAACATGCCAAGGCCGCCGCCAAACTTGAGCAGATCGCCAACGATCCGGTAACCAGTCAGGCCAATCGCGTCAGCGTTCTGCTCGCCAACTCCAATTTCCCCCAGACCCGAACCATCACTCACACGCTGTGGGCCATGTTCGGACTGCTCCCCAAAGGCAAGGTCCAATACCCCCACCGCCATGAGTCCGTCGCGCTGGACTTCGTCATCAGCTGTCAGCCGGGGTGCTACACGATGATCGGCACCGAACTAGATTCAGACGGCATGATCAAAAACGGCCACCGGGAAGACTGGAAGTCGGGCGCCTCCTTCATCACCCCTGCGGGCTACTGGCACTCCCACCACAATGAATCAGGCGAGGATGCTCACGTTCTGCCGATCCAAGATGCCGGTCTGCACACGTATCTGCGGACGCTTGACATCTTGTACAGCCACCCCGGCCATGATCGGGCAGCGTATATCTCCCAGCGGCCATGACGAGAACCGCGGACGGGGCTTCCAGGTAGCCCCGGCCGCACCGGCTTGGTATCACGGGTGGCACACTGTCCTCCCGTGAGCACAAGCCCGATCCAAACCGCGACCGCGACCCTGCACACCAACCGCGGCGACATCAAGATCGCCCTCTTCGGTAACCATGCCCCTAAGACCGTCGCCAACTTTGTCGGTTTGGCGCAGGGAACGAAGGACTACTCGACGCCGAATGCGTCCGGGGGAAGCTCGGGACCGTTCTACGATGGGGCGGTCTTCCACCGGGTCATCGACGGATTCATGATCCAGGGTGGCGACCCGACCGGGACCGGTCGCGGTGACGCGGGCTATAAGTTCGCCGACGAGTTCCACCCGGAGTTGCAGTTCGACCGGCCCTATCTGCTGGCGATGGCTAACGCCGGCCCGGGTACCAACGGCTGCCAGTTCTTCATCACCGTCGGACCGACGCCGCACCTCACCCGCAAGCACACCATCTTCGGCGAGGTGGTCGATCCGGAGTCGCAGAAGGTTGTCGATGCCATTGCCGCGACCCCGGTGGACCGCAATGACCGTCCGACAAACGCCGTGTCGATTGAGTCGGTCACTATCGCCTAGCGCTAGCCCCGTCAGCGCCGGACGTAGCCGGCCCCGGTGAGTGCATCGAGGACTTTCAGCGGGTCTCCACCGAGGTCCCAGCGGCTGAGCACGATGAGCTGCGCCTCCACCGTGTCGATCTCCAGGAGTCGCACCGAGCGCCCCAATCTGCGGAACTCGGTGATGCGGATGAGTTCGATATCGGGGCGACGCAAAGTTACGGTTCGAAACCAACCGCGGTAAACCAACCCGGCGGCGGTTATCGCGAGCCGCGGCCGGGCCCGCCACGATCCGGCGGCGAACACAAGCAGGCCCGCCGCCGCGACACCGGTCAGAATCCGGCCGGGTGGGTCGGCTGCGACCGTTGCGCAGCCCACCGCCATCATGATTCCTGCCAGACCGACGCCGAAGATCGCGGCTGGCCGGGGACCCCACCGGAGGTTATCCACAGGCGTTATCCACAGTGGGGATGAATCACACGGTTGTTATTGTCGTCACCGCCACCGCATGGTCAACAACAGACCGACGATCATGAAGCCGAACGCGATCGCGTAGTTCCACGGGCCAAGGTCGGCCATCCACTGCAGCGCGGCCGGAGTATCGAAGCCCGAAGCCGCCAACTGGAACACCAGCAACCACACCAGCCCGATCAGCATCAGACCGATGAACAGAACGACGAACCAGACACTGGAAGGGCCGACCTTGACCTTGACCGGCGTGCGGCTGACCGAGTTGACGGTGAAGTCGTTCTTCTTGCGGACCTTAGACTTCGGCATGGCTACCTTTGCAGAGGATCGATGATGCGCGGATGGCCGCATCGACTATGAGATTAACGCAGTGGTGGCACGACCAGGTACGTCCGGACTCCAACGGGGTCGCGGGCGGGCCCCGATCCGCCTGGCGGTTCGGGGTTCAGCGGATCATCGCAATCTCATCGCAGCGCTGCGTGGGCAACACCCTTCTCCTCAATGGCCGCACCTACAGCCCGCCGTACACGATCAGGGCCGTCGGCGACGCGAGCGCCATGCAGGCCGCGCTGTCGGAGGTTGCCGGATATCCAGGTCCGGTGCGGATGCGCTACGCCAAACCAGCGGGCCCGCTCGGCTATTGATCTCGGGGGCCGGCGGGTTACTAGTAACCTGTCAGGCGTGCAGGTCTTGGTCGTCGATAACTACGACAGCTTCGTGTTCAATCTGGTTCAGTACCTCGGCCAGCTCGGGGTTGACGCGCAAGTGTGGCGAAATGACGACCCCCGGTTGGTCGGCGACGCGGCGATCGCCACAGTGGCCGAGGAGTTCGATGGCGTGCTCCTTAGTCCCGGACCGGGTACACCCGAACGGGCCGGAGCCTCCATCGCACTGGTCCGAGCCTGTGCAGCGCAGCGCACACCACTGTTGGGAGTCTGCCTGGGTCATCAGGCAATCGGCGTCGCGTTCGGCGCAACCGTCGACCGCGCTCCGGAACTGCTTCACGGCAAGACGAGCACCGTTTTCCATACCAATGCCGGAGTGCTGCAAGGACTTCCGGATCCGTTCGTGGCGACCCGGTACCACTCGTTAACAATCCTGCCTGAGACTGTCACGCCGGAATTGGAAGTGACGGCCCGCACTCGAGGCGGGGTTATCATGGCAGTACGCCACGTCGACGTGCCGATCCACGGGGTGCAGTTCCACCCCGAGTCGATTCTTACCGAAGGCGGCCATCGGATGTTGGCGAACTGGTTGGGTTACTGCGCAGTCGACCTGATGAGTCTCTGGTACGCCGTCTGGAGCAGGAGGTTGCTGACACTGTTCGTCACGCGACCGCCGGCGATCCGGCCCGAGTGGCTACGACGCAAAGCTCAGCGTAAGCGGGCCGTCGAGGTTGACACCCGCGCCCGCGGGTGGACTTTGGGAAACCACCGCGTTGGCGCGCTGACCGCTGTTCGGCAGGTCGGGACCTTTCACCAGCACCCCGGTCCACCCCAGTGCGCGTAGGTTCGGCTCCGCGTCAACCCAGAACTGGCCGACCAAATTCGGCATGATGAACTGATTGCCCTTCGACACCTTCAGGGTGATCGGGCTGTCCAAAGCGGCGGCCGTTCCTGCGGCGGGCTCTGTTCCAAGTACCTGACCGGCTGGTTCGGGGCTATCCACCGTCGCGGTGAGGATGGTCGGAAAACCCAGGGTGTTGAGGTTCTTGGTGGCCAGATCGGAATTCAGCCCGCTGACATCGGGAACGTCCCGGGTCTGCGGACCTGACCCAACGACGATCGTGATCTCGTTGGTGATCGCCGAGGTCTGGTTGGCCGGGGGGACAGTGCTGAGAACCTTGTCCTTCTGCTCCGGAGTCGATGCCGCTTCGGCCTGTTTGAACTTGCCGAATCCTGCTGCCGCGAGTTTCTTGACTGCCTCGGCGTAACTCAGTGCCGACACATCCGGAACCTCGCGTTGCTCGGGTCCGGTTGAGACACTGATCAGGATCTCGTCGCCGGCGTTGACCGATGTATTGCCCGCGGGGTCGGTCTTGATCACGTGATCCGGTGGCACCGTGTTGTCCGGCTTCTGCTGCGTGCGGATCTTGAACCCTTTGTTCTGCAGCAGGGCGATCGCATCGGCTGAAAGCTGGCCCCGCGTATCGGGAATCTGCACGGCGCGCGGCTTGCCACCGACCATGTTGATCGCCAGCGTCACCACCACAGTGAGGATTGCCAGGATCGCCGCAGCCACCAGCCACCGTCCGATCGAGCCGCTACCGCGACCGGATCGTGCGTAGTTATATGAGCCGGGTGCCGAGTTGGCATTCGCACGCCCGCTTGATCGTGACGGCGCCATCATCATCGTTCGCTCGGCCAACGTCAGCACCTTCGGCGCCTCGGGCTTTTCACCGCTGTGTACCCGCACGAGATCGGCGCGCATCTCAGCGGCTGTTTGATAGCGGTTGTCCGGATTCTTGGTCAGCGCCTTCAGTACGACCGCGTCGAGTTCCGGGGAGATACCGGGATATCTCTGCGAAGGAGGCACCGGGTCCTCGCGCACGTGTTGGTAGGCGACAGCCACCGGGGAGTCACCCACGAAAGGTGGTTCCCCGGTGAGCATTTCGTACAGCACACATCCAAGTGAGTACACATCGGATCGGGCGTCGACCGATTCACCGCGCGCCTGCTCCGGCGAGAGATACTGCGCTGTTCCTATTACCGCTGCGGTCTGGGTGACGCTGTTGCCGCTGTCGGCAAGTGCCCGGGCGATCCCGAAGTCCATCACCTTCACCGCGCCGGCCTTCGAGATCATAATGTTGGCTGGTTTGACGTCGCGGTGGACGATCCCGTGCTGGTGGCTGAAGTTCAATGCCTGGCAGGCGTCGGCGACGACCTCGAGGGCGCGCCGGGGCGGCATCGGTCCGTCGGTGTGGACGATGTCACGCAGTGTGACCCCGTCGACGTACTCCATCACGATGTAGGGCAGTGGACCGCGGGAGGTTACTGCCTCTCCGGTGTCGTAGACCGCGACGATCGCCGGGTGGTTGAGCGCGGCGGCGTTCTGCGCCTCGCGCCGGAATCTCAAGTAGAAACTGGGGTCGCGGGCCAGGTCTGCGCGCAGCACTTTGACCGCGACATCGCGATGAAGTCTAAGATCGCGGGCCAAATGCACCTCGGACATACCGCCGAAGCCGAGGATCTCACCCAACTCGTAACGGTCGGATAGGTGCTGCGGGGTGGTCATCGCGGTGTCTCGATGTCGAACGCGATCAACACGCCCGGATGTGCGGGCGCGAACCTAACCTGGCCGGTCTGCATGCCCTGTGGCACCGAACCCGTCCACCCCGATGGCGCCGCCGGCGGTTCACCACCGGGCACATCCGGTGTGATGGTGTCGGTGACGGTCTGCTGGACTGGCGTGTTGGCCCGCCTATCCCGGTCGGCCAGCACGATCAGGATCGCGCTGATGATCGCCAGAGCGCCAAGTACACCGGCGGCCCACAGCAGGGCGCGCTGACCCGACGAAAACGCTCGCCGTGCCGGCGTCGGCGATCGGTGACCGGCACCGGTCCTCGGTCGGGCAGACGGTGTGGGCCGGACCTCAGGCAGAGGCCGTTTGGCACCCGGGATCGCAGCTGGATTGGCCTTGATGATTGGTGCGGAGTTAGGCCGCGGCGCACGCCGACCAGAGCGAACCGCGGACACCGCGTCGGCGAACTGCCCTCCGTTGCGGTAGCGCATAACCGGGTTCTTCACCAGCGTGATCTCGATGAGTTCCCGCACGTTGGGTGGCAGGTCGGCGGGAAGCGGTGCCGGAGTCTCCTTGATGTGTTTCATCGCAACGGTCAACGCTCCTTCGCCCACGAAGGGTCGCTTGCCCGAAACCGCTTCGTAGCCAACGACTCCCAGCGCATATACGTCACTTGCCGCAGTGGCGTCCTCCCCTAGAGCCTGTTCCGGGGCAATGTACTGGGCTGTGCCCATAACCATGCCGGTCTGAGTGACGGGCGCGGCGTCGACTGCTTTGGCGATGCCGAAATCGGTGAGTTTCACCTGACCGTTCGGCGTGATGAGAATGTTGCCGGGTTTGACGTCGCGATGCACCAATCCTGCGGTGTGGGCAACCTGGAGTGCGCGCCCGGTCTGCTCGAGCATGTCGAGGGCGTGGCGCAACGACAACCGGCCACTCCGCCGCAGAACCGAATTGAGAGGCTCGCCATTGACTAGTTCCATCACCAGGTAGGCGGTTCGCCCCTCACCGTCCATATCGGTCTCGCCGTAATCGTGCACGGCCGCGATCCCAGGGTGGTTGAGCATGGCGACGATGCGCGCTTCGGCGCGGAACCGCTCCAGGAATTCAGGATCGGAGGAGAACTCCTGTTTGAGGACTTTGACGGCAACGCGGCGTCCCAGCCGGCTGTCGATGGCTTCCCATACCTGGCCCATGCCGCCAGTCGCGATCAATCGCTGCAGCCGGTAGCGCCCGGACAGCGTCATACCCACGCGGGGGCTCATTGCTTGCCTCGCTGTGCTCGGCTGCGGGGGCTCATTGCTTGCCTCGCTGTGCTCGGCTGCGGGGGCTCATTGCTTGCCTCGCTGTGCTCGGCTGCGGGGGCTCATTGCGCCTCCTGCAACGCTGCCGCGATGGCCGCCCGCCCGATCGGCGCCGCCAGTTCGCCTCCGGTTGCCGAAAGCCGATCCCCGCCGTTCTCGACGAGCACCGCCACCGCGATCCTGGGGTTCTGTGCGGGAGCGAAGGCGATGTACCAGGCGTGCGGCGGGGTTGCCCGCGGATCGGTGCCGTGTTCGGCGGTTCCGGTCTTGGATGCGATCTGCACGCCGGGAATCGCCCCCTTCTGTTGGGTGAACTTTTCGGCGCCGATCATCAAATTCGTTAGCTTAGTCGCGACCTGCGTCGAAACCGCCCGTCGCTGCTGCTGTGGCGCGGTCGTGCTGATGTTGGAAAGGTCGGGCCCCTCGAGGCTGTCCACCAGGTACGGCTGCATCACCACACCGGCATTGGCTATCGCCGCGGCCACCATTGCGTTTTGCAGCGGAGTCACCGCCACGTCCTTCTGTCCCATGCTGGACATCCCGACCGCGGCAGCATCAGCCATCGGCCCCATGGTCGATTCGGCGACCTGCAGCGGAATGGCCGCCGGTGGGCTGTCGAAACCGAACGCATCGGCCATGCTGCGCAGGGCGTCGGCGCCGATCCGCATCCCCAGTTCCACGAACGCGGTGTTACAGGATCGCTCGAAGGCCTCCCGCAGGGGTGCGGTCGGGGCGGTTCCGCACGGCGTGCCGCCGTAGTTCTCCAGCGTTGCGGTGCTGTTGGGCAGCGGGATCGAGCCGGCGGCGGTCAGCGGCTCGTCCTCGGTGATGCCGGCCTGCAGGGCAGCCGCGGTGGTGATCACCTTGAATGTCGATCCCGGCGGGTACCGCTCGGCGATAGCGCGATTGGTCAGCGGTGCGGCCGCGTCGTCCCCCAGCTGCTGCCAGGCCTTACCCTGTGCCTCGGTGTCATGCGTGGCGAGCATGTTGGGGTCGTACGAGGGCGAGGAGACCATCGCCAGGATCTTCCCGGTGGAGGGCTCCAGCGCCACCACCGAGCCCTTGCACGGCCCGTTGCAGCCCTGCTGCAGCGCCGCCCATGCGGCCTGCTGTATCCGCGGGACGAGGGTGGTGTCCACGTTGCCGCCGCGCGGGTCCCGGCCGGTGAAGAAATCCGCCAGCCTCCTCGCGAACAGCCGCTCATCGGAGCCGTTGAGGATCAGGTCCTCGGCCCGCTCGAGGCCGTTGCTCGAGAACCGCAGCGAGTAGAACCCGGTCACCGGTGCGTACACGTAGGGATCCGGGTAAACCCGAAGGAATCGGTAGCGGCCGGTCGTCGACAGCGAATAGGCCAGCAACTGCCCACCGGCGGTGATCTGACCCCGCTGACGCGAGTACTCGTCGAGGAGCACGCGCTGGTTTCGTGGGTCCGACCGCAACGCATCAGCACGGAAGACCTGCGTGACCGTGGCATTGAGCAACAGCAGCACGGTCAACGCCATGACCATCAAGGAGATTCGACGCAGCGAGGTGTTCATGATCGGGCGATCACCTCGGTACGTGCCGCTGCAAGGGGCGTGTGCTGGCTGGTCTGGATCGGCCGACGGGCCGCGTGCGAGATCCGCACCAGGATGGCCAGCAGCAGATAATTGGCCACCAGCGAGGACCCGCCGTAGGACATCCACGGTGTGGTCAGACCGGTGAGCGGGATCAGGCCGGTGACGCCACCGACCACGATGAACAGCTGGATCGCCAACGTCGATGCCAGGCCGGCGGCAAGGAGCTTGCCGAAGCTGTCGCGGACCGCCACTGCGGTGCGCAGGCCTCGCACGATCACGATGGTGTAGAGCATCAGCACGCCGGCCAACCCGACGAGCCCCAGCTCCTCCCCCACTGCGGAGATGATGAAATCTGTGGAGGCAGCCGGGACGGTGCCTGGCTGGCCATTGCCCAGACCGGTGCCGAAGACGCCGCCGGTCGCGAAGCTGAATTGCGACTGCACCATTTGGTATCCCCAACCCTCAGGGTCGGCAAAGGGGTCTATCCAGGTCTCAATACGCCCCCGGACGTGGCCGAAAAGATGATAGGCCGCAACACTTCCCGCGCCGAACAGGCTCAGGCCGATCACGACCCAACTGAATCGCTCGGTGGCGATGTAAACCATCACCAGGAATGAGGCGTAGAGCAGTAGCGAGGTGCCCAGGTCCTTCTCGAAGACCATCACTCCGACTGAGATGATCCACGCCGCCAGCAGCGGGGCCAGATCGCGCGGCCGCGGCAGGTCCAGGCCGAGGAAATGCTGCCCGGCACTGGTGAAGAGATTGCGTTTGGTGACCAGGACTGCTGCGAAGAAGATCAGCAGCAGGATCTTGGAGAACTCCGCGGGCTGAATACTGAAGCCCGGCAGGCGAATCCAGATCTTCGCGCCATTGGTCTCCGAGAGGCTGGCCGGCAGCAGTGCGGGTATGGCCAGTAGCACCAGCCCGGTCGCTCCGCAGGTGTAGTCGTAGCGTGCCAGCATCCGGTGGTCGGTGAGAAAGACGACGACCAGTGCGAAACCGATAACGCCGACGAGGGTCCACAGCATCTGCCGGCCGGCTCCGTGGCTGTCGGATTGCATCCCCTCGATGAGATCGAGGCGGTGAATGAGCACCAGGCCCAGACCGTTGAGCAACGCGACGACGGGAAGCAGCAACGGGTCGGCATAGGGCGCGAAACGCCGGATCGCCAGGTGCGCGCTGACGAACAGGGTCAGGAACGCCAGCGTGTAGCTCAGAAGATCCCAGCTGATGCCCTGCTCCTGGTTCGCCTCAACGATCGTCAGGGCGACACCGGTGATCGCGGTGGCGAAGCACACCAGTGCCAGTTCGGCGTTGCGACGGGTCGGTAGCGGCGGGATGATCGCGACCGGCTGCTGCGGTGCGGTCGTCATAGGCGCGCCGGCTTTTTGCCGCCGCCGCGTGCGTGCCGGTCGGTCATGCCGCCGCCCGGCAGTCGGTGCCCGGCGTCTGCTGCGGTGCAGGCAACGGCGCCGCGGAAGGTTGCGGTGGCTTCACCGATGAACTCGGGGACTTCGCCGGCGTCGGAGCGGCCGGTGTCGCGGACCCGCTTCGCGGGGCCGACGAGGGCACGGTGTTGTTCGGCACGGTGTTGTTGGGCACGGTGTTGTTGGGCACGGTGTTGTTCGGCACGGGTTTGATCGACACGGGCGGCGCGCACAGCGGAAGCAGCGAATTGTGGGCCAACTCCCGCAGCTGACCGATCGCGTCATCAAGACTGCCGGCTGGAAGCCCGGCCGTCACCTGGGTCCGCCCGGAGGGCCGCAGATCGCCGAGCCGCATCAGGCGGCAGCCCAGATTGTCAGTCTCCTGGCCGTAGCTGATCTGCGACAGCTCGCCGCGGTCATTGATACAGCCCAGCAGATACGGTTGCTGCAATCTGACACCGAGGATCGAGCCCTGGATGCCGCGCATGATCGCGACGGTCTCCCCGTAGGCGCTGACGTAGAAATAGTTGCGGATTGCCTTGTATCCGATGCCCACGCCGGCCAGCGTCAGCAGTGCCACCAGAGCGGCGACGATGAAGGCCCGCCGCCGAGTTGGTGGTGTGGGCAGCGGATCCGGTTCGGGTACCACCGCTTCTGAGACCGGAGGTCGTGGCGCCATCGCCGAGGCGCGGCCGGCCGCGGTATTGGGTGGCGCGAGGCTGTCGTCGTTGCCGGAGACCGCGCCGGCCAGGATCGGTTGGGTCTGATCGGCGTAGTCGTGGTCAACGACATCGGCGACGACCACAGTGACGTTATCCGGGCCGCCGCCGCGTAAGGCGAGCTCAATTAGCCGGTCTGCACTCTCGGTGACTCCCGGGAGCTTGAGCGCCTCCAGGATGGTTTCCTGGCTGACCGGGTCCGAAAGTCCGTCTGAGCACAGCAGGTAGCGGTCGCCTTCGCGGGCTTCGCGCATAATCAGCGTCGGTTCCACCTCGTGGCCGGTGAGCGCCCGCATGATGAGCGAGCGCTGGGGATGGCTGTGGGCCTCGTCGGCGGTGATCCGACCCTCGTCGACGAGGGTCTGCACGAAAGTGTCGTCCTTGGTGATCTGTGTCAGCTCGCCATCGCGCAATAGGTAGCCGCGGGAGTCGCCGATGTGAACGAGCCCGAGCCGGTCGCCCGCGAACAGGATCGCGGTGAGGGTAGTGCCCATACCGTCGAGATCCGGGTCTAGGTCCACCTGCTCGGCGATTGCCGAATTACCTTCGTGTACAGAGGTTTCCAGCTTCTTGAGCAGATCGCCGCCGGGCTCGTCGTAATCGAGATGCGCCAGTGCGGCGATCACCAACTGGGAGGCTACTTCGCCGGCGGCGTGGCCGCCCATACCGTCGGCCAGGGCGAGCAGCCGCGCGCCGGCGTACACCGAGTCCTCGTTGTTGGCGCGTACGAGTCCCCGGTCGCTGCGGGCGGCATAGCGAAGGGCCAGGGTCATGGGCGCAGCTCGATCACTGTTTTGCCGACATGCACCGGCGTGCCGATGGGAACCCGCACCGCGGTCGTCACCTTCGAACGATCGAGGTAGGTCCCATTGGTCGAGCCGAGGTCCTCGACGTACCAGTCCGGACCCCGCTGTGACAGCCGGGCATGGCGGGTGGAGGCGTAATCATCGGTGAGCACCAGGGTGGAGTCGTCGGCGCGTCCGATGAGCACCGGCTGGGTGCCGAGAGTGATCCGGGTTCCGGCCAACGCGCCATCGGTGACCACCAGGTAGCGGGCTGCGGTCCGATGCTGACGGGCCGGCGAGCGCGGGCCCCGCAGTGCCAGCCCCCGCCGAACCATGACCGCACCGGTGGGCGCGTAAATATCGTTGCGCAGGATGCGCAGCACCGACCAGATGAAAAGCCAGAGCAGAAGCAGGAAACCGGCGCGGGTCAGTTGCAGAACTAATCCCTGCATCCGTCGGCCCTCCGTTCTCCTGCGGTGGTCGCAGCCTTAGTGACACCGGGCCACCCGGGCCGACTTCGGCAACGTCACAGGATACTTGGGCGCCGGATTGTGCGAGGGCGAAGCCGCCCAGCACCGTCCGAGCCCAAGGCCCGGCGACCTCAGTGCAGGCGAACGATGATCTCGGAATGGCCGACCCGGATGACGTCGCCATCGGCGAGTTGCCACTCCTGCACCGGGGCGTTGTTGACGGTGGTCCCGTTAGTCGAGTTCAGATCGGATAGCAACGCCACCTGACCGTCCCAGCGGACCTCCACATGCCGTCGTGATACGCCAGTGTCGGGCAGCCGGAATTGCGCATCCTGGCCGCGGCCGATCACGTTCGCGCCGTCACGCAGTTGGTAGGTGCGTCCGCTGCCGTCATCGAGTTGAAGTGTGACGGCGGGTCCGGGAGCCGGGTATTCCGGCTGGGCCGGGGGCGCATAGGCGCCGTAGCCGCCTTGCGGCTGTTGGTTGTAGCCGTAGTCAGGTGCCGGTGCCGGTGGCGGCGGCGGGTAGCCGCCCTGCGGCTGTGGGCCGTAGCCGCCCTGCGGCTGTGGGCCGTAGCCGCCCTGCGGCTGTGGGCCGTAGCCGCCCTGCGGCTGTGGGCCGTAGCCGCCCTGCTCGTAGCGGCCGTAGTCCGGTTGGCCGTACTCCGGCCGACCGTAGGGCGCGCCATAGCCGGGCTGCGGGTAGCCGGGCTGCTCAGGGTAAGGGGGGCGCGGCTGCTCGTAGCGGTCGTAGCCGGGATCCTCCTGACGACCCGCGGGCGGTCGACCGTAGTCGTAATCGGCTGGCGGGGGCGGGTACCCGCCCCCAGGCGGTGGCCCATACTGCGGCGGCCCGCCGTATCCGGGAGGTGGCTGCCGGTAGCCCTGGTCGTATCCCGGGGCGCCGTAGCCGGCCGGGGGCCGCTGCTCGTAACCCTGGCCGTAGCCCTGCTCGGGGTAGCCCTGGTCGTAAGGCGGTGCGTAGCCCTGCTCCGGGGGTGCGTAGCCCTGCTCCGGCGGGTAGGGCGGCCGCTGCGGTTCCGGTGCTGCGGCGCGGGGATCCGCCTCGTCCCGCCCGTACTGATCGTCCCGCCCGTAT
>Ga0194035_1001349_pt1 | contig 13047 bp, 9 predicted proteins | sample JunL2320m_MetaG_FD_148680 | JGI IMG/M metagenome (GOLD analysis project Ga0194035, IMG submission 148680) | Anoxic zone freshwater microbial communities from boreal shield lake in IISD Experimental Lakes Area, Ontario, Canada - Jun2016-L239-20m | ecosystem: Environmental > Aquatic > Freshwater >...
ACCGCGGACGTTGTTATCGCGCCCGGCCCCATCGAAACCTTTGGGCTTGCCGCACTTGAGGCCCTCGCGTCCGGCACTCCGGTAGTTGCGTCAAACACCAGTGCGGTTGGCGAAATCATCGGATCTAGGGGAGGGCGAGTCGTTGCACCCGATGCGACTTCGATGGCCGCCGGAATCCTCGAAGTGATCTCAACGGCCGAGCCGGCGCGCCGTGCTGCGGCTCGGAGTCGCGCCGAGCAATTCCCTTGGCATAAGACGGTTCACGAGATGCTACGTATTCACGGGCTCACGCATGGGAGTGTGCCGACGCAGGTGGTGGCGTGAATGTCGCTTCGTATTGTCGCCCTTGGCGACAGCGTCACCACGGGAGTTGGCGATGCGGTTTCGCCGGGCGTTCAGCCGGGCTGGGTTGCACACCTAGCCAGACTCGTCGGTGCCACCGAGGTTTGTAACATCGCCCGCATGGGTGCCCGCGCACGCGATGTGCTGCGTGATCAAGTGCGCGAGGTGCACGGGCAGGATGTGCATATCGTGACCCTGTTGGTGGGGGGCAATGATGTGTTGCGAAAGGACTTTGAGCCAGCCAAGGTGGGGCAGACAGTGCGTGAAATCTGCGCACGGTTCTCAAGACCCACAAGCGTCGTGGTCGTGCTGCTGCATGATCCGCAACGAGTGCTGCCCTCCTTCTCCGGAGATGTTGGTCGAATGATCGCACGCCGAGCAGCGGCGGTGAACGACGAGGTTCGACGACTTGTTTCTGCTGAGGAGTCGGTGATTGTGGTGGACATATCCACTGAGCCCGGCGCCCATGACCTAAATAACTGGCATATCGACCGCATGCACCCTTCGCCCACTGGCCACAGATGGTTAGCCCGCGTGGTTGCCGATGCGTTGGCTGAACGCGGCCTCGTCACCGTGTCAGAGTGCGAGGATCCTGTGCCGCCGACGCCTTCTAAGTGGATCCAACTCGCGTGGTTCATCGCCGCGGGCGTTCCCTGGGCGATCAAGCGCAGTGTCGATTTGCTGCCCGAACTCGTGTCGGTGATTGTTGCCGATCGGCGGCAGCTGAAGCGTGATGGGCTGCTGGAAATGAAACAAGGCCCGCGTTATGCGGGCCTTGCATCTGGCGACCCCGACCGGGCTCGAACCGGCGACCTCCGCCGTGACAGGGCGGCGCGCTAACCAACTGCGCTACGGGGCCTTACTGCTTGGCCTGCGCCAAGCCGTGCTGACGTGCGTACCCCCAACGGGATTCGAACCCGTGCTACCGCCGTGAAAGGGCGGCGTCCTGGGCCACTAGACGATGGGGGCCTGGTACTACCCCCGACGTCGTCCGTCAGGAGACGCTGGAGAGCATACGCGACATATGAGGCAGGCTCCAAAACGAAGTCTTTCTCACCGAGCGCCTCATAATGTTACCGGTTCATTGCACGTGCTCGCTCATCGGCCCTTGGTGCCCGACTTCACTGCACTTTGGAGCAGCCAGCACGACTGTTCTTTTGCCGCCTAAGACGGCCGGTTTGGATCGTCACCGAGGTTGAAGCCGAACTCTTGGGCCAACTCATCGCCAATGAATCGGGGTGGCTGTGACTCCTGCTCAGGCGACGGTGCTGGCTCACGTAGATCAATCTGATCACCTGCGCTGTAACTGCGTTGCCATGACGCCGATGCCGGGCCAGCCGAAGTCCGTTCGGGGTTCAATGCTGGGTGAGGAACGGTTATGGTCTCGGCATATGTCATGAGCGGGTACGGCGTTCCGAGTAGATCCCCGTACACCGCGTCGATTCCGAGCTGGCGCACCTGACTGAGAAGCTCGGCGGAGTTCACGCCGGCGGCGATCGTCACGATTCCACTTGCGTTGAGAGCGGTCACGATGCCAGCGACGAATTGGGCGTAGACGGGATCGGTCATAGTGGCAGCGATGACGATCGGGTCTAGCGTCACGGATTTGGCTGGAAGTCGTCGTAACAAACTCATGGGCAGCAGTTCTGGGGTGTATTTACTAACCCCGAATGCAATTGGGCCCTGACTGAATAGATCGTTGAGCCGACGCTGCACCTGCGAGGGTTTACCGATTCGATCGACCTCACCCTCACTCATCGTGAAGATCAGCGTCGGTGACGCAGACGGAGCCCCGTGGTCCGAGGACATGGCGTTGAAAGCGGCCTGTGCGGTACCGCGGTTTAAGGCCGATCGCGACGTCGGCAGCCAGAGGTTCAACTGCTCAACGTGGTTGGGCAAACATACCCGAATGTCTTGAATCGATTGCGAAATCATCCAATGCAGCACGGGTTTGGCAGATGGATCGAGCAGTGCTTCGGCTATCTCTTCGGCAGGCACCACCTGGTCACCGCGTCGCCAATGCAGCACCACGTCGAATCCGGCGATGGAGCTCGTCGCCAACGTGTACACCGGGCGGTAGTGCACCCGAAGTTCCCCACGCTCGAGTGCGGTGGCGAGATCGAGCAGTGGTGGAATCCCGTCTGGATCGTGAACGACTACAGCACCGCCACCGATATCTTTGGCCTGATACATGGCCAAGTCGGCCATTTTTTCGATCTCTTCACTCGAGTGCTGTCCGTGGATTGACAACGCCGCGCCGACACTTGCGCCGATGGAGATCAGTTCATCTCCGATCAGCGCCGGCTCACGCAACGCCTCGATTGCTCGTCCCGCTAGGTCCTTAACGTTGTCGGCACCGTCAACCTCGTCGAGTAGAACAAGGAACTCATCACCCCCACGGTGCGCTACAAGATCCGAAGTTCGAAACGCAGTTCGAAGTCTCTCTGCCGCAACGCGCACCAGTTGGTCGCCGGCTTGATGACCCGCTGAGTTGTTCACCATGCGAAGTCCGTCAAGGTCGACGAAGAGTACGGCCACTTGGGTTTGATTGCGATTAGCACGGTAGAGCGACTGCTGTAGTTCGGCGGCGAACAAGTTACGGTTCGGAAGGCCGGACAGCGGGTTATGGAGCGCGGTGTAGCGCATCTGCTCCTCGGCCGCCTTGGCAACCGTGATGTCCTCGAGGGTCAACAGCGTGTGAGGTGTCTCCATGTACGTGATCGTGCGAGTTCTAATGCGCACCCAGGCCTCGGTGCCGTTAGGTAGCGTCAGTGAGAGCTCACCAGCCTGCGGGAAGCTACCGTCAGCCCTGGTGATGTTGTCGGGGATGAGCTTGCTGACATTAAGCGCGAGAACGATGTTTCGGTCCCGGTTCACCGTGTCGCAGAAGGCGTCGTTAACCGAGGAAAAGTTTCCATCGCCATCGATGACGGCTAAGCCGACGGGGCTGTCGTGGAATACAACGCGCCACAGTTTTTCACTGGCTTGTAAGAGTTGCAGGTATGCCATTTGTTCGTGCACGTCACGGATAATGACGAGTGCCTGGGATGGCAATCCATCGCTATCGCGTGAGAAGACACTGGCTCGGACGTCTCGCCACGCCCATTCTTGTTCGACCCACGTGCGAACTTCTAAATGTCGGACCTCTTCGTCCTGAAGGGTGTCGAGCTCAGACCACCAGCGGTTCAACTCCGCTTGGTCATCGTTGTGGATTTTCGCGTCTAAAGCCGAAGAGCCAGCGCTGATCTGCTCCAAGATTGGCGGTGTTGCCTTTGTGTCACCGACCAGCATGGCGATCGTGTACGTCTCGACGTCGATCACCATGATCAGATCCGGTGAAGCTGCAAGTACGCGTTCTGCACGCGACGACCCCGGGGTAGATTCACTCGTTGTGTCAAGCGACGGACTCGACGAACCCTGATCTGAGGCGTCTGCCCACGTCCGTAACGTGCGATCGTCGCGTACGGATGGCAGCGGTATCTCGTAGTTGCGCCGACGTCGTTGTGTTGCGGGCGCTGGCGTTGGACGTGTAGGGGTTGTGGGCTCAGGGGACGGAAGTGCGTCATCCCCGCGATAAAAACCTGCCACACCCGGCGAGAGGTTCCGGAACGTCAATGTGTAGTCGCTCGCCTGAGATGGAACTGAGTAGTCCAAAGTCAACTGCGGGGTTTCTGAGCTGAGCCAGTAAGCGGCACGTAAGCGGGCGCCATCCACGCTCGACACGCCCATGGCGGCATCCTCGACGGTGTGGACCTCATCGATCCGTGGCCTGCCGTGTAGCTCATACGCGGTGTCAGACCATGCGACGCGACCATCGGAGGTCACAGTTCCGATACCGATCCCGAAAGAGTCAGCCACGGACACCAGGACATGGTCGACATTGCCGCGTGTACGCAGCAGCGATTCGACGATGTCCCAGCCGTCGGGGGTCCGGCCCTTCACGATCGCAAGTGTGTCAACCTGACGAGCTTCATGACACCCGGAGTCAACAGATTTCGGCTATCTGGTGCATCACTTGGGGTGAAACGTGAGGATCCGGTGAGGTGGTGGTTTGATTCGGTGGCAGATTGAGTACCCCGGACGGTCAGCGGACCTGGCTCAGACGAGTGGCGATGGACGCGGCCAGAGTGTTGAACTCCCTTTGCTGGGCAGCAGTGAATGGGGTCTTGGGATCACCATCGAGAGTGAGCGAAACGACGTAAGCCCCGTTCCGCTGCCAGAGCGTTTGGATACGCGCCGAACCGCCGGTGGATGGTTCGCTGACCACTTCGGTCATCACCGCCCGCTGGGCTTCGGGTACCAGATTGTTGAAAGTAACTCCGTCTGACGGCTCTGGGTTAACGACAAGTTGGCCGTTAGGTGAGTCGATCATGGTGTTCGGCTTGCATGTTGCGAGTTGGCGACGCAGTTCGTCCAGAGCGGCCGCCGCGTGTTCACTGGTGTCGTACACGACTGCGTCGCTCAACGGCCCGACTCTCGCGTTCGTCGAGTCGTACAAGGCCATGAGTCTGCGTGCCGTTCGGTTCTGTTCACTCGGGTAGCGCGCGCCGCAGTAACGCAGAAATGGGTTGGCTAGTGCATCGCCGTTCGGCATAAGTTTTACCGAGTAGTCAGTGCCGAAATCTTCAGCGGTGATGCCAAGACCGGCCAAGGTGGTCTGCACGGGATCCATAGATGCCGAAGCGGTTGCCGCTGGCCCAAGCCCCTTGGGGCCGTAACCCTCCACGAACAGACCGGCATGCCAAGCGCTTTCAAGTGGGATCGGCGTTGCAGGCGAGACCGCCGGCGTTGACGAACCGCATGCAGTCAAGGCCGCGGTGATCATGATCGCGGCAGCGCTAAACGCCATCGCTCGATCAGTCGCCGGGGTCAACATGCACCAAGTATCGCTGACGCGTCCGGAAGTTCGCTCGCGGACGTGGGGCAACGAAGCTGTTCCGTTTCGTTGGAAATCAGACGTCTGATCGTCCCCTTAGCCGATGCATGTTCAGCGGGCATACAGCACAATGACAATGTGGGCAACGAACAATCGGGTGATGACGGCGCAGTGCCGACTTCGATCGTTGGATTTCGCCCGCCTGTGGCTGCGACTGTCCGCGAGAACCTGTCCGCAATTCGAGTGATTCCGCGTTTGTTGCCGAGATTCCCGACCAAAACTGATGTGAACCGCGAGCGAGTACCCGTACTTCTTGTTCCGGGTTTTATGTCCGGCGATTTCGCCTTGAGTCCGATGAACGACCGATTGCGCGATGAGGGGCACTGGACGTCTCGTTCGGGGATCGCGCCGAACGTTGGCTGCACTGTCGACATGGTCTCAGTGATTGAGCGTCGAGTTGAATCAATCGTTCAACGAACGGGTCGCCGCGTAGCGATCGTCGGCTGGAGCCGAGGCGGAACTCTCGGAAAAATCGTGGCGATCCGTAGGCCCGAACTCGTCGAGTCGTTGATCACTTTGGGCACGCCAAACACGGATCCTTTGGCCGTAAACCAAACTCTGGCCTCGCAGTTGCAACTGCTCACCCGATTGCAATCTTTAGGGATGCCGGGCGTTCTCAGTCAGGATTGCCTCAGCGGATCGTGCGCGACGCAAGTTCGTGACTGGCTCGACAGTGATTTCCCGGTGCATGTTCGCTATGTATCGATGTTCTCCGTGGATGACGGGATCATTGATTGGCGTGCGTGCCTAGATCCGGCTGCGGAGCACGTCGAGATTCGGGCCACCCACATGACTATGGGAGCAGAGCCGGAAGTTATCGATCTTGTTGTTGAACTGCTTGGGCAGATAACGCCGGTCGACTTCGCGGTATAGGGACGTTCACGATCTAATGGGCTGGCCCGCTGGTCGACCACTCGCGCAAACCCCGGAGGATTCCATGACTGATGTGACACCTAGCGGACCACTTCTGCCACCAAGTGGTTTGCAGATTCCACGATTCGCTGGTCCTGACACTTTCGCCCGGCTGCCACGCCTGGATCAGGTTGATCATGCGGCGGTCGCGATTCTTGGTGTTGCATTTGACTCGGGTGTCTCGTACCGGCCGGGAGCTCGGTTTGGTCCGAGTGGAATCCGTGCTGGATCAAAGCTGCTACGCCCCTATCACCCCTTCCTCGACGTTAGCCCGTGGGAGGTTCATCAGGTCGCCGATGCGGGAGATATCGGCCCGAATCCGTTCGACTTGATGGCCGCTGTCTCCGAAGTGGAAGTTGCCGCGCGAGGACTGCTGACGAAGGCTGACCGGCTGATCACAATCGGTGGCGATCACACGATCGCGCTGCCGCTCTTGCGTGTGATGGCCGAACGTCACGGTCCGATCGCTCTGGTTCACTTCGACGCACATTTAGATACGTGGGATACCTACTTCGGCGCCCCCTACACCCACGGAACTCCGTTCCGCCGTGCCGTCGAAGAGGGCATCCTCGATTTGGACGTATCGGCACACGTCGGTATTCGCGGTCCGCTCTACGATCGCAAGGATTTAGTCGACGACAAGGCGCTGGGCTTTGCGATCGTCAGCGCGATGGAGGTTGCTCGTCGTGGCGTTGATGAGGCAATCGATCGGGTTCGATCTCGGGTTGGTGACCGGCCCGTATACGTTTCGATCGACATCGACGTTCTAGATCCCGCACATGCACCAGGCACTGGAACTCCCGAGCCCGGTGGGCTGACAACCCGCGAGCTGCAGCAGATTCTGCGCGGCTTCTCAGATCTGCACATCGTCGGCGCTGATGTCGTTGAGGTTGCGCCCGCCTACGATCACGCCGAACTCACAACGATTGCGGCAGCAAACACGGTTTATGAGTTGATGGGTCTGATCGCTCTCGAAGCCCAAGCTAATCCAAACGACGAAGGAGTCGACGCGTGACAACGAACCCAGGCGCGATCACAGCGACGGCCGCTGCAGTAGCGCGCCGTGACGTCACGTCTGTCCAAACTGTTGCTGAGTCTCTGAATCGCATCGAAGAGTTCGATGGTCAACTTGGCTCTGTCATCGCGTTGCGCGCTGAGTTAGCCCTGCAGGAAGCGGCACGATTGGATGCGATTTTCGCCGACACTGGTGAAGTTGTCGGGCCACTCCATGGTGTTCCCGTATTGGTGAAAGACCTTGAAAACGTTGCTGGAATGCAAACGCGCAAGGGCTCGAAGCTGTTCGAAAACGTTGAGCCTTCCGAAACCGATGAGATCGTGCCGGCGTTGCTACGTGCGGCGGGCGCGATCATCGTGGGTAAGACGAACCTGCCCGAGTTTGCAACGGAAGGCTTCACGGACAACCGTCTTGATGGGCCGACAAGGAACCCGTGGGATGTGCGCTATTCACCGGGTGGTTCCAGCGGCGGTAGCGGTGCGGCGTTGGCAGCTGGATTAGCGCCAATCGCAACGGGTACCGATGGTGGCGGATCAGTACGCATCCCTGCCGGGCTCTGCGGTTTGTTAGGTATTAAGCCAACTGTCGGCGCGATTGGCCGCTGGCCGGCACCTGACTGGCTCGACCTATCAACGTATGGACCATTCGCGACCACAGCCCAGGATCTTGGGCTGCTCTATTCACTGATGACGGGTGTCGTCGGCGGGGATCCGGCGTCTGCACCCTCATTCAATCAGCCAGAAATGTCGTACCGACGCGTCGTCGTCACCGAACGTACGTCTCCGTGGGGCCCACTTCCTGAGCCGGTGCGATCGTCGTTTCTCGATGCGGCAGAACGCTTTGCGACGATGCTCGGGCTGTCGGCGGAGGTCATCGATGGTCAGAGCGCGTTCGAATCTGTCGGGGATCCAGATGTTGACTGGTTCACGATGTGCACTGCCGAGCATGTTGGAGCGATCGGCCGCGAAACCGTCATGGCAAACCTGTCGATCATGCATCCGGCGGCAGCCTCCTTTATGGAGGAGGGCCTGCGTGTCAGTATTGATGACTACATTGGAACTCGTCATCGGCGTCCGAAGTACACGCGCATCATCGATGAGCTTCTTGGTCAGGACACGTTGCTTCTAACGCCAATTCTTGGTGTTGAAGCGATTACGTACGACGGCCGACTTCCCAATAGTGACTCAGTAGATATGTTGCCACCCGAGGTTTACTCGACGGCCTTCCAGAACATCACTGGTCACCCGGCGATTTCACTACCGGCAGGGCTTTACTCAAGCGGGCTGCCGTTTGGCCTGCAGGTGACGGCTCCGCGTTGGCACGATCACGACCTCATCGCCCTCGCCCGTCGATGGGAAGAATCCTTCCCTTGGCAACGGGTCGCACCTGGGTATTCGGAGTTCTCCGTTCGCTGAAAGTCATTGGGGTACGTGGTTTTTCAGCGCGACGTCCATGGAAGTTATCCACGAGTTTTATACACAGGGCTGTGTACGAATGAGGCTTTGAGCGTGATCACCTGTGTATGAACCTGTGGGTAAAGAGTCTTCAAAAAATAGTTTGGATTTCCCCTTGCAAGCGCGCTTGCAAGGGCGTAGAAATCTCTTACGTCCTCGCGGACGACAGGGAAGTTGGGGCAACTCGGCGGAACAGTCGGAAACAGGATGGCTCGAAGGAGAACGGCGATTCCGTCCTCGGTGGGAAACCGCGGAGGCTGTGCGTGTCAGTACAGGGAAACGCAAGGACCAACGGGCGGCCAGCCTCTGAAGGAGCGCATCGGTTTCCGGTGCGGGACTTAAGAGGGCGGTGACACCCGCAGACCAGCAAGAGCGACTTGTCGGACTTGACTGATGGCTACAGTGAGGCCCCTCGATCTCATACATCGAGGGGCCTCATTTCATTGTGCCGTAACGGCTTTAGTCCTCTGGTATTTCGATACCTACGGCACGTTGTGTTGGAAAATTATTTGATTCTTCCTCAGCGCGTGTTCATTGTTCGTTACCCTCGAAGACTGTCCGGACCGAACTCACATCGGTCTCTCCCAGTCTCGAGAGGACGCGCATGGCCGTCGACACACCCCCCGAAGTTGCAACATCTTCGTGGGACCGTTGGTTTGAACTCACCAAGCGCGGGTCGAACAACAATCGCGAGATTCGTGGTGGGTTCGTAACGTTCTTCACGATGGCGTACATCGTCATTTTGAACCCGCTCATCATTGGTACTGCCAAAGATGTGAACGGCCAATTCATCGGTGGCACTGCCGATATTGGTAAGGCCATCGTGATGGTCACGGCTGCCACCGCTCTCGTCGCCGGTGTGATGACGATTGCCATGGGTGCCATTGGACGCTTCCCAGTCGCCCTGGCTGCGGGTCTTGGTCTTAACGGTTACGTGGCTTTCACGTTGGCACCGCATATGTCGTGGGCAGATGCCATGGGACTGATCGTCCTTGAGGGTTTGATCATCGCAGCACTGGTTCTGACGGGTTTCCGAACTGCGGTCTTCAATGCCGTTCCCGAGCAGCTCAAGTACGCGATCGGCGTAGGAATCGGCCTTTTCATCACAATCATCGGCCTTGTCGACGCCGGGATTGTGCGTCCCGGAGTGCCACTCATTTCATTCGGTACCTATGGAGCACTGCGTGGCTGGCCAACGTTCGTTTTCGTATTTGGCTTGCTGCTGACCTCGGTTCTAGTGGCTCGCCATACGAAGGGGGCAATCCTCATCGGGATCGTGGCCTCCACAATCCTGTCGATGATTATCGAGGCGGTCGCACACGTTGGTCCGCACATTGGTGCAGATGGAAAGGTCGCCAATAACAACGGCTGGAGCTTGAACGTTCCGTCGTGGCCGTCCCAAGTGGTCTCGACACCAGATTTTGGCTTGCTCGGGCAGTTCAGTCTCTTTGGCGGATTTCGGGCGATCGGGTTTGTCGCAGCTTCACTGGCGGTCTTCTCCCTTCTTCTCAGCGACTTCTTCGACACGATGGGTACGGTCTTCGGCCTGGCTCATGAGGGTGAAATCCTCAACGAGGACGGCACTGTTCCGCACTTCGAGGCAGTCCTCATGGTCGATTCGCTCGCGGCTGTGGCTGGTGGAGCGGCAAGTGTCTCGAGCAATACGAGCTACATCGAATCCGCATCTGGCGTTGGTGAAGGTGCGCGTACCGGTATTGCATCGCTGGTAACTGGTGCGCTCTTCCTGGTTGCGATGTTCTTCTCGCCACTTGTTTCCATCGTTCCGCATGAGGCCGCGACGCCTGCCCTGGTGATCGTCGGCTTCCTGATGATGACGCAGATTCGTCATATCGACTTCACTGACTATGAGATTGGTATTCCGGCCTTCTTAACGCTCGCGTTGATGCCGTTCACCTACTCGATCTCCAACGGCATCGGTGCCGGCTTCATCACCTACGTTTTCATCAAACTGTTCAAGGGCAAGGCCAAAGAAGTCCATCCGTTGTTGTGGGTAATCGCGGCCGCCTTCGTTATCTACTTCGCGTCGGATCCGATTTCACAACTCCTGCACATTGGATAGGCATTGCGATCACATGGGTTGGCGTGAGTTAGCTAGTGAATCTTGCGGTGTGCTGGGGCTAACCTGAGCGTGTACGCATACAACGAACCTAGGAGCAGGTGTGTACGTCCTTAACGCGTGGTACGTCGCGGCGTGGTCGAGTGAAGTGACTCGTGAGCCAGCGCGCAGGGTGATCTGTGAGATTCCTGTTGTCCTTTACCGCACGCAGGCAGGCGCTGCAATCGCACTCGAAGATCGATGCGCGCATCGGGGCTACCCGCTTTCGCCCGGTCGTGTTGTCGGCGATGACATCGAGTGCGGGTATCACGGCTTTACATTCAATTGCTCAGGTGAATGTGTACGAGTGCCAGCGCAAGACATCATTCCCAAGCAGGCGTTCGTGCGTTCTTTCCCACTGGTGGAAAAGGATGGCTGGGTCTGGATTTGGACGGGGCAGAAGGAACTGGCCGATGTGTCGAAAGTTCCTGATACCCATTGGATGTCCGATCCCGAATGGGTGACTGTCACGCACAGCATTCCGTTCGCTTGCCGCGCCGAATTGATTCACGACAACCTGCTTGATCTCACACACGAGTCGTTCATTCACAAGTCCACGGTTGGTGACGACTACATCTACAAACATGGAATCACCGTTGAAGTTGATGGTGATGTTGTATCGGCGGATCGTTTGATGCCGGGTGTCGTGGCACCTCCGCTGTATGCGCGAACTATGGCAACAGAAGGTCTCTATGACCGCTTCCACTGCACCGTTTTTTACCCACCTGGATATCTGCTTCTGCACTCGGGCATCACCGCGCAGGGTCGGCCGCGGGAAGAGGGCTACCTCATCAAGGTGCTCAACGGGATCACGCCGATCGATGCTCATAACTCCTGGTATTACTACGCTTTTTCACGCAACTTCGGAACAGATCAGCACTGGGCAACCGAAGAATTGATCACCGGCCTTGCGACTGTTCTTGAAGAAGATAAGGCCGCTCTTGAATGGCAAGAGATCGGATTGCAGTCGCGTCCCTATGACGTCCGCGATTCCTTAATCGCACAGGATGCAGGGGTGGCCAAGGCGCGCAAGGTGATGGAGCGGTTGCTGGCTGCGGAAAAGCAGTAATGCAACTGATTCTTCGTCAGCCCGCAGCAACACAGACCGGCGGGGAACCGGCGGGAGTCGTCGTTGCTGCAAGCCCGGATACGTTCGGTCGCGAGCAGTGGCAATGGGATGTGCGGGTAATTGAAGCACCCGACGGATACACAGTGGTCGTGTCTCATAACCCCGATTCGATTGCTGTTGCTGAGGATCGTATTGAAATCGGCACCGCTTATGAAGCTACCCGCGACACTTGTGAGCTCTGGCTTGCCGTCGTAGTGGATCGCGCCGTGAATCATGGCGGCTTCCGTTTGGAAGCAGGGGATGTGGCGGTGTGGGAGGGGGATGACCCGACGAGGCTGAACATCCGCGCCGTCGCCGATAGCGCATCCATGCACGTTGTTCGGATCCGAAGACGTGACGGTAAAGCTGCACGTTGGGTGCCGTAGCGGCTCGGAGAACTTAGATCTTGTCGTGCGTCGCCGCGCATGGTTACACTTATCCTGAATGGTCGTTCAGGATGTGCATGATCTGTGCATCGGCTACGTAGATATCTTTCGTACCTCGTTAAAGGGAGTTCTCGTGGAGCGTCGTACCCTGCCCGGTCCTGATTACTACGACCCCGCGATCCTGGAGTTAGAGAAGGAAAACATCTTCTTTAAGTCGTGGATGTTGGTTGGTCTCAGTCAGCAGATTCCGAACCCCGGTGATTGGTTCACGTTCAACATCTTCGACGAGTCGATTCTCATTTCACGTGGTGATGACGAGCAGATCCGCGCCTTCTACAACGTGTGTACCCACCGTGGTTCGCGTTTGCGTGAAGAGGCCAGCGGCTCGGAAAAGCACGTGTTTGCTTGCCCGTACCACGCATGGTGCTTCTCACTCGAGGGTGAACTCGTTGGAACGCCCCGTGTCGCCAAGGAAGAACTCGATCGCTCCAAGTGGGGATTGCGTCCAGTTCATCTTGAGGTTTGGCAGGGCATGATCTGGATCAACATGGATCGTGAGACGCCTATGTCGTTGCACGACTGGATGCTCGACAACAACGACACGATGCTCGAGTTTGAACGATTCAACATTGACGAGCTTCATCGCACGCGCATCTCTGAGTGGGTCGTTGAGAGCAACTGGAAGATTGTTATCGAGAACTACAGCGAATGTTTGCACTGCCCGACCGTGCACCCAGAGCTCGTAAAGGCCGTTCCGATCTACAAGACCGGCTGGGTG
>Ga0194035_1001350_pt1 | contig 13045 bp, 11 predicted proteins | sample JunL2320m_MetaG_FD_148680 | JGI IMG/M metagenome (GOLD analysis project Ga0194035, IMG submission 148680) | Anoxic zone freshwater microbial communities from boreal shield lake in IISD Experimental Lakes Area, Ontario, Canada - Jun2016-L239-20m | ecosystem: Environmental > Aquatic > Freshwater >...
TGGAAGACCCCGTCGCCCCACCCCATCCACCGACCACGAGAAAAAAATGACAATGCTAAAAGTGGCAGCGCCAAAAGTGGCCCCGAGAGAAGTGCGGCAAAAGATGGCATACCTGACAAAAAAAGAGACACGAGGGACAACCCTATAAGCAACAGCGAACAACTCCACGGAATAACCGTATGACGTATGTCGTATATAACGATAAACAAAATAACCATCCACACAAAAAACCAAAATGCATACATAAGTGGTGTCTGCACCGTGCTAAAGACCCCAAACGAAAGCATGGCAGCAGCAAGTTCAACCAGCGGATATTGCATTGAAATACGTGTACCACAATAGCGACACTTCCCGCCGAGAAAAAAATACGAAAGGAGTGGGATGAGGTCGAGTGCGCGGAGCACATGTCCACATCGCATACAACTTGAGCGTCCGTGTGCAATGCTTTTACCTGTGTTAAAGCGGAACGAAAGCGCATTTAAAAAACTACCGGCGATGAGCCCGAGACCTATACTCCAAAGCCCAAGGGCAGAAAGTTCGTACATTAGTTGGTGACGTCGTAACAGTTGTCGGCGCCACCAAAACCTGCCGTAGCACCCACACAGTCTGTTGCTACACCGTTAAAGTTGGCGTTGCTCGTTGCACATTTTTGAAACCCTGCCGGCGCCGCGGCCAGGTCTGCATCTTGCGTTATGGCATTGTTTGCTTCAAGCGCAGCACCAAGATGGTACTTGCTTGCAGGGACCGCGTAACAGTCGGCAGTGCCCCCCGTAACATTGAGCGCCGCATATGCATAACAACTCGCTTCCGAACCTATGTTGCAGACAACAGTGCCGTTTGGGTCATAGGGAATGTTCGGTAAATAATTTGGTATAAGGGAACCCAGTACGGTCGGATATTTTAAATTGTCGTTGTAATATTCCTCGAGCGAAAGTTGGAGGTTTTTAATATCGGATATGCGTTTTGCGTCGCGGGTCTTTTTCCTTGCGCTCGCCAAGTTAACCATGACAATAGATGCCAAAATACCAATGATGGCAATGACGACGAGGAGCTCTATGAGAGTAAAACCCTCGGTTATAGCCCTATGGGTGAGACCTCTTTTTTTCATTAGTTACAACCGGTCGTTACGGTACCACCACTGTTGCTGTTTATCATTACTTTTCCAGCAGGTATCGCGCCCGACCCAACTTCCAAATATGAACAGATTTCGTAATTTTGAGTTGTCGGGTTTCCGGAAGAGCCGTCTTGTTTAGCAATGAGGTAGTTACAAGCTGCGGTTGGGCTACTGGTGCATGGAGCACCTGACGATGTAACTGCAGGGTCAATGTAACTTGCAAAGCTTATAGGAGCAGGCCCTGTGCAGGCACTTGCCTTGTTGGTAGTTGAATTTGGTGTTGCCGAACTACCACCACCGGTGCAGCCAGTCAAAGGTAATGCTGGGTCGGTGTCGGCGACTGCAATTGCCTTACCCATTTCTTGGAGTGATGCTACACGGGCTGCATCGCGCGCCTTCGTACGAGCACCCGTCAAAGACACGAGCACAATTGCGGCCAGAATGCCGATGATAGCGATAACAACGAGGAGTTCGATAAGGGTAAAGCCTCGGGTGGACGTTTTTTTGAAAAATGTGTGCATAGGTACAGTATAGCGCACAGAGCTTCTATGCCTTTGTGCGGTGGGGATAAGCCTATATAGGCCTAAATATTTGCCGTGCTGTTGTAAATTGGGAGCAATACCGCAGCAAGAAGGAAGCCGACACCGAGCGCCAGTGCAACAATAAGGGCAGGCTCTATGAGTGAAACGAGGGTGTCGACCGCGGCGTTTACTTCGCGGTTATAAAACTTGGCCATGCGCTGCAAAATATTCCCCAACTCCCCCGTTTCTTCACCTATTTTGAGCATTTGCACCATAATAGACGGGATTTCCTGGGGGTAATGGCTAAATGTTTCTGAAATCGAACGGCCAGCTTTTACGCCTTCGAGAGCTTCGAGGATTATCCCTTCGTATATTTGGTTTTCGATAACGCTCGACGTTACTTCAAGCGAACGGACGGCGCTAATACCTGACGTAAGCATCACGTGCATGTTGTCTGCAAACCGCGACAAGTAGAGCTTGCGGTACAACTCGCCAACATACGGAATAGAGAGTTTGAGCCGGCTCATAGCAAGTTTACCTGTGGGCGTTTGTGCATATCGGTAGAGAAAGTACCCACCAACAATAAGTGCGATGAGGATAAAAATACCGTAGTCGGTTAAGAACGCGCTGAAGCTAAGTATTATTTGTGTAAAGAGTGGCAACTGCTGGCCGTCCCCTTCCAAAATCGAGCCGATTTTTGGGATAACAACGGTAAGCATGAGTGTCATCACCGCAACAAAGGTGACCATAATAAACGCCGGGTATATAAGCGCGTTGCGTGCCTTGCCGGTTAATTCGTACGAGCGGTCTATATAGTCTGCCAAAAACAAAAAGGTCTGGTCGAGTTTGCCTGACTCTTCGCCCGCACGAACCATGTTGACGTAAAAGTCCGAAAAAACTTTTGGATGTTTTGCGAGTGCTTTGGAAATTGAGTCACCGCTCTGGAGGTCGTCCCCTACGTCGGTAAGTGCTTTGCGCAAAAATGGTTTTTCGGCCTGCTCTGCAAGCAAGCGAAATACTCGCAGGGCTGATACTTGCGCTTCAAACAGCGTTGCAAGTTGGCGCGACAACAGCACCACGTCGCGGTTAGATACTCCTCCAAAAAAAGATGTGTTGTTTAAAAGCGCGCGTACGTTGTTGTCCTGGTTAATAGGAGAAATGGACGTAAGCGTGAGCCCGCGACGCTGCAGAGCTTCCACCGCAGCGTCTTGGGTAGGAGCATTGGCTGTGCCGCTCTGCGGCTTGCCTGTTTGGTCGAGACCTTCGTACTTAAATTCTGACATACAATATTACAACAAACGCTCCAGGGTTTTTGGGCTCCACGAACGAGCGTAGGCACTCTCTATTGTTATCTCCCCCATGCGGACCATTTCGGCTAACGAACGGTTCATGTCTATCATGCCTTCGTCGGAACCAGTTTCTATGACGGTCTGTATTTCGTGTGTACGTTTTTCGCGTATTAAATTTGCGACAGCACCAGTATTTATAAGTAGCTCGCATGCAGGGACAAGGCCACCTGAAACGCGCGGGATAAGCCGCTGAGAGAAAATACCTGCAAGAGAGGCCGCAAGCTGCGTGCGGATTTGGTCTTGCTGGCCCCCGGGAAAAGAGTCGATAATGCGGTCAATAGTTTGTGCCGCGTTGTTTGTGTGCAATGTCGAAAACACCAAATGTCCTGTTTCTGCAGCCGTTACCGCTGCGGCCATAGTTTCTGGCGTGCGCATTTCGCCTATCATAAGCACGTTTGCATCTTGGCGAAATACCGAACGCAGACCCGACTCGAAGTCCGCCGTGTCTATATGGACTTCGCGCTGGTCAATGAGCGATTTTTTATTTTCGAACAAATATTCTATCGGGTCTTCAATCGTGACAATGTGTTCGGTGCGCTCAGAATTTATTTTGTCTATGAGTGCCGCAAGCGTGGTTGTCTTTCCCTGCCCTACCGGACCCACCACCAAAAAGAACCCTTGCTGGCGCGCAGCGAACGTTTCTATAGACGGCGGCAAGTTCAACTCGGCGAGTGTCTTGATAACTTTAGGAATTAAGCGGAGTGCCACACCCACATGTCCACGTTCGAAGTAGCCGTTCCCACGAAAGCGCGCCTTGTCTTCGTATGAGTAGGAAAAGTCGATTTCCTGTGTTTCTAAAAAGCGTTTTTTATGCTCGGGGCTCAACATTTCTGCAAGGAGGCCCATGACGTCGTCGTTTGAAAGTACCGGCTCGGACAAAAGCGGCGTGAGTGTATGCGACACACGGATAACTGGCTGTATTCCTGCACCCAAGTGCAAGTCCGACGCGCCTTGCGCGATAAGAAGCGCAATAAGTTCAGCTAGTTTCTTTTTGTAGTCCATACAATGTTCTTAAATTTGTACTTCTTTTCCTGGTACGTCGTCACCTCCATCTGCAGCAAGTGCTTCGGGAGCTGGAGGCGGCATAGGCGCTGTTTCTATATCGTCTTCCAGTTCATACTGACCTCCGAGTGTGTTTACTTCTTCGAACGGGATAATACCTTTTGCACTTTTAATAATAGCATCTTCTTTCATGGTCAACATACCGTGTCTGCGCACGGTTGCGAACATTTCCTCTTCGGGCTTGTGTTCGAGAATCGCTTTTTCAAGTTCTGGGTTCATGTCGAACACCTCAACGACCGCAATACGCCCCTGTGTGCCCGACGGACACTCGGGCGTCACTTGCAAACGATGCACGGTGTCGAGTGGTGGCAAGTTTTTTCTAAATTCTTCGGGCAGGTCCTCAAATTCTTTTGTAAACATTTCCTGCATGCTTTCCTCTGCAACAACCTGCTTACCGCCGCCTTTGCACAACGTACGGACAAGGCGTTGCGCCATACCTAAAATAAGCACGGGCGGTATAAGGTAGGGCTCTACACCCATGTCCAAAAGACGCGGAATGATACCAATGGAGTTGTTGGTGTGTATAGTCGAAAGCACCAAGTGGCCCGTAAGTGCTGCTTGCACCGCTAAGTTTGCTGTTTCTGCATCGCGGATTTCGCCGACCATAATAATGTTTGGGTCTTGGCGCAAGGTTGTGCGCAAACCAGTTGCAAACGTGTAGCCAATTTCTGGGCGGATTTGACTTTGCGACACACCGGCAATGGTATATTCGACCGGGTCTTCAAGCGAAAGGACATTCTGCCCTTCGCGGTCAATTTCGTTTAACAGTGCATACAATGTGGTCGACTTACCCGAGCCTGTTGGGCCCGACACCAACACCAACCCATACGGTTTTTTTATTGCCGCGCGTATAAGCGCAATGTCGCGCGTAGACATCCCTAAACTCTCAAGACGCAAGTCCTGCGCGGCCGAACCCAAAATACGCATCACGACCTTTTCGCCGTAGTAGGTTGGAAATGTCGAAACACGAAAGTCTATTTTGTCAGTACCAACCCGCGCAGAAAAGCGGCCGTCCTGAGGTTTGCGCTTTTCGTCCAGGCGCATGTTAGACAGCACTTTGATACGTGCCACGACCGAGCTGTGCACTTTGGAAGGTAGTGTTAGGTTGGTGATAAGCACGCCGTCGATACGAAACCGCACACGTGTTTGTTCGGCCATAGGTTCGATATGGATGTCAGACGCGCGCTGCTCTGAGGCATGTTGCAGCACCGTTGCAACAATTTTTGTCACAGGTGCGCCTTCGCTCACCGCCTCTGCTGTGTCTGTCACCTCTTCGTCTTCGATAGAAATATTGCGCTTTGTTTCTTCGGCGTGAATGTCTGTGGTACTTTCAGTTTCGAGATCGTTCAAAGCTTTTCCCACTTCACCGGAGAGTCCTTTATATTCGAGAAGGAGTTTTGCAAAGTCGGCCTCACTTATGAGAAATACTTTGTATGGCATCCCCACTTTTGCCGAAATAAATGTCAGTGCATCGCGCGCCTCGAGATTGTCGGGGTCGGTTACACCAACAAGCAGCGCGCCGTCTTCCACTCCAAGCGGGACAAAATGGTAGTGTCTCGCAGATTCTTCGGGGATGTAGCTAAGTGTGCTAAACGGCACAGGTTCGGACCCCAGCTCACGTACAGGGGTGCCGTAGTATGCACCCTTGGCTTTAAGAATTTCTTCGGCCGGAACGCCAGCAGCCATAAACACCTCCTCTGCGTTTGCGCCGGGCTTGCCGAGCTCTAGCCGGAGCGCAGGCACGAGCGTGGCGTCTATAGCCCCAGTTTGTAAAAGAAGCGCGAGTAGGTCCATAGCAAATAACAGCGCACTAGTGCGTCGTAGTAGGAGTTTTTGTTGGGGTTTTTGTTTTCGTGCTTGCAGGGGTTGAAGCCGCGGGTACCGGAGGTGCTGGTGGTGGAGCAGTGAGCGACAAAAATGGGTTACGGCGCCCGACAGGCTGAGGCGGGATAATGACGCCATAGTCGGTCAACGAAACAAATGCAGGGTTTGAAAAGATACTGCCGTCGAGGCGAAGCGTATGCAAATTTGAAAGTGTTACGAGTAAGTCTCTCGAGACTGACGGCTCACTCGGGTCAGCTGACGACGACAATGTCGGCGTATTCGTGTTACCCGAAAAAAACAACATCCCGAGTAACAAAAGAACAGCGAGTATGACTCCTCCGGTTACCATTTTATTTTTTTTAAGAAAATCCATAGAAGATATTAATGAAGCCAGTACGTCCGTATGTCGACAGAGTACACATTAAGGTCGCCCGGCCCGGTGTTAAACGATATCTTGTCTATATCTACAATACGCAAGCTGTGTTCGAGGTCTTGCAAAAATACTAGGAAGTCGTCGTATTTTGCCGCAACCGAAAACCCAACCTGTACCGAACCTACCGCCGCTCCCGAGGAACCTACTGCCAAAGCGCTCCTTTTTTGGTCGCTGTCGGAGACACTGCCAAGCTCTACGGTTGAAAGTGCTAACCCGTGTCTGGCAGCAATATTGTTGATGTCTATTATTAAGCGGATGTTGTCGACGTTGTCGGGGAGCACGTGACTTAGCTTTATCACATTGTCGTTCGAAAATGATGCGCGAGTTGCAAGTAGCCTGTCACGCAAACTATGTAGCTCTGCCGACTTAGTGAGAGCGTCGTCGTACGATGCATTTTGAACTGAAAGATTTTTTATCGTTTGATACGCAGGGTTGGTATACAGCACAAACAACCCAAGTGCTGCCGCAAACAAAAATACTGGAAGGATAATTCGTTTCATATACTAGGGTACAAAATTTGGCGTAGTTCCTGATGCGGGGGCGCTCTGCTGCGGCAGAGTCTGTGCTACACCTAAATTTTTGGTGTAGTTAATAAGCGACGGGTCGACTGTGGCAGTAACATTAAACGTCACTTTGCCCACGAGCCCCACCTTAATGTCCGAAAACACAACATTTTTAAGAACTTTGCTTGCACTAAATTGGTCGCTTTGGAGCGCGACGGTTGCAAATGAGTCGGCCTGCCCCGCAAGCACAACCGTTGCCGAATTGCCGCCCTGTAAGTTGTACGTAAGGCTTACAAATTGAACTGCCTGGAGAGTTTGGCTGCCGAGGAAATTAAAAATAGCAGACGGAGCAACGTGGTTTTGCAGAAGTAATTGTGCGTTGTTGATGCGAGAGTCCATGCGTATCAGGTCTTGTATGGTCGAGATGTCGAACGCGCCCTCGGCCTTTGCGAGAGAGTCGGACTTTGACGCGAGTGACGACGCGAGCAAGGTCTGGTAGCCAAACACACCTCCGGCAGCAACCAACGAAACAATAAATATGAACAGAGCAATAAAAAAGAAGAGGCCAAACCCCCCACCTTCGCGGTACGGCTTTCCACTGTCGAGTGGTTTTTTTGGTATGAACGATGCGGAAATTTGAGAATCCATTCTTTGTAAGTATACCGTGCAAATAAAAACAAGAAGAACTCTATCAACACATGCGCCAGCCGACCGGTTGGTGTGTTATCCAATTTCCTGCAAGCGCCGCAGCGCCAACCCCACCGCAACCGAAAACTCCGGTCCAGCTTCTCGCAGAATTTCTTCCAAAAAGGCTGGTGCCTGCGTTTTGCTAAACGGGTCGGCAAGACGGATTTCTGTCTGTATCGACTTTTGCGCAAATTCTTTCATACCTTTCAACGTTGCACCGCCGCCGGTTAACACAAGTGCGCCGAGTGACTGGTTTTTAGCCGCCTCATACGCTGCAATAGTCCGCGAGAGTTCGGACAGCACTATGCCTAGGGAAAGTTCTAGCGATTGTTTTAAGTTTGCAACGCCTGCGGTCGCTATGTCTCCTGTCAGACCAAACTTACGCTTGCGCTGTTCGGCTTCTGCTACGGTGATACCAAGCGCTCTGCCCGCCGCCAAGGTTAAGTCTTGGCTGCCGTGGCTGATAATATGGCTTTCGTGTATTACGCCGCGCTCGACAACATAAAATTTAGTTGTTGCTGCACCCATGTCGACCACTGCAACTGGTGCAATGCCGTGGTCGAGCGCGGCACGTGCGGCACTAAAGACTTCTATCTCAAAAAAACCTAACTCCAAGTTTGCGGTGCCCGCAATGGAGCGAAACTTTGTAATTGTATCGTTGTGTATAGCCACCAGCAGTACTTCAATTTTGCCGGTAGGGCTGGCGTTTTTTTCGCCTTCGCCACCGCTTATAACAAACCAGTCGAGCAGTACTTCGTTAATCGGGACAGGAATATATTTACGCGCCTCAAGTGGCATGACCGTTGCGAGCTGTTTTTCAACCGATGCAGGCAGGGTAACTATCGACACCAGGCTCGACGAGTACGGGATAGAAATTGCAGCGTCGGCGGTGGTGACATTTGCTTCTCGTATCACATCTTTAAGAGCTTCGGCGATTTTTTCGGCCGGCAAGGCCGTCGCACGACCAACTTCAATGTCTGCATACGGCCCGAGCGCAATAGCACCGTATGTTTCAAGTACCACACGACCCTTTTCGCGCCGCAGCTGTACTATTTTTATCGACGACGTGCCGATGTCAACGCCAAGCACACTTTTTACTTCCTTAGAGAAGAGTGATGAAAAGGAAAATGCCATAATGAGGTGAGATGAACACTTGCTAGTATATCATTAGTAGCATGTCTCTCTACTCTTTTTTCTCTATACTTATCGACATTGTAGCGCCTCCACGCAGAACAGAAAATATTGTCCGCGCATTAACCTTGCCGCAGTTGCAACTACTCGTATTGCGCGGCGACCGAGCAGGCAGCCTTCCCTATCACGACAAACGTGTGACAGCACTTGTGTGGGAATTAAAATATTATGCACATCCGCGTGCTGCAGTACTTGCCGGCGCAATACTTTCTGAAGTGCTCATTGGAATAGCTTCAGAAGAATTAGGAAAGCCTGTACTTGTACCCATACCGATACATGCAGCCAGAAGGCGCCAGCGCGGACACAACCAAACAGAGGTGTTGTGCAGAGCTGCGCTCGTACATGCGAGTAGTTTTTTTGACTACGTACCGTATGCACTTACGCGAACCCGTGCCACTCCTCCACAACAAGGCCTACATAAACATCTACGACTTACAAACATAGAAGGTTCGATGCAGGTACAAGACCCAAAAAAAATTGCGGGCCGTGTATGCGTAGTTGTAGACGACGTTTCAACAACGGGTGCCACCTTTGCTGAAGCAACGCGGGCATTAAAAAAAGCAGGTGCCGCACGGGTTGAATGTGTCGCCTTAGCGTATTCCTAACGGGATGCTATTTTAGCCCTTTCTTTTGTTGTGTGCGGAAAAATAATACAGGAACGAGCACGAGTGTAAGGCAGATAGCAAACCCAAGTCCAAACATAACTGAAAATGCGAGCGGCCCCCACGTAGGGTTGGACTCTGCAAGCGGGATCATACCAACAATGGTTGTAACGGTGGTGAGGAAAATAGGACGTAGGCGCGTTGCAGAAGACTCTACGACCGAGTCAATAAGTGCCATGTTCGGCTCGGCGTGGAGCTGGTGGATCATCGAGTCCATCAAAATAATCGCGTGGTTAATAATCACGCCACCAAGTGCAATGATGCCAAGCAGTGACGTAAACGACACCGGCTGCCCGGTAAGTGCCAAACCGTCGAGCACACCAATAAGCGAGAGCGGCACAATAAGCAGCAACTGGAAGGTGTAGCGAATAGAGTTAAAGCACAAAATAAGAATCATGAACATCAGCACGAGCCCTGCGATAAGTGCGACAAACATTTCTATAAACGAACGCGTGATGTCTTCTGTCTCCCCACCGTATGCGACGGCAACGCCTGTAGGCAGACGCAACTCCACTACACGTTTTTGAAATTCTGTGACCACTGCAGTTGCGGTTGTTTTGTCGTCAGGGTAGGCAGAAATTGTTTCGACACGAGTTTTTTCTATATGCGCAATGTTTGCATTGCTTGGACCCAGCGTGTCGTCGAGGACCGTACCAAGCAGCACCGGCCCTGCAGTACCCTGTATGGTGAGGTTTTTTATCGTATCAATTGTCGTACGGGATGTGTCAGACGGGTCGGTGTAGTTGGCATTTAAGTTGAGCTTAACCACGACGTCGATGTCTTTAGATGGCTGTGTGATGCTGGTTGCCTTGGTGCCTTGTATAGCAGCGCGTAATGTTTGCGCGACAACTTGCGTGCTCAAACCTAGCGCTGTGGCTTTACCCCTGTTAACAGTCAAGTCAAACTCGGTACCATTGTTTTGTGTTGTTGCCGTAACGTTGGTGACGTGCGGAATAGTAGCGAGCAGTTGCTTCCCTGCTTCTGCCGCTTTGACCAAGTCGTTAAGATTGTCACCTTTAAACTGAATTTGGATAGGTGCCCCCGCGGACGGACCGTTGTTTGCTTGCAGTACTTGAACCGACGCGTCTGTTACAACCGCAAGGCGCTGCCCCAATTCGTTTGCAATTTCGGTACTGGTTTTTTTATGACCAAGCGGCAAGTTGACCGTAATATTTGCTTGGTTGCTGCCCGCAGAGCCCCCGCCCCCTGCCACACCAGAGCTTTGTCCTACTGTCGTTTGTAGTGATGAAATGTCCGGGTCCGCATAGAGCAACTCTTCGATTTCGCGGACCGTAAGGTCAGTTGTGGACAATGTTGTGCCTTGGGGTTTTTGGATGTTGATATACACAAAGTCTTGGTCGTCTTGTGGAAAGAATGTTGTCTGCACCAGGCCCGTAAACGGCAGCGCGAGCGAGAGGGTAAACAATATACCGAGCGTCCACAAAAAACGGCGTTGCAAACGCGCACTCGCCAGGATTTTGTGTAGATTATTTTTGTACCAATGCGTTGCCTTGTCGGTATACATTTCCTGCCACTCTTCAAACCGGCTCTGTCCTGACTGCTTGGTAAACAACACTGCAATAAGTGGGACAATGCCGAGCGCCACAAAAATCGACGCCATAAGCACAAAGATAAGTGTGTATGGAATACCCGCAATAAATTTACCTATGATGCCGGAAATAAAAAAGAGTGGAGCGAACACTGCGACCGTTGCCATAGTTCCCGCAATAAGCGGCCACGCATAGTCGTGTAGCGCCGCACGTGCAGCATCCATGGGGTTGCCGTGCACCTTCATGCGGGCGTGAATAGCTTCTGTCACCACAATGCCGGAGTCCACCAAAATACCTACCGCCAAAATAAGCGCAAAGAGGCTTATGAAGTTAAGTGTATTGCCGGTGAAGTACAGCCCAATAAACGCAATGAGAAACGACAGCGGTATGGCGAGCGCAGCTACAATTGACTCGCGCCATCCGATGGTCAGAAGCAGCACAATAATAACGAGCCCGACTGTTTCCAATCCTGTTTTGGTTAAGTCACCCAACTGTTTACGCACCTGGACACCTTGGTCGGTCGACGGTGAGATAAATACATCGAGCCCTTTAAGTGTTGTACTCTGGAGGCTTGCTACTTTTGCTTTGACTGCATCGGCAACTCCCTGCACACTTGCACCTGCTTGTTTGGAAATAAGCAGCGTCATTGCCTGGTTACTAGGCTTGCCGCCAAGGGAGAGGCGCGAATATGTTGTTGCAGGCGCAAGCGCGTCTGAGACTACTGCAATATCGCGCACATATATAGGAATATTATTTTTTGACCCTACAGCAATGTCTTGTATTTCCTTTGGGTCGGTAATGCCGCCTTTAAAGTTAACGTTGTAGTTAACACCATCCATAGAAATACTTCCGGCAGGTGCCGCAACATTTGCTGCACGAATAGCCGCAATAATGTCTATAAGCCGCAGGCCGTACTGCTGAAGTTGCTCCTTACTGACAACAACTGTTACTTGCCGGTCGGGTACGCCGGCAATAGAAATGTCAGACACTCCCGTAACACTTTTTATCTCGTCAGAAATGGTCGTGCCGAGTGCAGAAAATTCTGTAAGTGGTAAGTCGCCCGAAATAGAAACAACGAGCACCGGCTGGTTGCTGATATCAACTTTACTTACCTGCGGTGTAGTAGCATCTGTAGGAAGTTCCGGAACTGCTTTTGCGACAACATCACGCAGCTCCTGTATCGACTGAGTAACGTCGGCGCTTGCATCAAATTCGACTGTTACAACAGACACGCCGTCGCTCGAATTAGACGTAACTTTGTGTACGTTGCTCAAGCCCGAAATTTTGTTTTCGAGTTTGTCGGTAACAAGCGTCTCCATGTCGGCAGCCGACGCACCTGGCAGTGCAACCGACACAATGCCGTCGGGTATAACAATAGATGGCGAATTTTCCTTTGGAATTTGGAGTAGCGAGTAGAACCCTGCAATAACCAACGTACCAATAAGTACGTAGCTAAACTGTTTCCGTTCAAGAAAAAAGTTCCAAAGCCAAAGCATACGTTAGTGTGTGTCGACAACCACTGTTTGGCCATTTGAAAGGCCGCGAGCGTCTGTGACGATTACCGATTCCCCAGTAAGACCTGTTAATACTGTTACTTGGCTACCGAGTATGGTCCCAAGCGTAATAGGAATTTGCTGCAACGTAGAGGAGCTGACCGTAAATGCTATCGGGCCTTCGGGAGTAATTTTTGCCGCAATAATAGGAATAAGAATATCTGTTGATGCATTTTTTACTTTTGGTTTTTGTGCAGCAGTAGCGCGGGCAATAGAAACAGTGGTTGTTTCGCCGTCGGTCAGTGCACTTTGACTCCCGACAATACCCACCGTGACCAAAATCTTGCCTGTTGTTGGGTCGAGTGCTGGCGCAATAGAGACAATTACTCCTTGTGTCCCTTCACCTATAATCGCAGCGCCTCCGACTGCAAGCGTTTTTGCGTCGTTTGGAGTCACATACGCTTTTACTTCAAGCGCGCTAGGGTTCGACACTTGTGCAACTTGAGTCGCCATGGACACAAACCCGCCCCGCGTGAGGGGGAGGCTCACAATAGTGCCTGAAATTGGCGAGCGGATAATTGTTTTTTCAAGTGTTGCACGCGCTGCATTTAATGCGCCCTGTGCTTGTGTCACATTTGCTTCTGCAATGCTGATAC
>Ga0194035_1001354_pt1 | contig 13032 bp, 10 predicted proteins | sample JunL2320m_MetaG_FD_148680 | JGI IMG/M metagenome (GOLD analysis project Ga0194035, IMG submission 148680) | Anoxic zone freshwater microbial communities from boreal shield lake in IISD Experimental Lakes Area, Ontario, Canada - Jun2016-L239-20m | ecosystem: Environmental > Aquatic > Freshwater >...
ACCCAAAGGTACGTCAAGCAGCAGCAGACGCGGCGATGCGATGGGGTGTCGGCGCCGGAGCATCACGCCTAGTCTCGGGAACGATGACTATTCATCGGCGACTAGAAGACCGCTTAGCCGACTTCAAGGCGACCGAGGCTTGTCTGTTATTTGGATCGGGTTATCTAGCGAATATCGGTGTGATCTCGGCGCTAGCACGCAAAGGTGAGGTCGTCTTTTCCGACGAGCTAAACCACGCCTCGATCATCGATGGCTGCCGCCTCGCCGGTGCCGATATCTTCGTATACGGCCACGGCGACGTCGAGCACCTCGAGTGGGGACTCCAAGAAGCCGGCGATAGAGCCTCGCTGATCGTCACCGATGGCGTCTTCTCGATGGACGGCGACGTCGCACCCTTGGAGGAGATAGTCGAACTCGCCCACGACTATGACGTGCGTCTAGTCGTTGACGACGCACACGGAACCGGAACCATCGGTCCCGATGGCCGCGGCGCCGTCGCAGAAGCTGGGCTTGATGGCGAGGTCGACATCATTATCGGCACGCTGGGCAAGGCGCTGGGCTCCTACGGGGCTTACGTCTGCTGTGACAACACGATGGCCCAGTACCTCACCAACACTGCGCGCTCGTTGATCTACTCAACCGCCCTAGCACCCCCAGCCGCCGCCGGTGCGCTTGCCTCTCTTGAGCTCCTAATAGAGAATCCGCGCAGAGCGGAGAAGCTTGCCGCCAACGCCGACGTACTACGCAGCGAGCTAACGAAGGTCGGCTTTGACGTCAGCGGATCGAGCACCCAAATCATCCCGCTGGTGATCGGTGGCGCCGAGCAGACAATGGACGTCTGTGAAGCAGCCCTTAAGCGCGGCGTCTTTGCTCAAGCGATCCGGCCACCCACGGTTCCGCAAGGAACCTCGCGCCTGCGGTTGGCCGTGATGGCATCCCACACCAAAGGCGAGCTACGTGAAGCCGCGCTTGTCTTAGGTGAAGCAGCGGCCAGCGTTGGCTTTGTCCCAAGCGATGCTCCTCGGCTGGCAACGATTGAAAGGCGCCGGGTCGAGCCAGCGGTGGAACTAGATACCGATCGTGCGATGCGACTAGCCATGCAACCGGTGCCTGAGCTGACGATCGAAGCCCCCGATCAGCCGATCACCGAAAGCCACCTGTTCGACGGCGAGGCGATCGAGCAGGGCCGCCGCGCGGCCTGAGGTCAGGAGGCCAGCCGTGCGCGGACTTTTTGTAACTGCGACCGACACCTCTGTAGGTAAGACCGTTGTCGCTAGTGCGATCGTCGCAGCGCTCGTGGCTGACGGGGTCAAGGTTGGTGTCTTTAAGCCCGCGGTGACAGGCTTAGATCTACCCCGAGACCCAGAGTGGCCGCCCGATCATGAACTCCTAGCCATGGCAGCAGGGCAGATTGAGATGGTCGGGCCAAGCCCAGAAGATGTCGCGCCTTGGCGGTTCGGGCCAGCAGTGTCGCCCCATCTAGGCGCCGAGCTAGCAGGCGTCGAGCTCGACCCACGCGAGTTGGTAGTGGCCGCCAAATCGGCCGGCGCCGGCACTGACCTGTTAATCGTCGAAGGCGTAGGCGGACTACTCGTGCCACTGACACGCGACTACTCGGTGCGCGATCTTGCGCTGGAACTTGGACTTAGGCTGATCATCGTTGCTCGCCCTGGGCTAGGAACCATCAACCACACACTGCTGACGGTGGAGGCCGCTCGCAGCGCTGGACTTGAGGTTGCGGCCGTCGTGATCAACAACTGGCCCGGCGAACCGACCGTTATGGAACTCTCTAACCGCGAGACGATCGCTGACTTGGCGCAGGTAGAAGTCTTTACTTTGGGACCAATCGCGCGAGGTGATCGAGCGCTCCTAGCGGCTGCAGGCTCACAGCTTCCCCTCGATAGCTGGCTGGCATAGTCGTGTCTAGTCGGCGAGGTGACTACCGGCCGCCAACGCGCAGCCAGGCGCTCGCTACCACGCTGCTCTTAGCATCGCTTCTGCTGGGAGTCAGCGGCTGTGGCGAGCGTTCTCAACCGACAGCTCGGGCTGCGATCACAATCAGATCCCCGCGGCCTAATACATCACTGCAGGCCGCTTCGAGTGGCTTTAGCCAAATGGTGGCCCCGGTCCGCATCTCTGGCACGGCCTCTCCGAGTAGCAAGCTGGTCGTCAACGGACACTGCGCCCGCTTCCACTGCGACGCACAGGTCACCTCTGGAGAAGATGGCTCATGGTCGGCAGTAGTGCGGTTAGTCCTCTCGCGCGAAACCCCACTCAAGACCCTCACTGCAAACTACAGATCACCCTCTGACATAAATAAGGGCGCAGCGCGGTCTATCAGGATCCGTGAACCCTCAAGCATGCAGGAGGCTCGACTGGCTGCCCAAGCCAGCACAACAACCATCACGGGCCCTTCGACTACCGATCCCGCTGCGCAAGCCGACCCAACCTTCGACCAGAGCGGATCTGCCACCGGAGCCGATCCATCGGCCGCCGAACCAAACGCCCTAGCCTTAGGTGGAAATATGGTGCTGATCGGCGACAGTCTCGCGCAATCAATCGCCCCCCTGCTTTCCGCCGCACTTCCTGATTGGTCGCTACAGATCAACGCCCGGGTCGGTCGCCGACTAGCTGAGGGGATGGCAATCCTCTCTGCCGCAGAGATCCCAGACGCCACCGTGCTTGCGATCAGCCTTTTCACCAACGACGACCCTTGGAATACCGCGCAACTGCAGGCTGGCATCGAAGCGACACTCGCGCGGGTTGGCACAACCGGCTGCGCCGTCTGGGCGACGATCGCTGCGCCACCCGTAAACGGCCATACCTATCAGGTCGCAAACCAGCTACTTGACTCCCTTTCCGAGCAGTACTCACAACTACTGATCGTCCCCTGGGCTCAAAAGATCGCCCAGACACCTTCGCTGCTCAGTAGCGATGGTGTCCACCCGACCTCGGCCGGCAGAAACTTACGCGCCGAGATGTACGCCGAGGCTGCCCAACTGTGTCTTTCGTGAGCCCTCAGGGCACCAAGGCGCCAACGGTCGTACCCGCGCCACGACCGAGCCAGGCTGCTTCGGCCTCACCCAGTGGAGTCGACGGCGGCTGCTGAGCGAAGTATTCGCGAGCCAGCTCTCCCCAGTCGCCGCCCGCGCGCAGCTCGCCAAGAACGCTGAACAGCAGTCCCTCCATGCGTCGCAGCAGCAGCGCCTCGGGCGGGATCGTCTGACGCCGCATCGCCTCGAAGTGAGGTGATCGCGGCGAGCCACTGATCTCCATCGCAACACGGATGAAGTCAGGGTCTAGGCGCCTAAATCCACTCACGAAGTACCACTCGCCAGCCGTGGCAAGCTGATCGAGTACTTGATCTGGCTCAAAGGCGGCCGGGTCGGGTAGGTAGCCCAGCTGGCTAAGACCGTCGTGTACCCCTTGAGCGTCGCCGGCTTGCACCGCTCGCGCCAGCGCCCTCTCTCCCTCCAGATATTCGGGAAGAAGGTGACGTGCGAGCCCGAAGTCCAAGAAACAGACACGGCCGTCATGGCAGAGCAGGAGGTTGCCTGGATGAGGATCGCCGCAGACCAAGAGACGACGGTTTAGTAGGCCAAAGAAGAAGCGAAAAAGGATCTCGCCAACTCGGTCGCGCTCCTGGTCATCAAGGGCCTTAATCAGTTCGAAGCGAACGCCGTCAATGTAATCAGTGACCAACACACGGCGACTTGAGAGATCGGTGTGGACGCGAGGGACTAGCACGAATGGGTGGTCGCGGAAGTGGCGTTCGACCTCGCGGTGACGCTGGGCCTCAAGCTCGTAGTCGAGCTCTTCAGCGATCCGTTCGCGCAGCTCGCCAAGAAGGGCTCGCGCATCTAGGCCGGGAGCTAACCGTCGAACTAGTGGCAGTAGTAAGTTCATGTTCCTTAGGTCGGTTTCAACTGCCTCAGCGATCCCCGGGTACTGGACTTTTACTGCTACCTGACGGCCATCTTTAGTCACGGCGCGATGTACCTGACCGATCGAAGCCGCGGCGAAGGCGTCCTCGTCAAATTCGGCGAAAGAGTCAGCAAGCTTTCCTCCAATCTCTTTCTCAATCAACTTGCGCATGCGCGAAAATGGCTGAGGCGGAGCGTCATCGCGCAGCTGCGCCAACTTAGCCTTAAAGTTTTCGCGCTCCCCTTCGGGAATCGCCTCGAAGTCAATCGTGGAGAGCACCTGGCCGATCTTCATCGCGGCGCCTTTCATCTTGCCGAGCTGATCGACGATCTGGTCGGCAAGTCCGATCGCGCGCTGCTCGCTGGCGTGCTGGGCATCTTCCTCTGAGCGCAAGCGGTTAGCAGCGTTGGTCGCCGCCCAGCGCAGGCTTTGCCCGGCAGCTAGGCCAGAGATACGCGCCGTGCGACCTACGCGATTGGTTGGGACCTTCGGAGGATCAGCCACCTTAGTGCTACGACGCTCGGGCTAAAGGAGACCACGCTGTCAGGGTCATCACCTCATCGACTGCGGTCAGCGAACTCGATGATCGAACTATCGACGAGCCATTCGACAGGCGCCAAGTCGTCGCTATAGACATCGCCACCCCGCAGCGCAGGACCCAGTCGAGCCACCGACGCGTAGGCCAAAGGCCTCAATGCGACCGGCAAAGTCGGCACTGCTGCCAAGAGTCGCTGGGCTGAGGTCGAACCTATGCCCCCGACCAACAGGACGTTGGTGACTGTCACGGGATCGCGCAACACAACTGCAAAGCTCTCTCGCATGGTCGCGGCCAGAACGCGCTCGAGGCCATCGGTTCCCTCCGGTTCGCCAACGTTGACGATCACGACTCCATCGGGAGTTAGGCGCTGCCTAACCAAGGCAAAAAACTCTTTTGTGGCGAGATAAAAGGGAATATAGGGCTGGCGGTAGGCGTCGATGAAGATTGCGTCGTAGCGGCGATCGGTACGCTCGAGATAGGGCCTAGCGTCCTGCGTGAAGGTCTCTAGATGTGGCGCTTTCATATCGAAGAGACGTCGTCCAATGTCAGTCAACTCACCATCTATCTCAACCGCATCGATCGCTGTCTGTGGGAAGTAGTGACCGTATGCGCGAGCTGTAGTGCCGGCAGCATTTCCAAGGATCGCGATCCGCTTGGGTGGCGTTGACTGCGAGACGAACGGCAGCACGAGAAAGGGATCCCAGTAGTTACCCGTCAGCCACTGGCCGCGGCGATATACGGAGTGCACGGCCTGGCCCTCGTTTAGTTCTAGCCACCTAGTGCCCGAAGAGTCTTGGGTGACGCGTGCGTACTGGTAGGACGTCTCGCTCTCATAGATAACCCGTGCGTCGCCGCTAGCTTTCACCAGGCCAACAGGAACCGCCAGCAGAGCAGCCACGATCACGGGCACAACAATCGCCCTGCGAGCAAGGCCAAATGCTGCCACGACCGCTAAAGCTAGCGCGAAGACCAAGAAGGTCCTGCGTGTCCCAATTAGTGGAATCAGGGCTAGGGCCGCGAGAAAGACGCCAACTAGTGAGCCAACAGTGGAGATCGCCGCGAGACGTCCGCTGACGCGTCCCGCCTCCTCGACCGTGACCACGGTGAGTCGAATCGCGTAGGGCGCCACACAGCCCAATAGCAGGACCGGAAAGGCAACCAAGACCAAGACCGCCACTAGGGATCCAATAAATGCGCCAGCCGAAATCGAGTCAAGTGCGCTAACCGACAGTCGCAGGAATGGCCCAGCAACGAACGGAACGCCGGCCAGCAGCACCGCTGCGGCCAGCACGATGCGGCAGAGACCGCGCATCGTAGGATCACGGTCGGCGAGGCGCCCACCAAGCCAATACCCGACCGATAGGGCGACTAAGACGGTGGCAATCGTATTGGCCCAGATGATCGTCGAGGCACCAAAGGACGGTGCCAACAGCCGCGCGGCGGCTATCTCGGCACCGAGCGTAGCGGCACCAACGGTGAATACAAGGGCCTCTATCGGAGGCATCTGGCGCCGATCGGTCACCCGTCGAGAGTAGTGCAAGCAGTCGCCCTAGGCCGCCTCGATCCGACCGCTAGCGCCGATACCTTGGCAGCCGTGACGACCGCAGAGCTATCTGATGCAGACCGCCGCGTGTTATGGCACCCATTCACGCAGCATCGTGACTGGGAGGACGAACTAGCCCCGATAATCGAGCGCGGCCAAGGTACGACGATCTACGACACTGACGGTACTGCCTACATCGACGGAGTCTCCTCGCTTTGGTGCAATATCCACGGCCACCGTCACCCCCACATCGACGCCGCCATCCACGCCCAAGTCGACCGAATCTCCCACTCAACGATGTTGGGACTCTCTCACCCCCCGGCGATCGAACTCGCACAGCGCCTAGTCGAGATCGCCCCCAGCCCCAGCCCAGACCAACCCAAGCGCGAGCCCCTCACGCGCGTCTTCTACTCCGATAGCGGCTCGACGGCGGTCGAGATCGCACTCAAGATGGCCTTCCAGAGCTTTGCCCAGAATGGACAGCAGCAGCGCAGTAGCTTCATCTGCCTGCGCGACGCCTACCACGGAGACACGATCGGCTCGGTATCAGTCGGCGGAATAGACCTCTTCCATTCGCTCTATCGGCCGCTGCTCTTTGACGCTTGGCAGGCCGACTCTGGTGACGCAGGCAGCATGGCCGAACTTCTAGAAAAACACGGGCACAACGTTGCGGCCGTGATCGTTGAGCCGCTTATCCAGGGAGCGGCGGGAATGCTGGTGCATCCGCCCGGATACCTGAAGCGCGTGCGCGAGCTCTGCGATGCCCACGGCGTTTTGATGATCTGCGACGAGGTTGCCACTGGGTTTGGGCGCACTGGCCGGATGTTCGCCTGCGAACACGAGGGCGTTGTGCCTGATCTGCTCTGCCTAGCCAAGGGCATCACGGGCGGATACCTCCCGCTTGCAGCAACACTGGCTACCGAGTCCGTGTACCGCAGCTTCCTCGGCGAACACGAGGACTACCGAACCTTCTTTCACGGCCACACATACACAGGCAATCCGTTGGCCTGCGCGGCAGCGATAGCTTCGTTGGAGGTCTTCGAGCAAGAGCGCACACTAGAGAGAGTCCAGACGACGATCGCACTCCTAGCCGACTATCTAGACCACTACGTCAAGCCGCTGGGCGCCGTAGTGGAGATCCGTCGCGTTGGATTGATGACCGGTATCGCACTTTCTGACTCACCAGCCCGGGAGCGCCTTGGCCATCAAGTCACGCTCGCGGCGCGCCGCCGAGGGGCGATCGTGAGGCCACTGGGCGATGTGATCGTCTTGATGCCACCACTCTCGATCAGCGACAGCGAACTCGAGCAGCTAGTCCGGATCAGCGCCGACGCGATCGCCGAGGTGACCCAACCATCACCTGCGACCACTGGCGCCGAGCAGGCCGGCCAACCGTCCGCCCAGGCGTAGCCACGCGCAGGCGACGACTCACGGCGACCGTCCCTACCGCGCCAGCCGCCAGCGCAAACCCCACCGCCCCGCCGACCGCCAGCGATCCAGCTAGGGCGGCCGTACGGGCGGCCCTGCCTCTAGTGTCGGGGATCGCGTGGTAGGCGGCACCTTCGGGCCCAATATCAATAAAGCCAACTGGCTTGGCGCGCAGCGACCCTCCCCCGCCCCCTCCATCGCCGACGTGGCCTGGGTCTCCTCCGGCACCGAACCCATAGCCCCCAGTCGCCCAAACTTGGGCGACTGGCACGACAACTCGCTCGCCACTTCGGACGGGCTTGCCGTAGCAGAGCCGAGCGCCGCTTAATCTAGCCAGCACCTTGCGCAGCGCTGGCGGCCCGCCACGACTGGCCCGCCGATCGGCTGACCAAGCAGGATTGACTGCTGGCTCGTAAGGCGTAGGAGCCGGGCGGTTAGCCGACGACCCCTTCTTGCTCATGCCTCGAACAGCACGAAGTCGCGCTTGCGCGCTCCGCAGACCGGGCAAAACCAGTCGTCGGGGATGTCGGCGAATGCCGTTCCCGGCACTACGCCGCCATCCGGATCGCCTTCGGATGGGTCATAGATGAAGCCACAGGATTCACAGACCCACTGTTGAGTAGTTTCGTTATTGCTCATACCGGTAGCGTACCCGCCATGACGAAGGTGAGTCGTGACGATATTGAGCTCTCAGGAGCACAGCTCAACCTTGAGGGCCAAACAACCCCGCGGCAGGCCTCATCTGTGATCGTCATTAGGGGCGCTACTGAGACACTTGAGGTGCTTCTGGTTAAGCGCAATCCCGCCCAGCGGTTCATGGGTGGCGTCTGGGTATTCCCCGGAGGCGCGGTGGATGACCACGAAGGAGAGGGTGACGAGGCTCACCGTGCGGCTGGCGTGCGCGAGCTAGAAGAGGAGGCGGCAATCATCGGGGTCGACGCTGCCAGCCTTGTCAAGTTTTCCCGCTGGATAACTCCCGCTGAAATCACGATCCGTTTCGATACCCACTTCTTCATCGCACGGTTGCCGCAGGGCGCACAGCCTCGAGTTGATGGCCAGGAGTGCGTTGACATGGGCTGGTTCACGCCGCAGGGCGCATTAGATGCCCACCGGGACGAGAAGATAGTGCTCGTCTTCCCGACAATCAAGCACCTTGAGCAACTGAGTCGCTTCGCCTCCGCCGATGACCTGCTCGGATACGCGACTGGGCGCGAGGTCATCGCCGTCCAGCCCAAGGTCATCATGAGCGGCGAAGTCGCACGCATCGTCCTTCCCGGTGAGCCGGGGTTCGACGAGTAGCTGAAACGACAGCGGCTGCCCGGCGCTGCGATGCAGGCGGTGTTTGCAATCACCCCCCAAGATGAGGGCACGATCGACCGCCGCGACAGAGGTCGCGGCCGTGCTCTTGGCGGTCCCGATGTGCTCTACCGCTACGAAACCCTCGACTTACGCTAATGGCCTAGCCAACTTGGTAAGTCGGGCCGAACAACACCACTAGGAAGGCGCCCTTCGTCGTCGAGTTTGTCTAGATGCGCTCGTAGGGTTACTGCCGCAGCTGCCCTCAGATAGACCGGAGCATCGGCCCAGACGTCGTCGAGCAGATCCTCGGGCAGGCGCAACCCGCGCGCTAATGCGCTCACTAATTTAAGTTCGCGGTCGAGGCGATGGGCGATGTACTGGTCGAGCTTGGCAGCCGGATCGTCAACCACAGGGCCGTGCCCGGGACAGATCCAAGCCAAATCCAATTCACGCAGGCGCCCTAAGCCGTCGAGGTAGTCGGTTAGTGCCCCTGGATCTGGCGTGATGAAGACGCTCCCGTGGCCAAGCACCGTATCGCCGGTAAAAGCGATCGCGCCGCTGACATAGGAGAGATGGTCGGCCGCATGGCCTGGCGTCGCAATAACTTCAAATGGGCCGATACGATCGCCGCCACTGAGCCGAATATCTACATCACCACGAGCGGCGGCGATGGGCAGCCCGGCCAGGCGTTGGCGCAGCCCTGAGGCGCCCTCTGCGTGATCGGCGTGATCGTGAGTTAAGACGATCGCGCCAGCGCCGCCGCGGCGAGTCACCTCTTGGGCCACGAGATCTAAGTGAGCGTCAAGAAGCGGACCTGGGTCAATCACCCAGGCCGGGTTACGACCGACGATCCAAGTATTGGTCCCATCCAGCGTGAAAGGGCTTGGATTATCGGCGCGGATCAGCGCCAGATCGTGATTTTCGTGTAAGTCGTTGATATTCACTTAACCAAACCCTAAGACCGCCAGCCCCTAGCGGACCACAAGGCGATATACCGAACCGCCGAGCGAGACAGCGTAGAGACGCCCCCGCCCGTCTTGGCCGAAGGATATGAGCATCGATACCCCTAGGCCAACGGGGCGATCGTCGCTAGCACCACTTGGTCCGAGCTTGACCGAGCGCAACCCAGGGCTACAGAAGTCCCCGTAGATGTAGCGCCCTAGCAGCGTGGTAAGTGCTGGATCGCGCGCAACGTAACCACCCGCTATCGAACAGCCACGGCTTCCGTGCGCGTAAACCAAAACCGGCTCTACGGCACCGAGTGCAGACTCACCATCGGCGTTAACCGCAACTCCCTCAAACACTCGCCAGCCGTAGTTGGCACCGCGGGCATCACCGCGAAGCGCAAAGTCGATCTCCTCAAAGCGGCTCTCCCCAACATCTCCGATCGTAAGGTCGCCAGTCTTGGAATCGAAGGAGAAGCGCCAAGGATTGCGCAACCCGTAAGAGTAGATCTCTGCCCGGGCGCCTGAGCGCCCAATGAAGGGATTACTGGCCGGAATCGAGTAGGGATTGCCGGCTGATGCTCGAGGGTTGATCCTCAAGATCTTGCCCAACAAAGTCGATAGATTCTGGCCGTTTCCATACACGCCATGCCGATCGCCACCGCCGCCCCCATCGCCAAGGCCAATGTAAAGAAGTCGATCTGGGCCGAACTGAAGTTGGCCCCCATTGTGGTTAGCCTCGGGCTGGACTTGGGAGATAACTAAACGCGCGCTGGAGCTAATCGCTCGGTCGCGATTAAAGCTGGAAGTTTTGTATTCGACAATACGGGTCCTGCCGACACGGTCGGTGTAGTCGATATAAAAGAGTCCGGAGGTTAAATAGTCGGGCGCAAAAGCAATTGAAAGCAATCCCTGCTCGCCGCAGCAGGCAACTTGGGAAGAGACATCAAGAAATGGTGTATCCAAGCGCCGACCGTCCTTGACAATAAACACCTGGCCCTTTTGTGAGACCACAAAGAGCCGCGAGAGGTCGCCCGGAGGGGCCGTCACGTACACGGGAGAATCGACGGTTGCAACCTTGACGAGACCGAGGCGAGTCGAGGTTCTTGCTGTTAGTGATCTCGTCGCGGCGGCAGTGGCTGGGATTGCGCCTGAAGCGGCATCTGCCAACTGATCCACGTCACTGCTAGCACCACAGGCAGTGATAACCATGCCAAGCAGCCCAAAAATCAGAGTTAGTCGACGCATCTGCAGATATCAGCATGGCAGAGCCGGTGGGCACGCTGCGCAAGCCGATCGGCACGAGAGGGCTTTACTACACGGTCATAAACCGTCAGGATCAGCAGAGAAACTAAAGAAACTTCGGAGGTAGAATCATGGCCACCCCTACTAAGCTCCAAAACTTCATCGGCGGCAAGAGCGCAGATACCACGGGCGACGTAGAGCACGACGTAAAGAATCCGGCGACAGGCGAGACGATCGCCCAGCTTCGCGGATCGAGCGCCGCAGACCTAGACGCTGCCGTCGAGGCAGCAACTGCCGCCTTTAAGGTCTGGGGGCAGGAAACTCCCTCGCAGCGAAGCTTGGCATTACTGCGAATTGCCGACGAACTTGAGCAGCGCGGAGATGAGCTGGCAGCGCTTGAGTCCAAAAACGCGGGCAAGCCGCTAGGCCTAACAATCTCTGAAGAGATCCCTCCAGCGGCCGATCAGATCCGCTTCTTCGCTGGCGCAGCAAGAATGCTAGAAGGTCGCGCAACTGCCGAATACATGGCCGGACATACCTCATCTATTCGCCGCGAGCCGATCGGTGTTATTGGCCAGATCACGCCATGGAACTACCCCTTCATGATGGCCGTCTGGAAGTTCGCCCCAGCCCTAGCGGCAGGCAACACAGTCGTACTTAAGCCGTCGGAGAACACTCCTCTAACGACGCTTTGGCTAGCCGAGCTGCTCCAAAAGCACCTGCCAGAAGGAGCGTTCAACGTGATCCTCGGTAAGGGCGACCTAGGCGAAGCACTCGTCCGCCATCCCGGCATCGCGATGGTCTCGCTGACCGGCAGCGTTCGAGCAGGAAAGGCCGTCGCCGCAGCCGCGGCTGATTCGCTTAAACGGGTCCACCTCGAGCTCGGCGGCAAGGCGCCAGTGATCGTCTTTGACGACGCCGACATCGCATCGGCCGCCGAGGGCATCGCTGGAGCTGGCTACTTCAATGCCGGCCAAGACTGCACTGCGGCGACCCGAGTACTGGCTGGCCCTGGGGTTCACGACGAGTTCGTAGCCGCTCTAGTTGAGCAAGCAAACGCAACCGTCGTCGGCGATCCGCTAGATGAAAATACCTACCTTGGGCCCGTCATAAGCCAGGCTCAACTCGACAAGGTTGAAGGCTTCATCGAACGCACCCCTAACCACGCAACCGTAGCGGCAGGTGGCAACCGCAGCGGTGATAACGGCGGATATTTCTACCAGCCAACCGTCGTTGCCGGACTCAAACAGGACGACGAGATGATTCAAGAGGAGATCTTCGGCCCTGTAATCACCGTCCAAAAGTTCTCTGACGAGGATCAAGCGCTGGCGTGGGCTAATGGAACTAAATATGGCTTAGCCTCTAGCGTTTGGACCAAGGACCACGGCCGGGCGATGCGGATGGCCAAGCACCTCGACTTCGGCTGCGTGTGGATCAACACCCACATCCCGATTGTGGCCGAGATGCCTCATGGTGGATTTAAAGAGTCTGGGTACGGGAAAGACCTTTCGCTTTATGGCTTCGATGACTACACGCGCATTAAGCACGTAATGTCGAATATCGAGGGGTAGCCATCGATGCGTTGGCCTTCCTAGGGTCACGCCAACCTCCATCCGTAGATGGTCGTGTGTAAAGCTGGTGCAGTGAGCACTGTGCTGGTAACTGGTGGAGCCGGGTTTATTGGGTCCCATCTCGTCGACGCTTTTGTCGCCGCTGGCGATCGCGTGGTCGTCGTCGACAACCTCTCCAGTGGATCAAAGGCCAACCTCGCAGACGCGATCGCCGGTGGAGCTACCCTCCACGAAATAGACGTCACTGACGCTGCATCTTTGCTTGCCTTGGCAGAGCAAGAGCGCCCAGAAGTGGTGATCCACCTCGCCGCTCAGATCGATGTTCGCGTCTCAGTGACCGACCCCGCCTGTGACGCCCAGATCAACGTCATTGGCACGATCAACACGCTGCAAGCGGCGCTGGCCGCTGGCTCCAAGCGACTCGTGCTGGCTTCGACCGGCGGAGCGATCTACGGAGATGTAGAGACCATCCCGACGCCAGAGTCCACCCCCGCTCTCCCACTCGCGCCCTACGGGACAAGCAAACTTTGCGCTGAGACA
>Ga0194035_1001355_pt1 | contig 13020 bp, 12 predicted proteins | sample JunL2320m_MetaG_FD_148680 | JGI IMG/M metagenome (GOLD analysis project Ga0194035, IMG submission 148680) | Anoxic zone freshwater microbial communities from boreal shield lake in IISD Experimental Lakes Area, Ontario, Canada - Jun2016-L239-20m | ecosystem: Environmental > Aquatic > Freshwater >...
AATCGGCGCTGGAGGCGCGATCGTCGCCGCCTCTGATCCCGAGGCTGAGTACGAGGAGATGTTGCTGAAGACGCGGCCGCTGGTTGAGGCTGCTGGCGGCACGATCAAGCAGAGCGCTTCGCTGGCGTCGTCGTGAGCGATCGCTTCAGCTGGGATCCTGCTGCGGCTTGCTGGGTTGCAGCGGAGGAGCCGCGGAGTACTGTGGCCCTGGCTGATTCGTGGCTGCTCGATGAGGGCCGCACAACACGGCTCGATCTCCATCGCGAACGATTCCTGAGTGGCGCAGCCGAGCTTGCCCCCGACCCCGTCGAAGTGGGGCAGGCATGGGACGGCCTCAACGCTGTACTGCCAGCAAGCGGCCGCTGGTTCCCGCGCGTTGACCTTCTCGTGGGCGGCGAGTTGACGCTGGCCTTGCGCCCTGCCCCGGCGCGCGAGGAGACCGTCGTTGCCTGGCTCATGCCCGAGCCGGACCCTCGGCAGCTGCCGCGCCGCAAAGGCCCGGAGCTGGAGCTGCTCGGTGAGCTGCGTGCTCAGGCTCGAGAGCATGGAGCTGGCGAGGCTGTGCTCAGCGACGGGCAGGGCCACTTAATCGAAGGGGCCTACTCAAGCCTGCTGTGGTGGGAGGGGGAGAGGCTCTGCGCCGTTCCCGATGACGCGCCGGCCCTGCCTGGGATAACGCGACGCGTGCTGCTTGAGATCGCCGCCGAGGAAGGCATTGACGTCCGCTACGCGTTGCCTACGCCAAACGAACTAACCGGCAACGAGGTTTGGCTTGTTGGCTCACTTCACGGCATCCGCGCCGTCAGCGAGTGGGTAGGCGACGGGCTGCCCACCGGCGCGCCTGTGCGCGCGCCGGCATGGCAGCAGCGCCTAGATCAGCTCCAGGGGTAAGGGCTGTTCGATACTGGGTGCAGGTCGCCGGTTGAGAAGCGCTCGTAGCTGAACGGCGCAAGCAACGTTGAGTGCTCCCCGATCAGGACGCTGGCAATCTCGCGGCCAACGGCGAGCATCTTGTAACCGTGGTTTGAGTCGGCGGCGATAAAGACGTTCGGCGCCATCCGGTCAAATACGGGGAAGTTGTCAACCGTGAAGGCGCCGACGCCGCCGGAGCGGGTGTCGATGAACTTCGAGCTCGTTCCCTCGAAGCGCTCCATGCAGTGCGAGAGCGATGATGACCACATCTGGCCAAAGTCATCATCAACGGTGCCGGTCGGGTAAGGGTCAACATCAAACTCGTTACCAAGCTGGATCGGCGCTGCGCCGCCCTGCACGCTCTTGCGGTCAGGCTTGAAGTAGACGCCCCACGGCTCGTCGGTGATCAGAGTGCCATCGTCAGCGTGTAGCGGCGCATCACTGTCAACGTGCAGCACCGGCGACGGCTTTCCGGCGGCCGTGTCGAGCGTCTCCGGCGGCAAGTCCAGCTCGCCTTCCTGCAGATACCAGTAGGTCCACATCGGAAGGTCTTCGGCGAGCGAGCCGTCTGGCTGGCGCACGTCGAGCCGGTCTGGCAGCTCGAGCATCTCCCACATCCCGGCGATCCAAGGGCCAACTGCGACGACTACCTCTTTGCCGATCGCGATCTCACCGGAGCTGGTTTGAACGCTAGTTACGGCGCCTGAGCCGTCACGGACGAAGCCGGTCACTTCGACGCCTTCGATGATCGATGCACCGGCGGCGCGGCCAAGGTCGGCAAGTCCGAGCATCGATTCTTTGTTGAAGGCGAATCCGCCGACGTGCTCGTGCAGGCAGACGGTCAGTCCGGGCGCGCGCCAGTCGGGGTAGAGCGTCTTCATGTGGGCCATCACGTCGGCCTCGCCGGTGTGCAGCTCGGAGTCATAACCGATCCGCTGCTGGCGCTCGAAGACCTCTTCAAGGTCGCCACGCTGCGATTCAGGCCCGAGCGCGATGTAGCCGGAGCTGTGGTAGTTCAAAACCTCAGCGTCGGCCTCCCACATCTCAACGCAGGCCGCCATCAGCTCGGCCATCGCCGGCTGGTAATAGTTGTTGCGAACGACGCCGCAGGCGATGCCGGAGGCACCGGCGGCAACTTTGCTCTTGTCGATCACGAGCACTTCTTCGCCGCGCTCTGCAAGCGAGCGGGCGGTTGAGAGTCCATGGACTCCGGCTCCGATTACGAGGTAGTCAACTGAGGCGGGAAGACTGGCGGACATTTTTAGAGCTCCTTGCGTAGTTGCCGTGTAGGCAATAGTATTGCCTGACTTGTCACCTGACTCTACAAGCCATCCGGACGGGAAGTCAACGGCGCTGCGGCCCGTTGCGGCGGTTGCCCGTGCGGCAACACTTCTCGACCTCCTGGCAGCCTCGCCCGATGGCCTCGGCACCAACGAATTAGCCCGTCAATTGGGCGTAAACCCGAGTAATGCCTCACGGCTTCTTGGCACCCTGCGGGCGGCCGGGTTGGTAGATCGCGTTGCAAGTGACGGCCCCTGGCGGCTCGGCCTCCATCTCGTTGCGCTGGCGGACCACGCTCTTGCCGCGCTCGACGTGCGAGAGCTGGCGCGCCCAGCGATGCGCCGGCTCGCTGCCGATACAGGCGAAACGGTCACGCTCTCAGTCTCAGCCGGCGGTGAATCGGTCACGGTTGAGTTCGTCCCCGGAGCTGGCAGCGTTGTAAGCGTCGCCCAGCTCGGGAGGCCGAGCGTCGCCCACGCGACTGCAACCGGCAAGGTGATGCTGGCCTTCGGCGACGCGCCGCTTCCAGAGGGCGAGCTGACGATCTACACCGAGCGCACGATCACGCAGCGCAAAGAGCTCGCCAGCGTCGTTAAGGCCGCTCGCGCCGGAGGCTACGCCGAGGCGGTCGGTGAACGCGAAGACGATCTCGCTGCGCTCGCGGTACCAATCATCAGCGCCGGCGGGCGACTGATCGCAATCCTTGGCCTACAAGGCCCAGAGTCGCGGCTGACAGAAAAGCGTCGCGCCGCTGTAATCCCGGCGCTGCTCGAAGCAGCAGCCGAGGTTGCCACTGCTCTCGGTGGCGCGCCGCGCTAACGCGGCCGCGCCACCGAGAGCGGTACTAGTGGCCTTCTGGTGCTTCCCAGCCCTCAAGAACCGGCGGCACGTAGTTGGCGCCGACCGTCTTTGAACCCTTCACCCACGGGCCCAGCTCTGGCTGTGCGAACTTGGCGTAGCGCTCCTTCAGCACCGTGCCGTACGAATTGCCCGACTGCAGGTGCTTGATCAGCACCTTGCGCGCGATCTCATCCTCGCGCCCTGCAGGGACGTCGTAGTAGATCTTCAGGAACGAGTTTGAGTAGCGGTCGAAGACGGCTGGCGTGCCGTCCTCTTCCAGCATCGTGATGTCCTCGAGCCAGTTGATGTCGCCGCCCGGTGTCGATTCCTGGAGGTCAACGTCATCGATTACGGAGATGTCCTCCTGGTAGTCGAACCGCTTTCCGGTCAAGTACTCGGAGTCGATCGAGACGATCTTCTCCGGGTCCTTGCGTGGGTTGGAAACGCTTTGGTCGTTACTCATTATCAATCTCCTCTTCAGTCCTGTGCCGCGACGGTGTGGCCTGGCTGCCCAACAAACTGCTGCGCCTGGCCTTCGAGGTGGCTTTCCAGCATCTGCTTCATCTCCTGAAGCGTGCGGTCCTCAGTCACGCCGGGGATGTACTCGGTGCCAGCGAGCGGCACCTTCGCCATCGCTGCCGCCTCAACAGTCAGAGCGCAGAGGTCTTCTGGCTCAAGGCTGTGGATGTCGGTCTTGCCGCAGGCGCGTGCCAGCAGCTGGACTTCTAGCGTCAGCGTGTGCAGGTAGTTGTAAACCCGCTCAGCGGCTTCATCAACGACGAGGCGCTTACGCAGCTCAGGGTCCTGAGTCGCGATGCCGACTGGGCAACGACCGGTGTGGCAGTGGTAACACTCTCCTGCCTCAACGCCGTGGGCGCCCATGTAGTCAGTTACGCCCTCGATCTCCTTGTTGCAGTTCATCGCGATCAGCGGGCCGTAACCCATCGCGACGGCCTTTGCACCGAGCGAGAGGCACTTGGCCACGTCGCCACCATTGCGAATGCCGCCGGCGACGACGAGATCGATCTCGTCGGCTAGGCCAACATCCTCAAGTGCGCGGCGCGCTTCCGGGATTGCCGCCATCAGCGGAATACCTGTCTCTTCGGTCGCGAGGTGCGGCCCAGCAGCGGTGCCGCCTTCGGCGCCGTCGAGGTAGATGATGTCCGGGCCGCACTTGGCAGCCATGCGGACGTCGTCGTAGACGCGCGATGCCCCGATCTTTAGCTGGATCGGCACTTCGTAGTTGGTTGCCTCGCGCACCTCTTGGATCTTCAGCGAGAGGTCGTCTGGGCCGAGCCAGTCTGGGTGGCGGGCAGGTGAGCGCTGGTCGATGCCGGCTGGCAGCGAACGCATCTCAGCTACCTGCTCGGTCACCTTCTGGCCCATCAGGTGGCCGCCGAGGCCAACCTTCGCGCCCTGACCGATGAAGAACTCGATCGCGTCAGCCAGCATCATGTGATGCGGGTTGAAGCCATAGCGGCTTTGGATCACCTGGTAGTACCACTTGGTTGAGAGGTCGCGCTCCGGCGGGATCATTCCGCCTTCGCCCGAGCAGGTCGCGGTGCCGGCCATCGAAGCGCCCTTAGCCAGAGCCATCTTCGCTTCAAGCGAAAGCGCGCCGAAGCTCATTCCGGTGATGTAGACAGGAATGTCGAGCTCAATTGGGTTTTTCGCGAAGCGGGCGCCAAGAACCGTCTTGGTCGTGCACTTCTCGCGGTAACCCTCGATCACGAAACGGGTCAGCGTGCCGGGCATGAACATCAGCTCGTCCCAATGCGGGATCTTCTTAAACATCGAGAAGCCGCGCATGCGGTAACGGCCGAGCTCGGCCTTCATGTGGATGTCATCAATCACCTCAGGGGTGAAGATCAGGCTCTTACCGAGCCGTGTGTTCTTTGAGGGTGCGGTTTCGTCAGCCATAAGTGTCTCCGGTTAGAGGACGAGCTTGCGCTCGTGGGGCTCGAGGTTGTCGTAGTTGTAGAGCTTCTTGCCGCAGACAAACTTCTGCAGCTCAGGTGGCGTGCCGAGGTCGTAAAGGCCCATCTTGCGGTTTACGAACTCAAGGTCTTGATCGGTCATCTCACCGGGCACGCAATCGGCACCGAGCGACTTGACCTTGCCTGCGACGTAGATGATTCCGTCGTACATCGAGTCGCCAAGGTGCGGCCCAACGTCGCCGAGCAGGAGCTGGCGGCCACGCTGCATCATGAAGCCGGTGTTTGAGCCTGCGTCACCGGTGATGATGATCGTGCCGCCCTTCTGGTCGATGCCGGTACGAGCGCCGACGCGGCCCTTGATCACCAAGTCGCCGCCGCGGATTGCCGCGCCTGTGAGCGAGCCGGCGTTGCCGTTGATCACGACTACGCCCGCCATCATGTTCTCGCAGGCCGACCAACCGACGCGGCCGTTGACGGTTACTTCCGGCCCGTCGATAACACCGAGTGCGAAGTAGCCGAGGCTGCCTTCGAAGGTCATCTTGCAGCGCGTCAGGATGCCAACTCCGAGCGAATGCTTACCGCCGGGGTTGAGGATCGTCACGTCTTCGATCCCTTGCTCGTAAACGAGCGAGCGGATCTCGAGGTTGATCTTGCGTGTCGTCAGCTCGGAGGCGTCAATCGTCGCCTTTCCGTCCTTGACAACTGCGACGCCCAGCACGGTGTCGTCAACTTCGACGAGCCCGCGGGCGTCATAAGTGATCTGGCTTTCGCCAACTACCGCGTCCATACCATCACCTCTCCTTCGAATGGGTCATACGTTTCAATTTCGCCTTCTACTACTTCGCGGATCGCAATCTCTTCAGATGCGACGGCGATGATGTTGTCGCTCTCATAAAGAACGAGTGGCTTGGCGGCCAGCTCGTCCTTCGCCATGCCGAGCGAATCTGCCGTTACGCAGAGGTATGTGAATACCCCGTCAAGCTCTTCCATACTCTGGTTCATCGCATCTTCGAGCGAGGTTCCTTCGGCCAACTTCTCGGCTAGGTAGACGGCAATGATCTCCGAGTCGCAGGCCGACTGGAAACGGTGGCCGCTGCGCTCAAGCCGCCGGCGCCAGTAGAAGTAGTTAGTTAGCTGGCCGTTATGGACAACCGCCACATCCGAGAACGGATAGGCCCAGTAGGGGTGGGCTCCAGCGATGTCAACGTCGGACTCAGTTGCCATCCGCACGTGGCCGATGCCGTGCGTGCCCTGCATCTTGTCGAGGTTGTACTGCGCCGCGACCGTTTCAGCGTCGCCAATGTCTTTGACGATCTCAAGCGCATGGCCGAGAGATAGAACTTGGGTGTCGCGGACCGATTCAACTTGGTCGGCGAGCGTCTTTAGGTCGCCGCTGTAATCGAATGTGAAGGTCGACGTGTAGTCGGTCGTCTCGTCGATCTCGGTAACGCTGGCGCCGACGGCGCGCAGCTTGCTCTCAACCTCGCCGCGGCGACGTACAAGCCGCTCGGCGAAGTCGAAGTCGCGCTTCGTGTTCGTGTCGGCGAGCGTGATCCGCATCCGGAACGCCTCGCTCGGCGTGCCGTAGAGCGCATAGCCGGTCGAGTCGGGCCCGCGATGCTTCATTGACTGGAGCATCTTCTTCATGTCCTCGCCAACGGCGTGAGGGCCGTCGCGGTAAATGATTCCTGCAATTCCGCACATAAGTAGTTCTCCTGATCGAGGTTGGGTAGCTGGGTGAGCGGTTACGGGAGGTACTCGAGGTACTCGTCCCGCTCCCAATCGGTTACCGATGCGAGGTGACGCTCCCACTCATCGCGCTTGTAGTGGTTGAAGATCTCGTAGAGCTTGCCTGGCATCGCCGACTTCACGACGTCGTCCTTTGCCAGCTCGTCGAGCGCCTGCCCGAGGTTGTCCGGCACCCTTTCAATCTCCGCGCCAGCCTTCAGCAGCTCGTAAGTGTTGCCAACCTGCGGCGGGCCCGGGTCGATCTTCTTGTGCAGCCCGTCGAGGCCTGCGTTGAGCAGTGCAGCAACGGTCAGGTACGGGTTGCAGGATGAGTCGACGCCGCGGTACTCAAAGCGGCCGCCGCTCGCTACGCGCACCGTGCATGTTCGGTTCTGCCAGCCCCAGTTGCGGTAGATCGGGGCCCAGAAGCCGGTGTCCCACATACGCACGTAGGAGTTAACTGTCGGGTTACCGACGCACATCAGCGCGTGGAAGTGCTCGAGCAGCCCGCCGAGGAACTGGAGGCCGGTCTCTGAGAGCGATGCCGGGCCGTTCGGATCGGCGAAGACGTTGTTGCCGTCGTCGTCGACGAGTGTGAAGTGGTGGTGGTGGCCGTTTGCCGCTACGCCGGTGAACGGCTTCGGCATGAAGGTCGGCAGCAGGTCGTGCTTGCGGCCAACCGCGGCACAGATCTGGCGGTAGGTCGTGATGTTGTCGGCTGTCTTGACCGGGCGGTCGAAGCGGAAGTTCAGCTCCAGCTGGCCGGGGGCGTCCTCGTGGTCGCCGTAGCTCATGTCGAGGCCCATCTTCTGGCCGTATTCGACAACGTCGAGCAGCACCGGACGCAGTTCCTCGAACTGGTGGATGTGGTAGCAGTAAGGCTCCGTCACGCCTACAGGCGCCTCGCCTGGAAGCGGCTTGCGCAGCCACATCATCTCCGGCTCGATGCCGATCAGGAAGTGGAGGCCGAGCTCGTCTTCAAAGCGCTGCACAACCTGCTTGAGGTTCTGGCGCGCATCGGCGTCGAAGCGTTCGCCGGTCTCTGTGTCGTAACAGTCACAGAAGACTCGCGCCACGCGCGGCTCCCAGGGCAGCACTTGGAAGGTGTCAAGGTCTGCGATCGCCGCCAGCTCAGAATCGTCGGGCGTAAAGCCGATGTACTCGCCGTGGCGGTCGGTGAAGAGGTTGGCAGTCGCGCCGTAGACGAGCTGGTAGCCCTTCTCGGCGACCTGCGGGAAGAATGATGCGACGACGCCCTTGCCCAGTACGCGGCCTGTAACAGAGACCTGCTGGAAGTAAACGAAGTCAATGCCCTCGGCTTCGATCCGCTTCGTCAGCTCTTCGATCTTCTCGCGGCGGCCGGGAGCGTTGCGCGCCTCCTCGAGCGTCGTTGGCGTTGCGGATGTCTTCGGAGTTTCCAGCACGTCGCTGATTCCTCCGCCCATCTTCACTCCGTTTACTTCGGCCATATCTCGTATCCCTCTCCCGTTGTTGACTGTCGGCTCTTCAACCGGCGAAGCGCGATAATGCCTCACCGGACCGTCTTAGGTCAAATTCGTACAATAGTCGCGCGCGGCCAGCTTTGCCACCCCGTCGGTAAGCACTTCGCCCGGCGGCGATTAACGGGCCGTCGCTGCGCCGACTAGGATTGCTAGATGCTGATCAGCGAGGAGATTCTGACCCATGGGTAAGCGAGGCCGCGCGCAGGCCGACTCCGGCGAACTCGACCTCAGCAGCACGGCCAAGCCTGAGCACCAGGAGGGGCCATTTGGGATGAAGCGTCGCAAGCGCGTTCCCTTTGGCGAGCGCGAGCGGATCGGTCACGAAGCGCCGGGAACAGTCCTCCGCGGTCCACTAATCACTGTTGACTGCGAGTGCGGAGAGAAAGCCGAGCTCCACTACGGCGACCGTTGGAGCTGCCCGAACTGCAGCCGCTCCTACGACACGTCGAAGATTCCGCGCGACCAGTACGAGAAGATTCGCAAGATCCAGTTTCGCTATCGCCTGCTGCCAATCGCGCTCGGGGCAGTTTCGATCTCGCTGGCGATCTTCTTCACTCTGACCGGCAACGTTTTTGCAGTCTTCGTCTTGCTTCCCAGCGCGCTTGTCGTCTGGTTCATGCTGCTGCGCCCGCCGCATCGACGCGGCTTTGACAAGGCGATCAGCGATCTTCCTACCTGGGACCTGCGCGCCGAATCCGAGTAGTTCGCCGGCTGCCCTGACAAAAGCTGGCCTGAACGACGAAGCGGGGGCCAATGGCCCCCGCTTGTCATTCGTTGCTGCAGGGCAATCGCCCCGCAGTTTGAGCCTCGCCTAGACCGGAGTCGAGGCTGACGGCGAATCGGCCGGCATCGGCTGCGCTGGATCGCGGAATCGAATCCCGGTCTTGTCCTGCACCACGTGACGGTAGATGTAGAGCAGGAAGGCGACCACTAGTACCGCAACGCCGATCAGCGTCTTGTCCATCCCGTAGCCGTACTTGTCTGCGAAAATAAAACCACCGCAGACAAGGAAGAACAGATTGATACAGGCAAGCAGGAACGCCAGTGGCACCCACGGCTTCGCCAGCTTGATTGGCCGTGGCCAATTCGGCCGGTCCTTACGCAGCAGCACGAAGCCGAACAGCGCGCAGACGGTTGCAAGCACGTAGCCCACGTTGGAAACCGCGAGGATCGCGATCACGCCGTGGAAGAAGACGATCAACAGGATGTTCAGCACCATGTCGGTCGTCATCGCCAGCCCGGGAACCTTGCGCTTTGTGAGCTGTCCGAGCTGCTTGATCGTCATCCCTTCGAGCGAGATCCCGTAGAGCGCTCGCGCGCCGTCCATCGTCGCCGTGTTCATCGACAGCACGAGGCCGGCGACGAGGCAGACAACCATCACGTTCGCCAGCGCATTGCCTACAAGAACATCGAAGGCATTAACGTAGAAGGCAATGAATGTCGGGTCGGCAGCGACAGCTTCCGTGCCGAGCGTGCCGCCCAGCCCGAGCGGCAACAGCACGTAGACCACGATCGAGAAGAGCGCAGCTGCACGCAGCGCCAGCGGCGTGTCCTTCTCGGTGTTGTGGTACTCCGGCGCAAACGCCGCGACGCACTCAAAGCCGTACGACGACCAACACATGAAGTAAAGCCAAGTGATTGCGAGGAAGAAGCCGCCGTTTGCGGTGATCTCCGAGGTCATGTTCGATGAGCTCCAATCGCCGGTGATGTACGGCATGAACATCAGAACGAAGGCCGGGATCAGCAGTAGGCCACCGGTTACGTAGCCAAACCACACTGCTGGCCGAACACCGAAGATGTTGAACAGCCAAACGATCACGATCGCGGCAACGCCGATGATGATTGGCCAACTGAGACCAAATCCGATCGAGTTGGCTGCCTGCTGACCGCTTGTCCAAGTGGCGTCAGGGAACCATTGCGTGATGATCAGCGTGCCTACGATCAGGCCGTTGATCGAAAGCACAACCGACCAGCCCATCCAGTAACCAAAGGCAACGACTGGGCCGACGAAGTTGGTGTACTTGCGGAACGCCTCGTGGGCGTAGATCGCAAGACCGCCAGATTTCTCTGGGAACATCGTCGCGAGTTCGGCATAGATGTTGTTCTGCAAAGCGCCGAGCAGGATCGAGATCGTCCACAGGATGACCGCACCGGTCGTACCAAGGACTCCGATCGATCCGCCAAGGGCAGCGATCAAGAAGCCTGGGTTGGCGAGCGCGACAACAAAGCCGTCCCACCAACTCATCGACTTAACCAACTGATTGTGGTCAACGTGTGCTGATGCCATCTGGGCCCACTTTCTGTTCTGGTTACGTAGCGCTTCGACGGGCAACCGAAACTGAAGTCCGGATGCTCCTCCCGGCGCGAACTAGTATCAGGTGATACGGAGTGAATGCAAGCAATCCTTTTTCTGATCGGGGAAAACCACGCTGTTTGCTGCGTATCGACTTAGCTGGGAGGCGTAGAATGGTTCAAAAGCGCCGATGCCCTCGATTAAAGACCGCTCATCACTTGTAACGCCTTCGGCGCCGATTGCAGGCGCATCGGGGCCGGTCGTGCTGGCAACGTTGGCGCTACGGCCCGACCCGACGGCCGAGCAGATGGCGATCGATAGTTGCCTTGACGCCGGCGCGCCGCTGATCCTCGTCAACGCCGTTCAGCTCCCGATGTACCCGACGACGATGCTGGTGCTCGGGCCGGCAGCAACGGTGCTCCCTCATGAGGACGACCGAGTGGCTGTGAGCGAAGCTGCTGATCGGATCGCGGCGCTCGGGATCCCGGTTGAACTCGTCGGCCTGTTCAGCCCGCGGCCGGTGCAGGCGGTGCTGAAGCTGCTTACGCAGCGAAACGCTGCGCTACTGGTATTTGGGCCACTGCTGAGTGAGGTTGGGCGGCTGCGCATGCGGACCGCCACGCGCCGCCTGCGACGCGACGCCAGCTGCCTTGTCTGGGTTGCGCCCGACGGCTGATCGCGGAAGTTGGGAAGATGGTTCTTGGCGAACGACCTAGACAAGCGTCGCGCCAATCGGTAGTAAGTCTTTGTACAAATTGATTAGGCAGACGCAAACAGCTAAAGCGGAGGATTGAGATGGCCGAAAAAATGTGGGGCGACGAAGAATTCTGGGGGCTCGGCTACGACTGGGATCCGGATTGGGTCCTGACTGAGAAGCAGATCGAGCTGCGCACGAAGCTGATTGGCCTCTGCGAGAATGAGATGCGCGCCAACGCGAAGCGCTCCGACGACGAGCTGCTCTACCCGAACCGAAACTTCGAAATCCTTGGTGAGAACGGCTTTCTCGCACTGACCGTCCCGGAGGAGTACGGCGGACTCGGTGAGAACCACGTTGCCTTCTCAATGGTCTGCGAGACGATCGCTCGCTACGGCTGCGCCTCGACGGCGATGTGTTACGTAATGCACATGGCAGCGGTCAACACGATCATGCTGCGCCCAACGCCTGAGCTGATTGAGAAGTACATCCGCCCGCTCAACACTGGCAAGATCGGCACGCTCTCCTACTCCGACCCTGAGACCGGCTCGCACTTCTGGTACCCGGTCTCATCCGGCGCAGAGAAGACCGAGGATGGCTTCAAGGTCCGCAAGAAGGCCTCCTGGACAACCTCCGGTGGCTTCGCTGACTTTTACGTCGTTCAGACGACGAGCCCTGACTTCACCGGTTATGACGACCTTTCGGTCTTTGTGATTGACGGCGAGCACGTTCAGGCTCAGCCGTCGCTCTGGGATGCGCTCGGGCTCCGAGGCAACCAGTCGGGCCCAATTGAGGTCGACAACGTTGACATTCCCGCAGACCAGGTTGTTGGCCCACTCGGCGACGGCGCTGCCTCCAACGATGAGGCCGTCGACCCGTGGTTCCTAATCGGGTCTTCATCGGTATGGAGTGGCATCGCGATGGGCGCAATCGACATCGCCAAGCGACACACGACGCGCAAGCGTCACGTTGACGTTGGCCTGCGCGTCGCCGATTACCCGACGATTCAGGATTACGTCGGCGAGTGCCTGATGGACACCAACTCCTGCCGCATGTTCACGCTCTCGGTCGCTCAGGCGTTCGACAAGGTGACTGAGGACAACACGCGTGTTCTCGCGCTCGGTGAGACTGCCCGCACCGACTTCCTGCACTGGGCTTGGCAGATCAAGTTCGAAGCTGCAAAGAACGCCGCCCATGTCGTTGACAAGATGCTTCACGCCTGCGGCGGCTCGGCCTACAAGCGCGACATGGAGATGGAGCGCTACCTGCGTGACGCCAAGGCCGGCTGGGTGATGGGCCCGACCAACGAGGTTCTACGCCAGTTCGTTGGCAAGGCCGTGCTGCTCGGCTTCGAGTCGCTCGATTACTGGAACCAGAGCTACAACAACCGCGCCGTTGAGAACGAGATCAAGAAGCTCGACAGCGACGGCAAGCGCGAGCTTGCTGCGCAGTTGATCGAGCAGGCAGAGAAGGACGCTGCAAACGAGCCTGTCAAGGCCTGATCGGGAGCGGGACGCGCGCTAATGGCCACCGGGACTGGAAGGCCGACGCTTCTCGTTCCCGGGCTAAAGCCGTACGACCCCGCCTTTGAGTCGCACTGGGTGCGACCGGGCGGGGCGACAGTTCTGCTGATCCAGCCCGACGATCGCGTCACGATCGTCGACAACGACGGCAGCCAGCAGGCCGAGCTGACCGTTCTTTCGCCCGATGGCCGCGACGATGCGGGCGCGCTCGGCGCCAAGGCCGATGCACCAGCCAGCGTCCTGCGCGAACTGGTTGCCAAGGCCGAGGGCGACAGTTTCCTAGGCGCTCTTCACGCCCGCGGCCTTGGCA
>Ga0194035_1001357_pt1 | contig 13009 bp, 15 predicted proteins | sample JunL2320m_MetaG_FD_148680 | JGI IMG/M metagenome (GOLD analysis project Ga0194035, IMG submission 148680) | Anoxic zone freshwater microbial communities from boreal shield lake in IISD Experimental Lakes Area, Ontario, Canada - Jun2016-L239-20m | ecosystem: Environmental > Aquatic > Freshwater >...
TATGCATGCCGGCATAGGCCGCGGAAATGCACATGCCGACCTTCACCATCGTCGGCTGATCGAAGTCGAGAATGACGAACAAATAGACGGCGGCAAAGATCACGGACGCGATCGGCATCACCATACGGAAGAACAAATAAGTGACGTAAGGCGCCTGGCCGCGATAGCCGGCCTGCACCAGTTTCAGCCGCGCTTCGTCCTGACCCACCCATTTGGTCAAGTTGAAATTTTCGACGATCGTCTGCATGTACTGCTTCGGCGACTTGCGCAGATTGATCTTTTCCCCGCGCGCCAGCCGCTCGCGTTCGCGCGCGCGCAGTTTTTCGCGCTCGAGCGCGACCGACTTCATGCGCCTGTTGAGCGTGTCCGGCGCGATCAGCGGCATCGCCAATGTCAGCACGGTCGCACCGGCCGCGACGGCGGCGAGTATCATCGTCACCGTCCGGACGTTGAGTGCGCTGATGATTAATTCAAGCATGGTGCCGGTTCAAAAGTTGAAGTTGATCATTTTTTTCATGACGAGCACGCCCATCGACATCCAGATCAATGAGCCGGCCAGCATCACGCGGCCGAGCGGTTCGGTCCACAACAGCGAGATGTATTGCGGGCTTGAGAAGTAGACGAGAGCCATCACCGCCAGCGGCAAGCAGCCGATAATTGATGCGGAAGCCTTCGCCTCCATCGACATCGCCTGAATCTTGGCCTTCATTTTCTTGCGGTCGCGCAGCACGCGCGAAAGATTTCCAAGCGCTTCGGAGAGATTGCCGCCGGCCTTCTGCTGAATCAAAATCACGATGGCGAAGAAGTTGGCTTCCGGGACCGGCATATTCTGAAAAAGCCTGCCGCAAGCTTCGCCCAGCGGCATGCCGACGGCCTGGGTTTCGACGATTGCCTTGAATTCGGATTTGACCGGCTCAGCAGCGTCGTTGGTGATCATCTTCATGCAATCGAGCAGCGGCAGGCCGGCCTTGATGCCGCGGACGATGATGTCGACGGCGTCCGGAAAGGTGTCGAGGAATTTCGTCTCGCGGCGCTTCTTGAGATACGAGAGCAGCCAGAACGGCAGGCCGAAAGCCGCGGCGAAACCGAGCGCCAGCGCGGGCAGAATTCCGGCGCCGATCAGCAATACCAGCATGAACGCCGCGAAGCCGAGGCAGCCGGCGGTGATCATGAATCGCTGTTTCGACCAGGTGAGCCCGGCCTGGGTGATGCGTGACGACAGCGGGACGCTCTTATTCTTTTTGTGGCGCTGTTCGAGTTCCTTCAGCGTGCCTTCGACGATGTCGCGGCGCGACTTCTGGCCGGTGCGTGCGCCGGCGCGCGCGGCGGCCGGATCCGCTTTGGCGACGCTGGCGCGGCGCTGTTCGGCTTTCTTCTCGCCGGAGAGCGTCGGATAGATGAATACCCAGGCGATACCGCCGATTGAGACGGAGACCAGAAAGAACAAAGCGAGCGGTTGCATGCCGGTGTGCTCCGCCGTCAAGCCCGCAAGGGCTCGTTGGCAATCTCGGCGGCGTCGAGCGCAGCCGCCAGATTTTTCTCTTCGCCGTAGTAACGCGCGCGATCCCAAAACCGCGGCCGGCCGATGCCGGTCGAACGATGACGGCCGATGATGTTGCCCTTCTCGTCCTCGCCCATCATGTCGTAGAGGAACAAATCCTGCGTGATGATGACGTCGCCTTCCATTCCCATCACCTCGGTGATGTGAGTGATGCGGCGCGAGCCGTCGCGCAGGCGCGCGGCCTGCACGACAACGTCAACCGAGGCGCAGATCATTTCGCGGATGGTGCGCGAGGGAAGCGAGAAGCCGCCCATCGTAATCATCGATTCCAGACGCGAGAGAGCTTCGCGCGGGTTGTTGGCGTGCAGCGTACCCATCGAGCCGTCATGGCCGGTGTTCATGGCTTGCAGCAAATCGAACGCTTCGGGTCCGCGGACTTCGCCGACGATGATGCGTTCCGGGCGCATACGCAGGCAGTTGCGCACCAGTTCGCGCATGGTGACCTGGCCTTCGCCTTCCAGGTTCGGCGGGCGGGTTTCCAGCCGGACCACGTGCGGCTGTTGCAGCTGCAATTCGGCCGCGTCTTCGCAGGTGATGACGCGCTCGTCGTCGTCGATGAATTGCGTGATGCAGTTGAGCAGCGTGGTCTTACCGGAGCCGGTGCCGCCGGAGATCAGCGTGTTGACGCGGCAGCGGCCGATGACTTTCAGAATATCCGCGCCTTGCGGCGTGATGGTTCCGAACTTGACCAGCTGATCGAGCGTCAGCTTGTCTTTTTTGAATTTGCGGATGGTGAGGGCGGGGCCGTCGATGGCGAGCGGCGGCACGATCGCGTTGACGCGCGAGCCGTCCGGCAAGCGCGCATCGCAGATCGGCGAGGATTCATCGACGCGGCGGCCGATCTGGCTGACGATGCGCTGGCAGATATTCAGCAGCTGCTGGTTGTCGCGGAAGCGGATGCCGGTCTTCTGAATTTTGCCCGCGACTTCGATGTACACCGTGCCGGAGCCGTTCACCATCACGTCGGAGATGTCGTCGCGCGAGAGTAGCGGTTCGAGCGGTCCGAAGCCGAGCACATCGTTGCAGATGTCGTCGAGCAGTTCTTCCTGCTCGGCAATCGACATCACGATGTTCTTGATCGCGATGATCTCGTTGACGATGTCGCGGATTTCCTCGCGCGCCGAATCGGCGTCGAGCCGCGCGAGCTGGGCGAGATCGATCGCCTCGATCAGGGCGCCGAAGATGGTGCCTTTGACCTCGTAATAAGTTTCCGAGCGGCGTGAATCGACGGCGGAGGGAATCGCCGCCGACTTCGGGCCGCTGTTGACAGCGGCGGTCGGTGCCCCTACCAGCGGCGCGCCGAGGCCGTCGGAGGGAAACGGCGTGCGGCCGTTGTCGGTGGCGGAAGGCGCGGGACGCGGCGGCGCTGGCGCAGCTGCTGGCGCGGGAGCGGGCGGCGCGCCCGGACGCAGCGCAGGCGCCGCGGGTACGGGTCCGCGGACATCGACGCTTGAAGTGCTGCGCTTACCGAACAAGGTGGGCGTCTCCGGACAATACTCAGACTTCTTCTTATGAAGCTTGCCGCTTCATCAGTTTGCTCAACAGCGGCGTGAGCAGGCTCGACTTCGTGCGTTTCACTTCCGAGCGCCCGGTCAAGATCGACGCCAGCTGGCGGAACATCTCCGCGGTTTTGTGGCCGGAAGAAATCTCCGCGATCATCTGCCCGTTATTTGCGGCGGTGCCGAACATCTGCGGTTCGAACGGGATGACTGCCAGCGGATCGGCTTCCAGCGCCTTGGCGAAATCGCCGGGCTTGATTTCCGGCCGCTTCGGCACGCCGACCTGGTTGAGGCAATAATGCGGATGCTGGTCGTTCGGCCGCGCCACGCGCAGCAGATCGAACAGGTTTTTGGCGTTGCGCAGATTGGCAAGATCGGGGCCGGCGACGATCAGGATATCGTCGGCGCTCACCAGCAGGCGCCGGGTCCAGCCGTTCCACTGGTGCGGCACGTCGAGCACGATGCATGGAATTGTCGCGCGCAGCGAATCCAGAATCGAATCGAATGCTTCCGCGCCGAAATCATAAACACGGTCGAGTGTCGCCGGCGCCGCCAGCAGGCTCAGGTGATCGGTGCATTTCGACAGCAGGCGGTCGATGAAAGCCGTGTCGATGCGGTCGGGCGAGAATACTGCGTCGGCGATGCCTTGCGGCGGATCCTGGTTGAAGTCGAGCCCGGCGGTGCCGTAAGCAAGATCGAGATCGGTGACCACGGCATCGAGCGAAAGATCGCGCGCGATCGCCCAGGCGATGTTGTGCGCGACGGTCGATGCGCCGACGCCGCCCTTGGCGCCGACCACGGCAATGATGCGGCCGACCGGTTTTGCGTCTGGCGCCGAGAACAATCCGCAGATCGAGCGCACCACATCGAGCGTGCCGATCGGCCCGATCAGATAATCGCTCACGCCGCGGCGCGTCAGCTCGCGATACAGCACGACGTCGTTGACGCGGCCGATCACGACTACGCGGGTGCCGGAGTCGCAAACTTCAGCGAGCTGATCGAGACTGCCGAGAATTTCGTCGCCGCGATTTTCCGATTCGATGATGATGACGTTCGGCGTTGGCGAATTGCGATAGGCTTCCGCGGCGGCGGTCGCGCCGCCCATCTGGATTTTAACGTGCGCCTTGGCTAGGCGGCGGTCCTCGCCGGCGGCCTGCACGGCGGCGGCGGTCTCCACCGTCTCGCAGAAAGCCTGAATCGAAACGCGCGGCGCCGGAGCGATGTGCTCATCGGCGGCGATGGTTTCGCTAGGTGCTGCTTCCGCCGTTTCGGCGGCTTGATACGCGTGTTTTATCATTTGCCCAGATCGCTGATCTTGCCCGAGTCGTATTTGTCGTAAGTGCCCGACGGGCTCTCACCCTTGCGGTATTTGTCGATCGCGACCGTGCGGCGGGCGGCATAAGCCGGCGTTTCGCCGCGCGGCTGCACGAGGTCGGCCGGATTATCGACCATCGACGCGAGGTTGCGCTGTTGCGCGCAGCCCAAATTCCAGTGCGAGCGGTTTTCGGTATAAGCGGGGTCGGCGGCGGGACCGAGATCGGCGGGCCACAATCCGCACGGGCCAGCCGTAGCGGTCAGCTTCGAGTAATTCAACCGGATGCTGGAAAGCGCCGAGCCGCCCGGCTGGTAAGCCCGCATGGCGACGCCGTTGCGCGGGATGCCGTTGGCCGCGAAAATGGAATGAATCTCGCGCAGCGAATCCTGCGCGGCGAGTTTCGTCGAATCTCCGTCCGGGACGTCGACGACGACGCCGCCGGTGGCCTCGCGCCGCCAGCTTTGCGCGAAGGCGAGCACGTCGGCGCGTTGCGATGGCGTCAAGCCGCCGCGATTGCGGCCGAGGAATATCTCGACCGTGCGGTCGCCTTCCTTGAGTTCGATCGGGTGGCGCTCGCGATAATCGTCGGACGGATAGCGCTTCACCTCGCGTTGCGTGTAGCAACCCGCGAGCATGACGGCGAGACCGCCGGCCAGCAGAGCGCGCGCCGCCTGAGACAAGAATCGCGATTTGACGATCGCGGAACTGGCGATCGCGGAACGAGAGCGGGTCATCGATCGTCTCCTGCGGGCGGTCAATCGAGAATGAATCCGTAATTGCCGCGATAGATGCGTTTCGGATCGACTTGTCCGGTCACGCCGTAGATGCGGTTGAGGCGTCCGAGCAAGACGCTGGAAGGATCGCTGGGGTCGGCAAAGCCGTCATCGGGCCGCGAGAGGTCTTTCTGCGCGACCGAGCGCACGACATAAGGCATCACCATGACCATCAGTTCGGTCTGGCGGTTGATGTAGTCGCGGCTCTTGAACAAAGCGCCGAGCACCGGAATTTGCATCAGCCCCGGCACGCCGTTGATCTGCTGCTTGGTCTGTTCCTGGATCATGCCGGCCATCGCCAGCGCGCCGCCGGAGGGAATCTCAACCGTAGTGTCGGCGCGGCGGGTGCGGATCGAGGGGATCGTCAGCGAGGTGGCGGAGCCCGGAACCTGCAAGGTGATCGCGTTTTCCGTCGAGAGATCGGAAACTTCGGTCAGCACCTTCAGGCTGATGCGCCCTTCCGAGAGCACGATGGGCGTGAACACCAGGCTGACGCCGAATTTCTTGAAGTCGATCTGCGCTTGGCAGACCGGAGGCGATTTCGTCGTGTCGCACGACAGGCCGGCGGGAACCGGAAATTCGCCGCCCGCGACGAACGTGGCGGTCTCGCCGGAGATCGCCGTAAGGTTCGGTTCCGCCAAGGTGCGGATCACGCCGGCGCGTTCCATCGCCTTGAGCGTCGCGGAAACGCCGCGCAACGGGGTTGCCGTCAGGCTGGTGTCGGACAGCGACTGGCCGTAGGCCGAGAACGGGTTGCTGGTGTTGAAATTGACGACATTGGTGCCGTAGCCGACGCTGCCGGTGAGATCGATGCCGAGCTGCTTGATCACGTCGCGCTGCACTTCCGCGACGGTCACCTTGAGCATGACCTGATCGCGTCCACGCACCGTGATGCCGTTGACCACCTTGGTGCCGTCGCCGACGAGGCGCGAGGCGAGATCGTAAGCTTGCTGCGCGTCGCCGGGGCTCGGCGCGCTGCCGGAGAGCATGATGCCGTCGCCGACGCCTTCGATGCGGATATCGGCGTCGGGCATCGCCTGCTTGAGCGCGCCGCGCACGCCGTTGAGATCGCGCGTCACCGCGATATCGAAACCGGCGATCTGCTTGCCGTCGTTGTCGAAGAAGAAAATGTTGGTCTGGCCCACGGTCACGCCGATCATGTAGACGCGGCGCGAAGAACGGATGACGGCGTTGGCGATCTTCGGATCGGCCACCAGCACGTCCTTGATATCGGTCGGCAGGTCGATCGCCACCGATTTGCCGATGCCGAGCGGCACGAAGCGCGATGTCGCCTCGCTCGCCGCCACCTGGATGACCGGCGTGCGTGGATCCGCGGCGGATGCCGGAGGCAGCGGAGCCAAACCGGCTGCTGCGATCAGTCCCGCGAGCGCCGCGGTGCGGATCAGTTTCCCCTTAGCCATGTCCCGTTTCCCCATGAAGCCTTAAGTCCCCTTCGGCGAATTATTTCGCAGTCGCCGTGGTGCTCACGCCGTAACGAACAACATTGACGGCGCCGCGATTTGACGTGCCGGTATCGCTGGCAGTGTCAGGCACGGTGGAGCCGCTATCGACGATGCTGCGCAAAGCGAGCGACAGCGAACCTTGCTGGCGCGCGAGCGCGAGCGTCTCGGCCTGCTGCGGCGCCAGTTCGAGCGTTGCGGTCTTGCCGACCACCACCTTCTGTCCGTTTTTCTCTTCGACGTTCTGGTCGATCGCCAGCACGCGCACGTTGGTGAGAATCGTCTCGCTGACCTGGCCGTCGCTGCCGCCTTTGTCCGCGTCCTTGTTACGGCGCGACAGGATGACGTCGACGTGGTCGTTCGGCAGGATGAAGCCGCCGGCGCTGGTCTCCGCGTTGATTTCAGTCGAGATCGCCCGCATGCCCGCGGGCAGGATCGCGGCCATGAAGCCGGAGCCCTTCGCCTTGACGAGTTTGGCTTCGCGCACCGGCTCGCCCATGACGAATGGCGCGCGTGCGATCGATCCGGCAAGCGCCTCGATGGCGTCCGGCCGGCTATTTTTATTGATGAAATTCGGGCTGCTGGTGGAGGCTGGCCACGGCTGCCACTGGAGCTCTCCCGCGGAGACGGTCTGGCCCATGCCGATATCCGATCGCGCGACCAGAATATCGACAGTGTCCATCTGCGGGGTGGCGGGCATCGCCACCGTCTCGGGCTTTTGCTCCGGGCTGCCGCCTGCCAGCAGGGCAGCAAGGCCGCCCGCGGCAATGGCAACGCCCAGCACAACGATACGCGCGGCTTTCATAACGCTTCACTTTCTACATGACGCGACGGCCCGTCCGGCCGCCGTAACTCACATGGCGGCCACTGCAGCCGCGCGCCGCAATATCAGCAGCTAAAGGTCAAGGTATGGTTAAGGGGGCGTATCCAAATCGAGTTAATAGATTATTGCTCGATGGAAACGCGGGCGTTGCGCGCCCGTTACGGTCGGCGTCAGCGGGAGATTGCGCCTAGAGAGCGAGCAGCTTCATCCAGGCGGTTTCGGGATAGATCGCGAGCGCCGCCGCGGCGAGCGCGATGCCGTAGGGAACGCCGCCGTTCTTCTCATGCAGGCGTTGCAGCCATTCCTGCTTGGCGAGGATGCCCGGCAGCGGCCACAGACGGAATTGAATCAGCAGAAGCGTGAGTGCGCCGCCGAACAACGATGCGTAGATGAGATAATCGAGCAGGTGATCGAAGCCGAACCATAATGCGGTCGCGGCAGCCAGTTTGGCGTCGCCGCCGCCGATCCAGCCGCGCGCAAAGAAGCCGAAAGTCACCAGCAGCACAACAGACGCGGCGGCCAGATGATAGCCGATATCGGTCAGGCTCATCCCGGTTACAAACGCGAGCACGAAGAAGCTGCCGACCAGCGCCAGCGAGACGCGATTGGATATGGTCATGGTGAGCAGGTCGCTCGACGCTGCGAATGCCATCAGGGTCGGAAAAAGCAGCAGCCTGATTGCTTCGGTGAGCATGAATCATCCTTTGGTGCAGTGTTGCGACAACCTAGGCCGCGTTAGATTGCCGTTCGGTTAGCGCGGACGTTTACGATTCGTAAACCTCGCTGTCCGGCAAGCCGGGAAATATGCCGCGAAGACGAAGAAGCCCCGGTCACCGGCCAGGGCTTTCGTTGCGATAGCGCAGCCGGCTTATTTGAGTTGCGTGGAGATGCTGGAAAACGATGTGTTGAGCTGGGTGCCGAGACCTGTGACGACTGCGATGATGGCAGCCGCGATCCCGGCGGCGATCAGTCCGTACTCAATCGCGGTAGCGCCGGATTCATCGCAAAAAAAGCAAATGACGTTGGACATTCAAGGCTCTCCGTAAAAGGAATGCGGGAACCGTGGCCTTTTACGGGGCGTACTCGAATAAAAGGTGGTGCAAGAGATTAGAATTTTTCGATCATTTTCACGGCCTAAGGCGCAAACAAAAAGGCTCCGGCAATTGACCGGAGCCCTTTAACCAGTGGCGCGTGCTCGATTACTTGAGCTGCGTCGAGATGCTGGAGAACGACGTGTTGAGCTTGGTGCCGAGGCCATTAACGACCGCGATGATGGCAACCGAGATGCCGGCGGCGATGAGGCCGTACTCAATCGCGGTGGCTCCGGACTGATCTTTCACAAAACGCATAATCGTAGACATTGAACTCTCCGTATGGGGACCAAGATGCCGAGGGCCAAGCTTTTACAGGGCGAATTCGAATAAATCGTAAAGCAGGGCCACATCCTGCGGCCCAAACGAAAAGGCTCCGGCAATTGACCGGAGCCTTTTTAGCGTTGACGACGCGCTCGATTACTTGAGCTGGGTCGAGATGCTGGAGAAGGCCGTGTTCAGCTTGGTGCCGAGGCCGTTGACGACCGCGATGATCGCGACCGAAATGCCAGCGGCGATCAGGCCGTACTCGATGGCGGTGGCACCCGCCTCATCCTTCACAAAACGCGAAACGAGGTTTTTCATCGGTAGCTCCTTAGGTCCACACGTGGCTGTCTGAGCGGGGTCCAGTGACCGAATTAAGTTTCCGGCTCGCCCGGACTGCGCAAAAACTACCAGTCAGGTCTTGCATGGCGGTTAATGTCACCGATGAAACATAAGGTATTGATGGGTACAGAGATCGTAGTTAACAAGATATTTAGACAAGAAAGTCACGGTTAAAAATCAATTTATTCTAAATTGGGACCTCTTATTACATTGCGATTACACAGAACTCGTCAAAGTGAATGATGGAGTACATGATAGTTCTCGATCGGCCAATGCATTGAACTTCATTGCCAGACGAAACTATTACTGGCTGTCACATAAAATTTTACGCAGTCGAAATGCGTTGAGCCTTCCGCAACTGCGATCCGCTTCAGCACGACAGGGGGATTATTCACTCGATCTTAACCGCGATGGCTCGATATCGAGGCGCCGCTTTTACTCATTCAGGCGCGAACAATGTCCGAAGAACTGTTTTCCTTCGTCCAGTCGGTCGGCGAAACGCTGGTCAAAATCGTCCCCATTTCGATCGCCCTTGGCATTGTGTTCGCGGCCCTCACGCACTTTTCCGCCTGCAATCCCGGCCGGCCCTGGTGGCGAAAGCGCGAAATCATCACCGACCTGACCTACTGGTTCTTCATCCCGCTGATCGCACGTTTTGTGCGGATCGGGCTGCTGGTGCTTGGCGCGGCGCTGTTTTTCGGCATTCACGGCGCCGATGCGCTGGTGGAATTCTACGAAAACGGTCACGGGCCGCTGGCAACGCTGCCATTGTGGGTTCAGGTCATCATCTTCGTGGTTGCCTCGGATTTCCTGCTGTATTGGACGCACCGCGGCTTCCATCGGCCCGCCATGTGGAAATATCACGCCGTCCACCACTCCTCCGAGGAACTGGATTGGATCTCGGCGGCGCGGTTCCACCCGGTCAACATCTTTCTCGGCAGCGTCGCTGTCGACGTGGTGCTGCTGCTCGCAGGCATTTCGCCCAACGTCATGCTGTATGTCGGGCCTTTCACCATCGCGCATTCGGCCTTCGTCCACGCCAATCTGAACTGGACCCTCGGGCCGTTCCAATACGTGCTCGCCGGCCCGGTGTTTCACCGCTGGCATCACACCGCCGCCGAGCAAGGCGGTTCGAAGAATTTTGCCGGGACGTTTCCGGTCTGGGACATGATGTTCGGCACTTTCCACATGCCGAAGAATGCGCTGCCCGAAGCCTATGGCGTGGCGGACCCCGCTTTTCCGCCGACGTTCGGCGGGCAGATGATTTACCCCTTCAAGCACTGAAAGCCGTTATCGGCCGCATGACGCCGCGCCGGCCATTCGCCGGAATGAGCGCATTTGCACTTCGTTCACCTATTTGCAGTCAACTCCATAGGCTTTGTAGTTGTTGCGTTTTGTAGTGTGTTGGAGAGTCCGATGTCTGCGGTGTCCGGGCGTGGCGGACTGCAAGAATTGCTTGTGCTCGCCTGCGCGCTTCTCGCCGCGGCGGCAATCCTGTCGAAGCCGGCGAAAGCCGCCGACACGGTAACGGTTATCGTCGATCAAGCCCGCATCATGAAGCTGCCGGAGCGCACCGCCACCATCGTGGTCGGCAATCCGCTGATCGCCGACGTCACGCTGCAGGCGGGCGGTACGCTCATCATCACTGGCAAGGGATTTGGCTACACCAACATGGTGATCCTCGACCGCGGCGGAAAAATTCTGCTCGAGCGGTCGGTACAGGTGGTGGGGCCCGGCGAGAATGTCGTCTTCGTATTCCGTGGCGTCGAGCGTGAATCCTACAGCTGCTTGCCGGATTGCGAGCGCCGCATAACGCTTGGCGATTCACCGGCCTATTTCGGAGCCGTGTTGCAGCAGACCGGCACCCGCAACGGCCAGGCGTCGGGCAACGCCGCCGCCAAATAGCTCGCAACTTCGTTTGCCGCCGGGAGCGGCGGTTCAACCGGGGCGAACGTCGTTAGCAGGAGCTTAACGCCGCCTTCCATTTTGTTTGCATTGGCCGCAATAAATCGAAAACGCCTTTTTGCTATCAGTTACACGGGGCGTACGCCCTTATCGATCAGAGCGATTGGCCATGTTCAAGATTGTCAGGACGAAAATCGCAAAGCGGACGGGACGCTGGTCCGTCACGCGCCAAGTGCGCCGTCTGCTCCGGCAGGAGGATGGCGCCGCCGCGGTCGAATTCAGTTTCGTCGCGCTGCCGTTTCTCGCGCTGGTTTTCGCGATCATGGAAACCGCGATCGTATTTTTCGCCGGGCAGACGCTGGAGGCGGCTGTCGCAGACTCCGCGCGCCTGATCATGACCGGCCAGGCGCAGACGCAGAGCCTGACGCAATCGACTTTCAAGACCCAAGTCTGTTCGAAGATTTACGGCCTGTTCGATTGCGCCGGCGGCGTTTACGTCGATGTGCAGACCTATACGTCGTTTGCCTCGGTCAACGTGACGAGCCCGGTGACGAGCGGCACGCTCCAAACGTCCGGCTTCGGCTACAACCCGGGTGGACCGGGCGATATCGTCGTCGTGCGCCTCTATTACCAGTGGCCTGTGTACGTTTCGCTGTTGGGGCTTAGCCTCAACGATCTTTCCGGCAACAAACGCCTGCTGGTCGCAACCGCGGCGTTCCGCAACGAGCCCTATCAATGAGGGGGCATGCCATGAAATCCAAGACTTCCCGGTTTGCGAAAATTTTCCGCGTCCGCAAGGCCGGCGTATTCGCCCGTTTCGCGCGCGACAAGCGCGGCGTCTCGGCGATCGAGTTCGCCATGTTGCTGCCGCTGATGGTGACGCTCTTTCTCGGCGGCGTTGAAATCTCGCAGGCCGTCAGCATCGATCGCAAAGTGACGCTGACCACGCGGACGGTCGCCGATCTGGCTTCGCAGGTGGCGACCATCACCAATGCCGACATGACCAATATTCTCAACGCCTCGACGTCGGTGATGTCGCCCTACGGCACCAGCACGCTCAAGATCACGATATCCTGCGTGACGATCGACTCCACCGGAAGAGCAACCGTTGCGTGGAGCGACACGCGTAACGGCACGGCCCGTACGGTGGGTTCGGCGGTCACGCTGCCGTCGGCTCTGGCAGTGCCGAGCACGACGCTGATTTTCTCGGAAGTTTCGTACGGCTATACGCCGACGATCGGAAAGTTCATCACCGGGACGCTGAGCCTTGCGGATCTGCTTTATATGCGTCCGCGGCTTTCCGACACGATCACCCGCACCGCCACCTGACGGCGCTCATGCCGCCGCCGCAGGCGGAATCGGCAGCGCCGTCGTCGATTTGATCTTTTCCATCGCAAAACGCGACGTGACGTTCTTGAGCGGCACCGTCGCGATCAATTGCTTGTAAAAAGTATCGTAGCCCTGAATGTCGGTGACGACGACGCGCAGCATGTAATCGACGTCGCCTGCCATCCGGTAAAACTCCATCACTTCCGGCATCGCTTCCACCACCTTGGCGAAGCGCGTGAGCCATTCGTGCGAATGGTCGCCGGTTTCGATCGATACAAAGACGGTGACGCCGAGGCCGATCTTGTCGGAATCGATCAGGGCGACGCGGCGCAGGATGACGCCATCGGCCTCCAATCGCTGCATGCGCTTCCAGCACGGCGTCGAGGAAAGGCCCACGCGCTGGCCGATCTCAGCCACGGACAGCGAGGCATCCGCCTGCACTACGGCGAGGATTTTCCGGTCGATGGCATCCATTCTCTCAATCCCTTCGCGGTTAGTCGAAGTCATCTGCATTGGTTGATAAATTTAGAAGAAATTACTTTTTTAAGCCACCATCTGTATTTATAGAGAAAAATATTCTATTTCAAGAAAAATCAGCCGGCCGTTCTCCGGGTTTTTCCAAGGTCACGCAACATGGTTTCCTCCCT
>Ga0194035_1001358_pt1 | contig 13009 bp, 11 predicted proteins | sample JunL2320m_MetaG_FD_148680 | JGI IMG/M metagenome (GOLD analysis project Ga0194035, IMG submission 148680) | Anoxic zone freshwater microbial communities from boreal shield lake in IISD Experimental Lakes Area, Ontario, Canada - Jun2016-L239-20m | ecosystem: Environmental > Aquatic > Freshwater >...
CACACGCGCACGCGCTTCCGGCTTCGCGTCGGGAGCAACTGCATCTTCGAGATCGAGGATCAGCGCGTCGGCAGGGATTCCCTTGGCCTTCTCGAGCGCTCGCTCATTCGCGCCAGGCATGTAGAGCACGGAACGACGGGGACGGAGTACTTCGCTCATGTTCGTGATCCTCAGAGTCCGTAGGCGGCAGCGAGTTCGGGATCGTCAGCAGCAAGTGAGGTCGCCAGTTCGACCATCACCCGGCACTGCTTCACCGAAGCGTCATCTTCCATCTTGCCGTCGAGCATGATGGCGCCGGTTCCGTCGCCCATGGCGTCGATGACTCGACGGGCATGCGCAATATCGGCGGGATCCGGACTGAACACTCGTTTGGCAATAGCGATCTGCACGGGATGGAGGCTCCATGCCCCGACGCAACCGAGGAGAAATGCATTACGGAACTGATCTTCGCAAGCGACAACATCGGCGATATCTCCGAATGGTCCGTAGAACGGAAGGATGCCGTTGGCCACGCACGCATCGACCATACGAGCAAGCGTGTAATGCCAAAGGTCTTGCTGATAGATCGAGCGATCTCCTTCGATGTTTCCGTCGACCGGATCTTGGCGAACCAAGTATCCCGGGTGGCCGCCACCAACTCGAGTGGTCTTCATGCGTCGATTTGCTGCCAGATCTGCCGGGCCAAGCGACAGCCCTTGCATACGCGGGCTTGCACCGCAGATCTCTTCGACGTTGGCGACACCACGTGCGGTTTCGAGAATTGCATGCACGAGAATCGGACGATCCAACTTGGCCTTTGCCTCGAGTTGGGCCAGCAAGCGATCGACATAGTGAATGTCTTCAGGACCCTCGACCTTCGGGATCATGATGACATCAAGCTTGTCGCCGATCTCGGTGACAGCCGTGACAATGTCGTCAAGGCCCCACGGCGAATCAAGGGAGTTCACTCGGGTCCAGAACTGTGTCTTGCCGAAGTCGATGGTCTTTCCGACATTGACGAGACCAGCGCGCGCTGCCTCTTTGTCAGTAGCCGGAACGCCGTCTTCAAGATTGCCGAGCAACACATCGACTGTCGGGACGATCGATGGAAGTTTCCCGACCATCTTCTCGTTTGACGGCGGGAAGAAATGGATCATCCGGGCAGGCTTGACCGGAATCTCGCGAACCGGATCGGGAGCACCCACGGCGAGCGGGCGGAAGAAGTCCTTGGGATTTCGCATCCCCTGAAACTATCGGTCTGCGGGACCAGACAGAGCCGTTGGCTGAGCAGATTCCTTCACCGTGAAACCACTTCGGCCATGGAGCCGGAACGACTCGATCAAACCGAGGATTCGGCGAACGGCCTCGTCGGCACTCACCCCGGCGGGATGGATGTTGGAAACGAGGTTGCGCTGTGCATCGGTATCGCCGATCCGAGGACGATGGCCGAGGTACGCCGAAAGGCTCTCGGCGGTCGCAAGACCCGGACGCTCGCCGATGAGCAAGACCACGTTCTCGGCACCGAGAGCGACACCGATGTCGTTGAGTACCCCTACTCGGCAGTGACGAACGAGGAATGGGCGACCAACAGACCAGCCACGAGCCGTTGCGTGATCGATCAACGGTCCGAGCAACGCCGGCACCTGAGACTTCACGGCCAGAGGCGAGAGGCCATCACCGACAACGATCTGGACATCGACCCCCGATGGGCAGTTCTCCTGCAACGTCGCGATTGTGCCCGCCGACAATCGGCGCCCTCTGTCGGGACGCGCCAAATACTCCTCGTGAGTCGCCGCCTCGGTCGAGATTTCGAACAGAGCAAATTGTTCGACGAGCGCAGCCATTGGCGGTTCATCAAGAGGAAGCGCCGCCCCGAGCGCATCTTTCGCGAACGCGTGATCGGCGCGCAATTGCAATTGCGTCGATGTTCGGTACGCGGTCCCCGCTCTCCCCAAGAGCAAGCGAGCCGGAGTGACGTTTATGATTTGTCCACCAGCGTCAACCGCTCCTCGGAGCGTTTCCGGGAGTTCGATGCTCATCGCCCCAACTCCTTGAGTGAATCGGTGAATGCAAGGAGTGACTCTGGACCGTTTGCCGACGTTGCGGATAGGTGACCATCGACAAAGATCCCGACGCGCTCAAGCCACTCAGCGAATTCCGGGGCTGGTCGGGCACTCACGAGTTCACGGACTCCGGCGGCATCGTGATAACTGGTTGATTGGTAGTTCAACATCACGTCGTCCGAACCTGGAACCCCCATGATGAAATTGCAGCCCGCAGTGGCGAGCAACACCAGGAGTTGATCAGTTGTGTCCTGATCGGCTTCGACATGGTTCGTGTAACAGACATCGATTCCCATCGGCAGCCCAAGCATCTTGCCCATGAAGTGATCTTCCAACCCGGCTCGGGTGATCTCACGGGCATCGGCGAGGTATTCGGGGCCGATGAAACCTACGACGGAGTTCACAAGGAATGGGTCGAAGGCTCGAGCCACTCCATAGGCACGAGCTTCACAGGTGAGTTGATCAACACCACCGTGGCCATCGACAGAAAGCGCCGTTCCCTGTCCGGTCTCGAAATACATGACGTTTTCCCCGATGAAACCCTCGCGGTCACTGTGTGAGGCCAGAACTGCCTCTCGGCCTTCGCGCAAACCCTCGAGGGTCACACCGAATCCAGCGTTCGTTGCTTGTGTCCCGCCGATGCTCTGAAAAAGCAGATCAACAGGTGCTCCGCGTTCCAGAGCTTCGAGTTGTGTTGTGTAGTGCGCAAGTACACACGACTGCGTCGGCGCGCTAACCACATCGATCAACTCATTCAGCGCGCGTTCTAGGGCGATCACGTTTTCGATTGAATCGCCTGCCGGATTGATTCCGATGACAGCGTCACCGCATCCAAACAAGAGACCATCGAGTGCCGACAGAACGATTCCAGCGATGTCATCAGTCGGATGATTGGGCTGGATACGAACACCCAAGACTCCGCGCTCCCCCATGGTGTTGCGGCAACGAGTGATGGTGCGCAGAGGCACCGCTGCAGTGATGAGGTCTCGAGCGCTCATGATGCGAGCAGTTGCGGCAACGATCTCGGGAGTCAGCGCGCCCGACAATCCCTGTGACCAGAGAACAGCGAACTCGGGCGTGAGGGCCAGTTCACGAAATTCTCCAATGGTGAGCGACCGGAGTTCGGTGAACTGCTGATAATCGAGCGAATCGACAATAAGGGCGGTGATGTCGTCGTCGATCAACGGCTCGTCAAGGAAGGCCCCGAGTGCAACATCAGCCAACGCCATTTTCGCAGCGACGCGCTCGCGTTCGGAAGTTGCAGCGATACCCGCCAGTCGGTCACCAGCCTTCGGTTCGTTGGCCCGGGCCATGAGGTCACGAAGGTCAGGGAACGTGAACGTCTCTCCCCGAAGTGTTACCGACCGCTTCACACCTTCACCAGGTCGGCGGGAACCAACTGTTCGGAGAGCAGCCGGACAAAGCGTTCGGGATCGCCGCCAACCCAGTCGCGGCAGAGTGGAAGGCCCTCCACGTAACACGAGATGTAGGCCCTCCACGTGGGTGACGTCAGGAACTCAACCGCTTTCGATGCTCTGGCGTAGGGAAGCAGTCCCCATCGTTCGATGTACGCGACGACGTCATCGACTGGCACATGATCTTCGTGCAAAAGCCATGCGGCATTCGCACGTACCGCATCCATCGATTCACTTGCCACGCGCACCGACTGCGCGATTTCAGGATCAAAGTCGATGCCATGGCTTCGCAAATGTTCGGACACGAGAGCATCGGGACAATCACCGGCAATGATTTCAAGCGCAAGATCGGCCAGACCCTCGGCGATGAGGCATTGAGGGGTTCCCACGCAGAAGATCGACTCTTCCTGCCAGCCACGGGAACGAACGAGGCCAGATTCTTTCCTTGAATGTTCGGTGTGATGACCGGGATAGGCCTCGTGAGCAACGAGGTGGCCGATGCTGGTAGCCAGAACCGGCAGGTCAGTGTTGATGGCCACCCTACTCCGCAGGTCGCCCTCGTAGTAGTTGAAGCCCGACCACGGCTGACGAGTGGCAAGTTCCCACTCGACATGCTCACCCAAAGGCAATCCAAATCGCTGATCGGTTCGCTCCCGGAACTCCTCAGCGATTGATCGGAGTACCGCTTCAAGGCGATCAACCGGAATGGCTTGGGCTTCGCGCCACTCGATGATTCGTTCACGCACTGGTCCAGATCCGGGAAGCACCTCGTCGAGGCGGCGGTGTGCCGCAGCGAATCGATCCTCATCGCGAAAAGTGGGTCTCACCCCGTAGCACCACTCAACTTCATCGACATAGGCGATGTCGTCTCCTGCGATCTTTCGCGCCGAGGTGTGAATCCCGGTGACCTGTGCACGGAGCCACCGGCGGCGCTGCGGGTCAAGCAGGTCGTCGTCAACTCCGGCATCGAGGTCGGCCACGAGTTGCGCCGCATCCGCAACTAAAGCCTTGGGGGTGGCGACCGGCTCGTGAGCAACAGGATCGGCGATTGCCGCCGGACCGTAATAGGCATCAACGAAACCGTCGATGTGACGACCCATCCGCAGACCGAGCTGCAAATAGCGATCAACGACAGATGAATCGGTGATCGGCGCACTCATGGACCGAACCCTATCGGTGCGTCAGATGACGTCGCCCTTGAACAACTCAGTGGCCACTGGACAGTCAGTCCGCCGAAGCGCATCAACCACGGCCAGCGGCCCGGTGGGACCGACGATCCGGTCGATCATTGAAAGCGGCACGACCTCGTCATCGGCGTCCCAAGGTTCGTCGGGGATGATCCGTTCACGCACCGGTTCCCACATCCGTTGGGGAAGGAAGCGACCAACACCGGCGACAGCCCACACCGGAACCTCAGGAGTCCGTGCCACCGCTGCGGCGGCCAGCGAACCCGCGACGGCCAAACATTCCGTGGGTGCCACCACTGAAGCTTCAAGCAACACAAGATCGGCATCGGCAACTGCCGCACCCAATCCTGCGAGTGGAACATCGAGTGCGTTCACATCGGCATCGACTAATTGCATCACCAGGCCGCCGCCTTCCTGATGCACGTCGACAACGAGGACTTCGATATCGCCTCGACGAGGCAGAGCCGCACCAATGAGTTCCGGCCAGCCAAGCACTACGACGGTCGCTTCATCAGGGAGCGCGTGCGCGAGTTCGACTGCGGTGCGATCGCCGTCAAGTTCTTCGAGTGCCGCCCGGATCTCGGCATAGGGATCGCCAGCGCAGAGAACCCGCGCGCATAACCACACCAAAGGCGCAGATCCGGGCTGGCGCTGCACCATTCGACGACACGCCGTGACGAGTCCTTGGGGATCGCTGGCATAACTGGCCAATGCGCGCGCCGTTTCAGAAACAATCACGCTCTGGGGATAGCCGGTGGCTCGCGCCACATAGCGAAGTCGTTCAACGGGGTGCATCAGAACCGCACCCTACCGAGTGATCACAAATTCAGACCGAAAAACCGGGCTTGAAGATCATGAGGTACAGCATCACCACAAGGATGAGATGACTGATACCAGTAGCCATCATGATGCGGCCCCTGGCCTCGACATTGCCGTCGCGAAATGCCTTGATGGCCGGACGAGCGACGAAGACCAGAAGGGCAAGCAGCACGATCCAGAGCACGGCGGCGATCGACATCCACGACTGCGACATCCGATAGAGCTTGTCGCTCATCCCGGCGAGTGCGAAACCCAAGAGGCCGGCGATGCCGATCCCGGGAAGAGAGAAACGAAGGATCGAGACATCGAGACCTTCGGCCGCGGCCTTGTCGCCTCCGGCTGTAAGGCGAAGCATCACAGGCGTGAGCCACAGCGGAGCGAAACCCACGATGACCGCGAGGACATGGATGAGAAGGACAATCTTGTAGCCGGTTCCGTCAATTGCGGCAAGGATGGCCATGGTCACTCCAGTGGTTCGAGACGGGCATGGGGCCCGTGTGCGCTCCTTAGAACCTACTCGCGCTACGTTCTGAGACCGTGACTACTGATGTGCAGGCAGCCGTTGAACTGTCCCCCTTAACCGGCGAAGGCCGTCCGATCTCGGAATGGACCACCAATTTCCATCTGGCGATCGTGGTGCTCGATCCATTTACCAACGAGAGTTCGTGGATCCTCGATACCGCTCTGCGGGTACTCCGCAACTACTCCGAGGCCGACGTTCGCATCGCTCTCCTTGTGACGGCCTCTGAATCAGAGGTTCGGGACTACGTCGGTCCTCTGGCATCGGAGATCTTGATCTTCTCCGATCCCGAGCGCGTCGCCGCTATCGCCTTCGGACTCGAGACCCTTCCTGCCTTCGTTCACATCAATCAGGCTCATCAGGTCGAGGCGGTCGCACAGGGCTGGAACCCGACTGAGTGGGCCTCGGTCGCGGCAAACCTGTCGGCTCGGATGGACTGGTCAGTTCCGCAGATCCCCGCCAACGGAGACCCATCCCCGTTTCCGGGAACGCCACTCGCAGGCTGAACACCGCTGCACCAGCGTCGTCAGCGCGCCAGCCAGACCTGGGCGAGCGAGACGGTTGCGTTGTCCTGACCCAGACCACCGGTGCCAGAACCACTTGACCAATTCGTGACGTCACGAACCTTCGGCGAGGTCACGATGACTTCACGGATTTGTAGAAGGAACAGATAGGGAAGGTCGAGCGAGATCTGCTCCTGCACGGTTCCGTAATCGTCGACTCGACGAGTCAGATCCGCAGTGGAACGTGCATCGGCAAACGACTTCGTCACGAGTGGATTGATGTAGCGAGTCGGATTACCGCTCACGGCAGCCTGTTCGGCGGGGATTCCCCGGAAAAGCGGCTCATAGGCATCCGGATTCGAAGAATCGAAACCAACCTCGAGTAGTGCTTGGAACTGGCCGATTGCCGCGGCCAGTTCCAATGTCGCCGGCTCCACCAATTCGATCGACATTTCGATACCAGCCTGCGCAAGTTGACCCCGCCACACTGATGCGACCCGTTCAAGGGTCGTTCCTGGCGCAACAAAAAGTCGGAACGTGAGAGGCAGCCCGGTTTCCTTGGTGTACTCCTCGACCAGTTTTTTCGCTCGTTCGAGATCACGGCCCGGCGTGGCGTGGTCGACGAACCATGGCGAGGTGTCGCTCACCATTCCGCGGGCAATGGCCCCTTGGCCGCCGAATGCTTTTTCCAAGATTTCCGATCGATCAGTGGCGAGAGCGACTGCCCGGCGCGCGGTGATTCGATCAAAGGGCGCTCGTCCGGTTTCGAGGGCGATGTTGACCTTCGGCCGTTCTGCATTCCGATCGTCGATGACCGTGATCAGCGTTTCGCGATTGGGAGTCTTCTCGATTCGCTCCAACTGTCGAGGTTCGTCGACCGCCACCATCCCGACCTTTCCTTCGAGGACTGCAGTGACTCGATCAGCAGCCTCGGGGATTGGAACAAGACGGACTGCATCGAGGTATGGCAGGCCCTTCTTCCAATAGTTGGGATTTTTCGACAGAACCGTCACACCGGTGTCATCGACTCCCGACCAAAGAAATGGACCGGTGCCGATTGGTCGCGGATCAAAACCAAGAAGGGTGATCGGCGCAGCAACCGTGCCGATCCGAGTCGTGAGTACCTCGGGGAACGTCGACCACGGCGCGAACATCGTGACCACCACGGTTTGCGCATCAGGAGAGGTCACCGCAGCGATCGGGGCGAGAAGGCCAGCGTTCGAAGGGTCGTTTTGCTGAGCGACAAGGTTGAAGGCAACAACCTCGGCGGTCAGGGGCGAGCCGTCACTAAAGGAGATACCCGGACGAACCGAGAGCGTCCAGACGGTGAAGTTTTGATTTGGAACGGCCTTCGTGATCAGTTCTGGTACCGGTTGGTCATTGACATCACGGATCATGAGACGGTCGTAGATCGCCCGAGCGGCCTGAAGCTCGTTCGTCGACCACGGACCGGTATTCGGCGCCCACCGTGTGGGCGGAGCGGAAACCGCGATGTCGAGGGTCCCGCCACTCGTGGGACCGGCGGCCACCGGCTCCACTGACGTGGTCGAAGTCGAGGAAGGAGACGCCGTTGATCCGGAACAAGCCGTCAGAGTCACCGACAGAACGATCGTGATGCACAAAAGAAAAGGCAGGGTCGATGGCAGAGCACCGGGACGGAAGAAACGGGGGGCGTTCAAGAACCATCACTGTACGCGGCCCGAACAATCCACAACCGTCGCTCGGGTTGCCATAGGGTTCGAGCGCAGAGGTGAAAGGAACACACGATGAGCGAGGCCATGAAAGTCCGGGTGGGGATCGGTCTCGGGACCCTTTCCGGAGCGGCATCACCGTCGCGATTCGCATCGATTGTCGATCGATGCGAGCTCCTCGGCTTCGATTCGCTCTGGATGTCCGAACGAATCGGAGCGGAAACTCCCGATCCAATGATCGCTCTTGCTGTCGCCGCGGGGCGAACCGAGCGAATGAAACTCGGAACTTCGGTGCTCGTGGTTCCCGGGCGCAACCCGGTGATTCTGGCCAAAGAAATGGCCACCCTTGACGTGCTTTCCGGCGGACGATTCCTACCCGCGGTCGGCCTGGGCGCAGTGGACCCGCCCGAGCAACGAGCATTCGGCGTCGAGCGGAACGAACGGGGCCGACGACACGATGAAGCTCTCGACCTGATGCGCAAGTGCTGGACTGGCGAGGTCATTACCCATCATGGGGAGTTCTATTCGGTCGACGAGGTTCAGGTCCTTCCCCGCCCCACACAGTTGCGACTCGATGTCTGGTTGGGTGGCATTGCTCCAAGCGAACTCCGCAGAGTCGGGCGGGTTGGAGACGGATGGCTGCCATCGTTTTGTTCCCCCGACGATGTCGCCGATTCGCTTCCCATCATCGAAGCTGCCGCCGCCGAGGCGGGTCGCACGATGGATCCTGAGCATTACGGCGCGCTTATTTCCTATTCCGACGGCCCGCTCCCCCAGCGATTTGTTGATGTCATCGCACGGCGACGACCGGGGCTTGACCCACGTTCGGTCATACCAACGCGCGAGAAACTTCCGTCGCTCTTAGGCGAGTTCATCGATGCTGGAGCATCAAAGTTCGTGATTATTCCCCTTGTAGGAGACGCCGACCCTGACGCCGAACTCGGCGCGCTCGCCGAGTCACTTCTTCCGCTAGAGACGTAAACCAGTTTCACGAACTACGGAATTGATTCCATCGTGTGAGATCTTCGGCAGGCTTGCGCGGAGTAATGCGAAAGTCGGTGCCAATCGTGTAGGCAACGGGGAACAGGCCGACCTGCATCCAGTCCTCGTAAGGGATGCCCAAGACCTCGGCGACTTCGCGTTCACGAATCAGCGTCAACGTTGTCCACGCCGATCCAAGACCACGTGATCGAAGCGCCAGCATGAATGACCAGAGGGCAGGCACAACTGATCCCCAACGCCCTGCCTGCCAGAACGTCGTAGTGCGATCGATATGGGCTCCCGAACCATTTCCATCGGTTCGTCCGGCGACGATCGGAACACACAGAATCGGAACTTTCTCAAGGTTCTCAGCCAAGTAGGCAACGCTTCGGGCGATGCGCTGTTGCGCGTCAGACGTGCGGTCAACACGATCTTCAGCAGCATCAGTTCGGGGCCGTCCAATGAAATCGGCCATGGCGGAGCGATAGATCGCCGCGAGTTTCGCTTTGGTTTCGTCATCGTCAACGAAGATGAAGCGATACGGCTGTTGGTTTGAACCGTTCGGCGCGTGCACAGCGATTTCCATGCACTCGCTAATCACATCACGATCGACCGGGCGTTCAAGATCAAGTCGTTGCCGAACCGAAGGCGTCGTCATGAGAACTTCATCGGGATCATGAACAACGAGGGGACCCTGAAACAAGGTCTCATAGGCATTCAATGTTCCCCAGTGTTCCCAGATGCGGTCAATCAATCCATCTTCGGTGAATCGAAAGAGAAAGCCGTAGACGTTCTCGTATGGCTTGCCGCTTTTCGTGGTCGCTTTATAGAGATGTTGGCGAAAGACAAAGTCGCCGTCTGAGATTGTCTGCACGTCATGAAAACTGATGGTCGACAGGTCGTATCGGTCGACATGACGCCCATTGGGTTGGGCCGGCGATGGCGCTCGACCAAGGATGCGCGCACCAACTTCATCTTTGCCACGGAAGACGGTCTGTCCCGGAGCCGCAGGAAACTTCCCCAGTCCGTTCCACCATTCAATGTCCTCGCTCATGAACGAGAGCCGATCGACCTCTCGACCAGCGGTGAAAAACGATTCCACTGTTTCGACATTCCGGGATCGCTCGTTCGTGATGCGCTCGGCGTCAGCCATGTTCTCTCGTCCCCCTGGACCGCGTTCTCTGTTGAGTCACTCTCTCAGATTCAGAGCCTTGCTGGAGAGACCCATCTGAACACGGTCAACGACGCCGTCGAATCGCCGATGGATTTCACGTTTCACCGTTTCCGGATCGCCCACCACGGCAAACTGCTCGAGCATCTCATCGGTAATCAGATCTCCCATCGCCACCCACTCGCCGAGTTTTGAGAGTCGATTGAGTTCTTCGCCGACATCGCCCCACCCGTGATGTTCGAGGACGCCGCGGTAGGCGGGCGTCGATCCGTAGAACGCGAGCTGACGGCGCACACTGGTGGCCTTTGCCGCGATCTCGGCATCATCGCTTCCGATGGCGGCCATGATCGGGATCGTTACTTCGACTTGATCTCGGGTTCGATTCGAACGGGCGAGTCCGATACTCAGGTTCTCCATAGTGACGTCACGCAAATACGAAGGAGTTGTGAATCCGTGAGCCATCAATCCGTCGGCAACCTCGCCGGCAACTGCGGTCATTGCTGGTCCCACTGCCGCAACGAAGATTCGTGGATCACCGCACTCGCTTGGACCCTGATCGAACATCGGGGTCATCAACGTATGCCGGTAGTAGTCGCCGCGGAACGCTAAGGGAGTCCCTTCATTCCACGCCGCCCAGATCGCTCGCACTGCGAGAACGAACTCACGCATACGCAGCGCCGGGTCCGACCAAGGCATCGAAAAGCGCTTGGTGATGTGGGGCTTGATCTGGCTCCCGAGGCCGAGAATGAATCGACCGTTCGACAGTCGGTTGATGTCGTTGGCGAGAACCGCAGCGTTCATCGGGTTGCGGGCGAAGGCCACTGCGATTCCGGTCATGAGATCGACTCGCTCGGTAGCCGCAGCACCGAGTGCGAGGGGCAGGAACGGATCGTGGGAGATCTCGACCGAGACCACTCCGTCGAACCCCGCCTCTTCAGCCGTTCTGATCGCGTTAGCGGCGTCGGCAAGGTCTCCATTGATGATCGCATCGGTCTTCATCAGACCATTCTGACTCCCTCTCCGACATGGGCTGAGGCTCCTCTGGATGACTACGCTGCCGCCAACACACTTCCCCTTCTGGAGCGCAGCCCAATGTCGATCGCCATCACCGAAGACCACCGCACCCTGGCCGACGTCACGGCCGACTTTCTCCTGCGACACGACTCTCGTTCGGCGGCGCGCGAACTCCTCGAAGCCAGTTCTGAGACAATGCCGGCATTCTGGTCAGCGTTGGCTGAGTTGGGTTGGCTCGGTCTTCATATTGCTGAAGAGAACGGCGGCTCCGGATTCGGAATGCCCGAACTCGTTGTCGTGGTCGAACAGATGGGCGCCGGCCTCGCTCCCGGACCCTTTGTTTCGACCGTGATCGCCAGCGCCGCACTCACTGCTTCCGCTTCACCTGAAATCGCCGCCAAATTCCTTCCAGGCCTTTCCGACGGATCGGTCGTCGCCGGAATCGGAGCGAGCGATGCCCTCACCTCAAATGGCAACAAGATCACCGGCACGGCCCGCAGCGTTTTGAGCGCGACGCTCGCCGATCTTCTTGTCGTCACCGTGGGGAACGACTTGGCCGTCGTTGATGCCTCCGCCAAGGGGGTCGACATCCGGACGATGACCAATCTTGATCCCACCCGACGCAGCGCTCAGGTCACGTTCGACAGTGCCGATGCAGTCATCGTTCCCGGCGGAGCCCAAGCGCTCATTGACTACTTACGTCTCCTTCTTGCCGCAGAAGCAACGGGAGTTGCCCGAGCGACCACCGATATGGCCGCTGACTATGCCCGCGATCGTCAGCAGTTCGGCCGAGCCATCGCGATGTTCCAAGCGGTGAAGCACCACTGCGCCAACATGTTGGTCGAAACCGAAATCGCAACGGCCGAGGTCTGGGACGCAGCCCGCGCCGCTTCGGCCGGCGGCGAACAGTTCTCCTACGCCGCAGCGATGGCAGCCACCACCGCAGCGCATGCTGGCGATCGAAACTCACAGATGAACATTCAGGTTCACGGCGGCATCGGTTTCACCTGGGAGCACGACGCGCATCTCTACCTGCGACGCGCACTTGCAATTGAGGCGCTGGTAGATGCCGAAGCTGCCGCCATCGACATCGCGAACCTTCTCCGCAAGGACGTCAAGATCGTCCGGGCAGTGGAACTGCCACCCGAAGCAGAAACATTCCGCGCCGAGGCACGAGCGGCGATTGAAGCGGTCAAGGATCTTGATGGCGAAGAGCGCGTCCGTGCTCTCGTCGCGTCCGGCTATGCCGTTCCCCACTGGCCCAAGCCATGGGGTCGTGCAGCGAGCGCGGTTGAGCAACTCGTTATCGAAGAAGAGTTCAATCGGGCTGGTGTGAAGCGTCCGAGTTACCAGATCACGGGTTGGGTCATCCTCACTCTCACGCAGCATTCAACTGAGGACCAACTCGCCCGTTGGATCATGCCCGCGCTCAATCAGGAACTCATCTGGTGTCAGTTGTTCAGTGAACCCGATGCCGGATCTGACGCCGCCGGAGTGAAGACCAAGGCCACCAGAGTCGACGGCGGTTGGCTCATCAATGGCCAGAAGGTCTGGACAACCGGAGCACATCACGCCGCATTCGGACTCATCACCGTTCGCACGAACCCCGATGTCCCCAAACATCAAGGCATCACCTGCATGGTGATTGATATGCATGCCGAAGGAG
>Ga0194035_1001359_pt1 | contig 12998 bp, 10 predicted proteins | sample JunL2320m_MetaG_FD_148680 | JGI IMG/M metagenome (GOLD analysis project Ga0194035, IMG submission 148680) | Anoxic zone freshwater microbial communities from boreal shield lake in IISD Experimental Lakes Area, Ontario, Canada - Jun2016-L239-20m | ecosystem: Environmental > Aquatic > Freshwater >...
CGCTTTGGGTCCCCCGTCCCCGCCACTGTCGAGCCCACAGACGAAAACGACGTGCGTGCGGCCATCGGCGAAATGCGGTTTCCCGTCATCCTCAAGCCGCGTGTGGACCCCGCCGGCTTCAAACGCACATTTGGGCGCCAGGTGCTGCAGGCCGAGGACGCCGACGCACTGCTTCGGCAATGGGACCGCGCCGCAGCCCACCTCCCCCAGATCTCCGAGGTCATCCCCGGGGGCGATGAGTGCCTGTGGACCCTCGGCAGCTACCGCGATGCCAGCGGCACACCATTGGCGTCATTCACGGGACACAAGCTTCTTCAGTGGCCCGCCGGGTTTGGCACCGCTCGGGCCGCCGAGGCGTGGTGGGACCCGAGCCTGGCCGGGCGGTGCCATGCGCTGCTCGATGAGATGGGCTTCCATGGCATCTCGCAGGTGGAGGTCAAGCGCGACACCCGTGACGGCCGTGACTACCTGATTGAGGTCAACCCGCGGTCGTGGTTGTGGATCTCCCTGGCCACCGAGGTGGGGGTCAATATTCCCGAGGCGGCCTTCCTCGATGCCGTTGGGCGCCCACACACGTGGCCCGAGGGGCACCGCAGCGACGTCCGCTGGGTGCTGGGTGCCAAGCATCTTGGTGCGAGTGCCGGCGAGCTGCGCAGGGGTCGCCTGGGTCGCCGCGAACTCACCCGCACGCTCACGCCACCGATCATCGATGGCGTGTGGTCGGTATCAGACCCGCGTCCGGGCATCGACCAGATGCGCCGGCTTCTCACCCGGAGGATCGGATGACCACGCTGTCGATCTGCGTCACGGGTGCTCGCGAGGCATTTCTGCCACGCGCCAGGTGGGTGCTGGAGACCCTCGCCGAGGGGCTGGGCCACGAGGCCGTGTTCACCGATGGTGCCAGCGACATCACCTACGCCCCGGACCCGCCCGACTCGGGCATCTGGATCCCAATGCAGCGTGAGGCACAGGCATTTTTTGAGGGGCAGGAGGCATTCCCGGGCGAGGCGGTTCACCATGCCGCCGGGCTCACGCTGCTGTTTGCCCCGACGGCGCAGGATGCACCCATCCCCGGCGACATCGTGGCAAGCGCCTTCTATCTGCTGGCCCGCTGGGACGAATACCGCGTGGCCGACCGTGACCGCTTCGGGCGGCTGCCGTTCGCCCGCAGCGCGTTTACGCACATTGCGGGCCTCGATATCGAGGATCCCGCGGTGGAGGGGTACCTCGCTGCGCTCCGAACCGCCCTCGGCCTTCCCGCGCCCACCGAGTGGACTGTGCACCTCACCCACGACATCGACCGTATTCGGCGGCACACGCCCCGGGGCATCGCCCGGTCGGTGAAGCGCCGGGGCCCAGGCGCCGTGGGCGACCTGATGCACCACGATCCTTGGGACAACGTCCCCGACTTGCTTGAGACCACATGGCGGCGCGGGCTGAGGTCAACCGTGTTCCTCATCGGGCGCAACCGACACCGCCTTGATGGCACCCCACGGCGGACGTACGAACGCGAACGGCGCAACCTTGCGGCCGCGGTGCATGCGATGGGTGGCGAGGTGGCACTGCATGGCGCCTTCGCGTCGTCGGAGAGCGAGCAGGCGCTTACGGAGGAGGTCGCGGTGCTGCGCGGAGAGGCCGGCGACATCCGTGGCGTGCGCTTCCACTACCTGCGCTTCAGGTACCACGACACCCCCCTGCGGGTGGAGCGCGCCGGACTCGCCTACGACGCCAGCCTCGGATTCAGTGAGCGACCGGGGTTCGCAGCCGGTTACGCGAGGCCGTTCCGTCCCTGGATCGTGGGCGAGGAGCGCGCCGCACACATTCACCTGGTGCCGCTTGCGGTAATGGACACCACGCTGCACTCGCATCTCGGCCTGGCCGCAGACGACGCGCGCGACAAGGCATTGGCCGTGCTCGACCGCGTGCGCATCGCCGGTGGCCGCGTGGCCCTGCTCTGGCACAACACGTATCTGGCCGAGGAGCGGGCGCCGGGCTACGACCGCCTGTGGGAAGACCTGCTCGACGAGTTGATGGCCAGGGGAGCGACCCTGGGGCCCATCTCGCCGCCCGATCGCCCCGAGGGTGCACGCCTCGACGGTCGCCACATCGTGCACCTGACCAGCGTGCACAGCCCGCGTGACGTGCGGATCTTCCATAAGGAGATCGGTGCGCTCACCGCCGCAGGTGCTGAGGCCGAGGTGATGGCCGCCCCACGCGGCGGTGGCCGGCTCGGCCGCATGACCCGCGGGGTGCGGCTTGTCAGACAGGCGCGCGCGGTAGACGCCGACGCGTACCACGTGCACGATCCCGAGCTGCTGCCCGCAGCCGTGTGGCTGCACCGTGCCACCGGCAGGCCAGTGATCTACGACGCCCACGAGTATCTGGGCGAGACCACGCGCACCAAGCGGTGGATCCCAGGGCCGCTCAGGCGTCCCGTTGCGGCACTGGCCGCGGGCATGGAACGCGCCGCAGGCCGCCGGTTGTCCGGCGTGGTCACCGCCAATGAGGATCTGGCTGCCCGCTTCGCCGCCGCGGGATGCCGGGCCGTGAGCGTGAGCAACAGCCCCTATGCATCTCAGTTCGGTGACCCGGGCGAGCCCGAGGGGCCCATCGTGCTGTACGTCGGGGGTCTCGGGCCCCTGCGCGGCCTCCCGCTCATGCTCGAGGCATTCCCCCGCGTAGGAGTTGACGGCGCACGCCTTCTCTTGGCTGGCCCCGGCGAGGTGGGTCCACTGCCGCCCGACATCGAATATCTGGGTGTGGTGGATCACTCAGCAGTGCCGGATCTGCTCAGGCGATCGGCGATTGCCTGGATCCCGCTTCGGCGCCACGGCAACTACGACCGCGCAGTACCCACCAAGCTGGTGGAGGCCATGGCCATGGGTCGCCCGGTGGTGGCCAGCGACCTGCCGCGCATGGCGGCCATCGTGCGGGCCACCGGGTGCGGCATCGTGGTGCCATTCGACGATCCCGATGCCCACGCTGCTGCCATCCGCGATCTGCTGCAGAACCCCGATCGTGCCCGTTCCATGGGTGCGGCAGGCCGTCGGGCATTCCTCGACGGCATGGCGTTTGAGAACGAGGCCGATGCCCTCACGTCGTTCTACGAGGAGGTTCTCGGCTGATGGCACGCGTGCTCTACGTCTCGCAGTACTTCGTCTCCGCCGATCAGCCGGGTGGCGTTCGCCACTGGCAGCACACCCGGGCACTCGCCCGCGCCGGGCACGACGTCACGGTGGTCACCAGTTACGTGCAGCACAAGGAGCGCACAATCCCCGAGGAGTACCAGGGGCGGCGCATCGTGAAGTCGCGTGAAGACGGCGTCGATGTCATCCGGTGCTACTCAACGCCGGGTTACGGGCGCGATATGCGCTCACGCATGAGCAACTACGCCACATTCGCGCTGTGGTCGGTGCTTGCCGAACTCCGCATCCCGCGCCCCGACGTGGTCGTGGCGTCATCGCCACCACTGCCCGCTGCTGCTGCTGCCGCGGCATTTGCAAGCGCGAGAAGATGCCGCTTGCTTCTCGAAGTGCGCGACCTCTGGCCCGATTCCATCATTCCCATGGGCGTGGTCAAGGATTCCCGCGTCATCGCCGCTGCACGGAAGATGGAGCACTACGCGTACCGGCGGGCCGACCGCATTGTGGCGCTCACCGAGGGCATCCGGGATGGCATCGCGGCACAGGGCATTCCGGCGGGTCGCATCAGCCTCATCACGAATGGAATCGATCTGGACATCGCAGGCGGTGAGCACCCGCCCGCCGACGTGGGCGTGCCAGGCGACGCTTTTGTCGCCATGTACGTGGGCAATCACGGCACCTACTCGTCGCTTCGCACCGTGCTGCAGGCCGCGAAGATGCTGGAGGACGACCCATCCATCCGCATCGTCCTGGTGGGAGGCGGCGACCAGAAGCCCATGCTGCAGGAGATGGCCCGCGACCTCAGCCTGCAAAACACCACCTTCATCGACTCGGTGCCCAAGCGCGCGGTGCCGTCGTACCTCGAGCGTGCCGATATCGGGCTCATCCCGTACCAGGACATGCCCTTGTTCGCGGGGGCGCTGCCCAACAAGACGTTCGACTACATGGCCGCTGGCAGACCGCTGCTCGCAGCGGCACCAGTTGGCGAGCTGACCGGGCTCATCGACCGTGCCGACTGCGGCTGGAACGTGGCGCCGGAAGACCCCGCGGCCATGGCCGCCGCCATCCGCGACGCCGCCGCCAACCGGGCCACGGGGCTTGCCAGAGGCGCCCGGGGACGGGAGTACGCACTCGCCGAATACGACCGTGCAGTGCTCGCAGCCCGCTTCGTGCGGCTGGTGGACGACCTCGCGGCATCCCCCCGTTCGCGCGGACGACGGCGGCGCGCCAAATGACCATTGCATCGCCCGATGAACCGCTCCGCTACCGTGGTGAGCACGTGCAGCAGATCGTTCCCGACACCGAGGCCGGCAGCGCGCCAGCCACTCGTCCGGTCGGCGGCGCAGCGAAGCGTGCCCTCGACCTCGTGGTCGCAGTGCCCGCGACGATCGCGCTCGCACCGGTCATGGCCGGCATCGCCCTCTGGGTGCGCCGCGACTCCGACGGCCCGGCCATTTTCCGCCAGGAGCGGGTGGGCGCGTTTGGCAAGCCGTTCAGGGTCCTCAAATTCCGTTCGATGGTCATGAACGCCGAGCACATCGGGGCCGGGCTCGCCGTCACCGAGGACGACGACCGCATCACCCGCGCCGGTCGCATCCTCAGGCGCCTGTCGCTCGACGAGCTGCCGCAGCTGATCAACGTGGTGAAGGGCGACATGAGCCTTGTGGGGCCCCGGCCCACCGTGCCATCGCAGGTGGAGCGCTACGACGCCACCCAACGGCGGCGGCTTCTGGCACGGCCCGGGGTGACCGGGCTGGCCCAGGTGCGTGGCCGGGCATCCATCCCCTGGTCGACGCGCATCGCGCTGGACGTGGACTACGTGGACAACTGGCGCATGACCCGCGATCTGCGCATCCTCCTTGAGACAGTGCGTGTGGTTGTGCGTGGCGAGGGCTCATACCGCGGCGAGAGCGGCGGATTCGACCTCTCGGAGCGCACCGGTGGCTGACTCCCCGTCGGTGCTGCTCACCTGTGCCGGCCAGCGCGTGGACATCGTGCGGGCCTTCCGCGACGCCCTGCATCGCCGCGGCGAGGGTGGGCGGGTCGTCGTGAGCGACCTCGACCCGCTGTCGCCATCGCTGTACGCGGCCGATCTGGTGGTGACGCTGCCGCCCGTGGACGACCCTGGGTACGGGCGTGCGGTGGCCGACGTCGTGGCCCGCGAGGGCGTGGGGGCCGTGCTTCCCCTCACCGATCTCGATCCGGTGGTGCTGGCCGAGGGGGCACCCCTGATTACCGAGGCGGGCGGGCGGACGTTCCTCCCCACCCCGCAGGTGGCGGCCGGATGCCAGGACAAGTGGCTGTGCCACGAGATGCTTGAGGCGGCGGGACTTCCCTCACCTCCCACCTGGCAACTCGGCACCGTCGATCAGTCGTCGCTGCCCTTTCCAGTGATGATCAAGCCGCGCATCGGGTTCGCCGGTCGGTGGATCCATCGTTGCGACGACACCGACGAGCTCGACTTCTTCCTTGCCCGCACACCCGTGGCCAGCGTCATCCAGAAGGCGCTCCCGGGTGAGGAGTTCAGTATCGATTGCCTCGGGTCGCTGGACGCGCGCGCCATCGGTGCGATTCCCCGCTCCATGCTGCAGAGCAAGGGCGGCGAGCAGATCAAGGGCGAGACGCTTAACGACCCGCAGCTGGTGGACCTCGCGGCGCGCACCATCGAGGGGCTCGGCCTGGTGGGCCCCTGCACCATCCAGTGCTTCCGCGAGAATGGCGACATCCTTGGCATCACCGACATCAACACCCGCTTCGGCGGGGGCTTTCCGCTGCCCCTCGCGGCGGGCGGCGACTACCCCGCGCTCATCCTGGCAATGGCTGCAGGTGAGGACGTCACCCCACGCCTCGGAGATCACCGCGCGGGTGTCGTGATGACACGATTCCTCTCGGAGCACATCCTCATGCGCGATGGTGAGGCACTCATACCCATGGCGGACCGCGGCGAGGAGGCGATGACCAGTGGCATCTGATCGCGAGATCACCCTGGGGGACGTGGGGCGCACCATCTGGCGGGGCAAGTGGTACATCGTCATCGCAGCAGTGGTGGGGGCGGCCATCGGGCTTCTCTTCACCCTCACCTCAACCACCCAGTACACGGCATCGTCTCAGGTGTACCTGGGCCAGGCCACGACCATGATGGGCAACCTCGCCCAGACCGCCGGTACCAACCCACTCACCGCCGCCACGATCCTGCAGGGCGATGTGGTGGTGGACGCCGTGGCGGCGAAGACGGGCCTCACGCGGTCGCAGGTGAACTCGGGCTCCGACATCTCTGTGCCGCGGGCCCCCGGTACCACCAGCACCAACCAACCGGCCATCGCCACCATCACCGCGCGCACAGGGAGCACCGACACGTCCATCGCGCTGGCCAATGCCTACGCCGAGGTGGCGCTGGCAGGGGCCAACAGCGGCTACGCGAAGGTGCACCAGACCCTCGAGAACCAGGTGCGCGCGGCAAAGGCCGACGTGGCTGCCCTGCAGATACAGGCCAACCGGGGTGGCGCGAACCAGTCGGCGGTTATCTCCCAGCTGGCGTCGCTGCGTACTGATCTCGCCACCGCGCAGTTGCAGCTGGCACGCGTACAGCAGATCGAGGCGCCGGCCGTGGTCTCGCTCGCAAAGAGTGCGGCGTCGTCCAGCAGCAGCAGCAACCGGATGCGCACGGCGATTATCGGTGGCCTCATCGGGCTGCTGCTCGGCATCGTCGTGGCCCTCATCGTGGGTGGCACAAGGCGGCGAGGGGCCTCGGCCACCTAGGCCGGGCGCCCACCCATGCGGCTCATCCCGCGTACGCAGAAGGGCATTGCCTGGTTCGTGTCGGGCATCTGCATTCTTCTGGCCCTCGCAAGCGTGGGGCTGCTGGTGGTCTCCGGGGGCCTTGACTCGGGCGACCAACTGGGGACCTCCGAGGGCTTCGTGCCCTCGGAGGCGCCGGTTGGTAACGCCACATCCACCTCGTGGCCCGAGTACGGCTACAACGCCGAACGCACCCGGGCCAATCCGGACCTCGATCTGGCGCCCCCATTCACCGAGGTGTGGCATCGCGAAGCCAGGGCGCTGGTGGAGTTTCCACCCGTTGTGAGCGATGGCCGCCTCGTGTTCGGCACCAATGGCCGGTACGCACTATCGCTGAGCGTGGCCACCGGTGGCATCTACTGGTACGTCAAGCTTTCGGGCCGCGTGGCGGCATCGCCGGCGATCGCAGGCGATCTGGTGCTGTTCTCCACCGACGACGGCTACTTAACCGCCCGCCGCTTCGACCACGGGCAGGTGGTGTGGCATCGCAAGGTGGGGTCATCCGGCGAGTCATCACCGCTCATCATTGGCAACCGCGCCTACGTGGGCACTCTCGATGGCCTCGTCAAGTGCCTCAATGTGCGCACCGGTGCGGTGGTGTGGACCTCCAGGGCAGCGGGCCCGGTGAAGTCGAGTCTCGCGCGGTCGGGCAGGGACGTGGTGGTGGGCGACTACGGCGGTCAGGTCACCGCGTTCAATGCGCGCACCGGACGGATTCACTGGCAGGCCACCAGCCCGGGGCAATTGCTCGGGGGTTCCGGCACCTTCTACGCAAACCCCGCCGTGGCCTACGGGCGCATCTATGTGGCCAACGTCAATGGGCGCGTCATTGCGCTCGACGCCAACGACGGATCCGTGGCCTGGGTGCGGGTACTCGGCGACTGGGTGTACTCAAGCCCCGCCGTGAGCGGCGACACCGTGTACGTGGGTTCCTACGACCACCGCCTGTATGCCCTCTCTGCCGTGACCGGTGGAGTGCGCTGGTCGTACGACGCGGGAGAGCGCATCGCCGGATCACCAACGGTCATCGGTGGTCTGGTGTGGTTCGCGACGCTTGCACGTAATCCGCGGCAAGGGCGTACCTACGCCCTTGACACCGCGACCGGGCGGCGAGCCTTCACGTTCCGCGATGGGCGCTACACGCCCGCAGTGGGCGTGGACGGGCGGCTGATCCTCACGGGGGTCCGCACCCTCTACGGGCTGGCGCCCACCCCATGAGCATCCGGCAGGTGGCGCGGGCGGCAGCCGTCGTCGCCCTCTTCGGAATCCTCTCCCGCACCCTCGGGTTCGTACGCGAGATCGTGTTGGCGGGTGTGTACGGCACCACGGCGCAGACCGATGCCTACGTCAACACACTGTTTCTGGTCAACACGGTGGCGGCGGTGCTGCTCTACGTGCTCACAACGCTGCTCATCCCGGTGTTCCAGCAGGAGCGCGAGCGATCCGGTACCGACAGCGCGTGGGGGCTCCTGTGGTCCATCTTCGCCTGGGTGGGCATTGTGCTCATTGCGCTCACGGCGTTCATTGCCATCTGGCCCGAGGGACCAGTGGCGCTATTCGACATGGGGCCCGAGCGTTCCGAGATCGCTGCAAGCCTCCTGCGGGTGATGGCACCCGCACTGATGCTGCAGGGGTTCAGCGCCCTGTTCACCGCAATCCTGCAGGTGCACCGGCGCTTCGCCGGGCCAGCAGCCGTGGGCGTGGCGTTCAACGCAGGAATTCTGATCGGTGTCATCGCCGGCGCCGGCACCATCGGCATCACCGCGGCCGCCTGGGGCGTCACGCTGGGCGCGTTGCTGCAGGTGCTGTTGCAGCTTCCGCAGTTCAGTCGCGAGGCCCGGAACGGGGGCGGGCACATGTCGCTCAGGCACCCCAGTCTTTCGCCCACGCTGGTGCTCGCCATCCCCGTGCTCGCGGCATCGGTGCTGCAGCAGATCAACTCATTCACCGACAAGCTTTTCGCCTCGTCGCTCGAGGCAGGCCGCAACGCCGCGCTCTCCTTTGCGAATGCGCTCGGGTCAGCACCCCGCACTGTGCTGTTGTTTCCCCTGCTCATGCCCCTATTTCCTCTTATCGCGGGGTATGTCGCCAAGGGGAAGCGGAACGAGACCGCTGCTGCCTTCCATCGCGCCGCCGGCATCCTGGCGCTGGTGGCCATCCCTGTCACGGTATTCATGGCCATCGGTGCGTCGGAGATCGCGCAGGTGGCATTCGGCCGGGGCAAGTGCGATTCCGCATGCGTGTCGGAGATTGCGTCGCCACTGGCCTTCTATGGCGTGGCGGTGTGGGGCAACTTCATCGGCTATCTGCTCAACCGCACCCTCTCGGCCGGCAACCGTGCACGCGAGGTGATGATCGCCACCATCATCAGCGTGGTGGTCACCATCGGGCTTGATCTGGTGTTCCTGCAGCCGATGCAGCAGGCCGGGCTTGCGCTGGCAAGCGCCATCGCGGTGTACCTCAACACCGTCATCACTCTGTGGTTCCTGCGCAGGAACACTCCCGAGATATCCGTACGCGCACTCGCTCTGCAGCAGGGCCGCGTGCTGGTGGCTGCCCTGGGCGGCACTGTCGCGGCGCTCATCCCGGTCTTCCTCATGCCATCGGGCGACACGTTCTGGAGCGCGGTCGTGTGGCTCGCCGTTGTGGGAGCCGTGGGCGGCGCGGTGTTCGTGGCGCTCGCCCGCGTGCTCGCGCCGCGCGAACTGGCCGACGCCCGGTTGTCGCTGCGCAACCTGCGGGGTCGCCGGGCGCAGGCATGAGCACCCCCGACCGTCGCGACCCCCTCGCCCGGCCCGCACCCACCAGAAAGGCTGCGTACCGCGGCATACCGATGATCGAGCACCTCTGGCAGCGCCTCCGCGCAGCCATCTCGGGCGAGCGGGGCCTCACGGCGCTCGTGCTCGGGGTCATCCTCCTCGTGGGCGTACTTATGCGGGTCTGGGCCCTCGGGGGCACCTCGTTCGCACTTGGCAGCGACGACTCCCGGTATGTCGCGGTGGCCCAGAACCTGGCGTCGGGCCACCTGCCCTCCGGTGATGCCGAGTGGTTTGGCGCCCGCGGCGTGTTCCTGTGGCCTGTCGCAGCCATCTTCCGAGCGGTCGGTGCCGACGACTACTCCGCTATTGCATGGCCCTTTGTCATTTCCCTCGTTTCGATCGTCGTCGTATTCCTCATCGCACGCGAGCTTGCCGGGCGGCGACCGGCACTCGTTGCGGCGGGGCTGGTGGCCGTCGCTCCGATCGAAGTACTCATGGCCACGCGCCTGCGACCAGATGCCGTGATGCCGGCCTTCGTTGCACTGGCCGTGTGGGCCGCGCTCAGGGCCCGGCGATCGCCCCACATCACCCGGTGGCTGCTCGCCTCGGGCGTGCTCCTCGGGGCCGGGTGGGCGTGCCGCGAAACCGCACTGCTCATGCTTCCCGTCGTCGTGCTGGCCGCATGGCCGGTAATACGCCCCGGGTGGCAGCGGGTGGCAGCGGTCATCGGGGGCCTGGTCGCGGTCCCGCTCGTGGAGATGGCCGTATTCGCGTTTGATGGCCGTCCGCTCTGGCCCATCACCATCACCGCGCAGGCCAGCAGCCTGCGGTCGCCGGTGGCGGGGCTCGGGGAGGCCTCCACCTTTGTCGAGCTGCTCGTACGCCAGATGTTTGATCCGCACTCGCTGGTGATGCTGGCCCTGCCCGTTGTGCTCATTGCGCTGGCGATGGGCATCGTGCGCCGGACGCGGGCCATCGTGATACCCGCCGCCTGGCTTGTCTGGTCGTACATCGTGCTCGAGGTCGGAGCGATCATCAGCGTGGACGCTCCCGCGAGATTTCTCACCCAGTTGACCATCCCTGCCGCCCTCGTGGTGGCCATCGCGCTGGACGGCCGGCTGTCACCGCTCATCGTTGCCGCGCTGGCCATTGTCACGGTGCTCGCCATCGCACCCCGCAACGATGCGAGCGCCCGCGATGCCAACGTGCGCCGTGTCAGCGCCGTGACCGATGCCCTGCGGCTGCTCCCGCGTGGGCCGGTCCTGTCAGACAACTACGTGTGGTGGGCGAAGCTGAATGCGTTCCTGCCCATGGGCCGGCTGCCGGTAGATCGCACGGTTGACCCGGCATTCCTCAATCCGGCAGAGCGACGAGCGGCGCGTCGCCTGAACCCGTTGCCCGACATCTCGTCGTACCGCGGCGGCTATGTGGTGACCGGGCCGGCGACACCCACCAGCGGATGGCCCACGAACTGGGCGGCGTTCCGTGATCGTGTGACGGATGAAGTGCCGTGGAGCATCTTGGTGCCGGTGGCGCGCATCGGGGATACCACGGTGTGGAGGTGGCCCGGATGAGCCACCCCGGGCAGCGGGCCGTCGCAACCTCGGGCGATGCAGCGCACCCGGTCGCGTATCGTGGACCCGTGGCCGACCGCGACCTTTCCATCACCGTCATCATCCCGGCCCGCGACGAGACACATGCGATCGGTGGCGTTGTTGCGGGCACCCGCACCCAGCTGCCCACGGCGCGCATCGTGGTGATTGATGACGCATCGCGCGATGGCACCTCCATCGTGGCAGCTCGCGCCGGTGCCGAGGTCATCACCATGCCGGGGCATACGGGGTATGCGGGGGCGCTACGGGCCGGGTACCACGTCGCACTGGCAGGAGGTGCCGACGTGATCATCCAGATGGATGGTGACGGCCAGCACCGACCCGACGATCTGCATGCCCTGCTCGATGGCATGTCCGGAGCCGACGTGGTGATTGGATCGCGGTTTCTTGCAGGTGACGCCGGGTACCGGATCCCGCACGGGCGGCGGGCGGGCATGGCGGCCTGCCGCTGGATGGCCGCGGCCGTTGGGGGCATCAAGATGACCGACCCCACCTCGGGGTTCCGGGCCCTCAGCCCACCTGTTGCAGAGCACCTGGCAGACGAGGGCTTTCCGGCGGGACTCACCGAAACCAGCCTGCTCATTCACCTGCACCGGGCCGGGGTGCGGATTTCAGAGGTGCCCGTGCGCATGCTCGCGCCTACCGGCAGGTCCATGCATGCGGGGCTGGCAGGTGGTGCCCACTTCGTTCGTATCTCCTGGGCGGTGCTCGGACAGGCACGACGCGGCACGACGGCAGCGCTGCCCGAAGCGGGCCGTGCCACCGCGTCGCAGGCCTGATCCGCCCCCGACGGGTACGTAATCCGCCTGTAAGGACATTGTGTGGTGGTACCCGTTTGCCATTCCGGCCACGCGGTGGTGCGTCATAGTTCGCGTGTGCTCCGACGTTCCTCTCTTTCGCGTGCCCTGCTCATCGCCCTTCTGGGCGGGCTCTGTCTGGCGCCTGGTGCCATTGCTGACAACACCGCACCCAAACCGGACCTGCCGCCCCCTGCTGCGGAGCCGATTGCCTCGTCCGTGCCCGTGGGTCGCGAGGGTGGCAACACAGATGCCCCTGCGCTTCCGAGCGGGGTCTCGTCCAGTGGCCTTACGGCGGGTGCCGGATCGGTGGACATCCGCGAGTACGTGGATATGTCGAGTGCGGCCTGCGGCAAATCCCATCAGCGCATCGTGCCGACGTTGCTTCGCCAGGTGGCCGCAGAGGGCCTCGGCTCGGTGTCGCTGCGTCCGCTCATCACCAGCCGCGATATGAACAGCACCGAGGCCGGCACGGCGATCATCGCCGCCGGCCTGCAGGACAAGGCGTGGGAGGTAACCGCAGCGCTGTTCCGTGCGCGTAGAGCCGGTGGCGACTGGGTCAACCCCGCCGTGTTGCGCTCCATCGGCACGGCAATCGGTGGTCTGCGGGTGACCAAGTTCATCAGGGACGCCGGTGGCATTGACATGTACCCGCAGCTGTCCGCCATCAAGAAGGAGGCGCGTGCGGCCGGCATCACTGTGACGCCCGCATTCGTCGTGCGCGGGCCTTCGGGGTCGAAGGTCGTCACGAGGCCGGGCGACGCGTCGCAGGTCATCGCTGCCATCAAGTCGGTGCAGTAGGGCCGCAGCACGGTGCGGTACCCTCCCCGGCATGCCGACCTCAGTCATTACCGGGGGAGCCGGGTTTCTCGGATCCCACCTCTGTGA
>Ga0194035_1001360_pt1 | contig 12995 bp, 13 predicted proteins | sample JunL2320m_MetaG_FD_148680 | JGI IMG/M metagenome (GOLD analysis project Ga0194035, IMG submission 148680) | Anoxic zone freshwater microbial communities from boreal shield lake in IISD Experimental Lakes Area, Ontario, Canada - Jun2016-L239-20m | ecosystem: Environmental > Aquatic > Freshwater >...
CATAAAGGCATCCACCGCTGCATGCATGTCGGCGTGGTACGGCGGGATGTAGGCCTCAAACACGCCATCGCGGCCGGCCGCGTAGGTCTGGCCGTTGGCCGCCTCGTTGAAGCGGAAGCCCAGCCCCGGTACGTCGCCCCCGCCCATCACGAACTTGGGCAGGTAGCCGGTGAAGGTCCAGCCCCCCAGGCCCAGCGCCTGCATCCCAAGGTTCATGTTCTGGCAGATGAATCCCTGCTCCACCACCATCATCGAGAGCACGCGCTGCTCAAGCTCAAACATGTTCATGGGGATATTGCTCTTAAGGCGTCCCTGATCGACCCACTTCTGCAGACCTGCCGAGCGCCCGCCGTGCTGCTCATCCACGATCGAGAAGCCGTAGCTGCGCGCGAAGTAGATGAAGAGCACGTTGATGTACTCCATCGTCATGCTGGTCACGGGCACGAACAGCGTGGTGCCCGGCTTGTTGGCATTCCACTGGTTGAAGTCGAACAGCCCGGGCAGCGTGGTGGGCAACTCGGCGCGTCCGTCTTTCAACTTGACGCGTGCACGACGGAAGAGATCCACGATGAACTCGCCCTGCTCCTCAAGTGAATGCCCCGAGAGAGTTGAAATTTCGCCGGGCTCGGGCGTGAGCTTGAAGATGTCGAGCCACCACAGGCCGTCGTCGTTGCTCCAGAACAACTCAGTGCCGTGGTTCGAGCATGCCGACGGCCAGGTGCGGTTGGTCCACTGCACCAGCGTGCTCATGCCGCGCGCCGGATCGAGATCGGCAAGCGCCAGCCCATTGAGGCCCGTGCCCGCCATCACCAGAAGGGCCTCCTCAAGTTCGCAGAGAGGCACCGGCTCGTAGGGAGATTCGTAGGGCAGGACCTTGCTCTCGACGGTCATGCCGAGCGCAACGCGACGCGACTTGCGGTCGAACACCGACTGAAAAAAGGGATACGTGAGCGCATCCTGAAACCCGATCGGTGCACCCTGAACGATCTCGAGGGGGTCAGCTTCGGTCGTCATGTCGCGTGTCTCCTGTGCGGTCAGGTGCGCCCGGTGCCCACTTCGTGCCGGTTGTCGCGAAGGATAGAAGTCCACGGCACTCCGCGCCGCACTTGGGGTTGGGTGCGTCGCCACCCGCCACCAGCACCACCATGATCTCGTCATCACCGGCGCGCTCGAACGCGCCACATAACGCGAGGATGGTCCTCCCGCGAAGGGCGCCGCGGCTCTCAGGGCGGTTGATGGTGATGGTCACCCGTCAGCCTGTGACCTCGTGCAGGATGTCCTCGTCGTCCACTCCTAGCCCTTGGGCAGGAACTTGCTGGCGTCGATGCCGTGCTCGGCCATCAACTTGGTGAAGGTCTCCTTCATCTCCTGCGGGTACTCGGGGAGGTCCTCGGTGGCCAGTACGTCGGCGGCTTTGGCGCGGATGCGCGGGCCAAAGTCCCAGTCGTCATCCGCCATCAGCCGCTCAATCTCGGCGGCGGGGAAGTAGAGCATTCCCGGGTCGCGGCCATGCTGCCCGGCGATTGCGACGATCTCCTCAAAGCGGCCGTCAAGCGGGGCCTGCTCCTGAATGAGGCCCTTCTCGCGAAGCAGCGTTTCGGTTTCGGGCTGGCACATATATGGCGTGCCGAGCGCGTTGTCGTGAAAGAGCTTGTCGAACTTGAGGCGCGGGCGCTGGCCGCCGGCCTTGGCGTCTTCCAGCGGGTAGCCCACCGCGTGACCCCACGTGAACTTGTAGTTGGGGGGCAGGTTGAAGGCCTTCTCCACGCCACCCGGCTTGCGCCCGAATGCGATGAGGATGTTGCCCACGCCCACACCGACGCCCGCTGTGATGGCGTTGGCCACGGCCTGACCGCTCTCAAACCGCAGCAGCGTCTCGGTGCGCTCAGGCGGAAAGCTCATGAGCCGCGGGATGGTCTGGGTCATGGAGAACTCGTAGTTCCACCCGTGGTACTTGGTGGCGGCACCGGACAGGCTGAGGCTTGAGATGCCATCCACGGCGCGGCCGTACCAGGCGTTGATGTTGGTGAGCCACAGGATGAGGTGTGAGGCCTGGTTGATGATCTGCACGTTGAAGCCCGAGACGCACTCCTCAAGCTCCTCCCACAGGTCGCACTCATCACGGCGCACCACGATGGCCTCGGTGGCATTGATGTTGCCCTGGCACGACGAGAACCGCGCTGCCTGCAGCATGGTCTCGATCTTCCAGCGCTCCACCTCACGGGTCTCGTCGAAGTAGCGGATGCTTCGGCGATCGCCGAGTGTCTTGAGAATGGGGATGTCGGCGACCTGATCGGCTGATGGCACAGACATTGAGAGGACCTCCTGAGGGCCGGGGCGTTGGGACGGCATCGAGCGTACAGGCGGGGCATCCGCCGCTTCGTGTCTCATACGGGGCCGATGCCGCCGCCGCCACCACCACCGGTCAATCCATACCCGCCACTGCAGCAGCAGGGAGGAGGCCACGGCGCGCGGCTGCCCTACATGCCCGGTGTCGACGGCCTGCGCGCCCTCGCGGTGGCGACCGTGTTCATCTTTCACGCTGGCGGCACGTGGCTGCCCGGGGGATTTCTGGGCGTGGACTTCTTCCTGGTGATCTCGGGCTACCTCATCACCTCGCTACTGGTGGCCGAGCAGCAGTCGGGTGGACGCATCGATCTGTGGCGCTTCTGGCTGCGCCGCGTACGTCGACTCATCCCGGCGCTGCTCCTTGCCATCGCCGGCACGCTCGTGGCCATGCTCATCCTGCACTGGGATGAGGTGCCGCGGCTGAAGGGCGCCACGCTGTCGGCGTTCGCGTACGTCACCAACTGGTACTTCATCTTCGCCGACGTGCCCTACGTGGAGAAGTTCGGGCGACCCAACGTGTTCACCCACCTCTGGTCGCTTGCGGTTGAGGAGCAGTTCTATTTGTTCTGGCCGCTCGTGCTCGCCGTCATCCTGATGGTGCTGAAGCTGCGCCCGTGGGCGATTGGCGTGCTGGCCGTGGCCGGGGCGGCATTCTCCACCGCGTGGGCATGGCATCTGTACGACCCGTACGCCGTGCCGTGGCGCATCTTCTACGGCACCGACACCCGGGCAGTGGGTCTGTTTGTGGGCATTGTGGGAGCCATCCTGCTGCCGCCGTCACGGCTTCGGCCCGTCGCATCGGCGGTGGGGCGGTGGGGCATGGAGATCATCGGGCTCGCCGCACTGGCCGGGGTGCTGTGGTGCATGTTCAGCATCGACGAGTTCGAGAACCGTCTCTATCAGGGCGGCATGCTGATGCTGGCCATCCCGGCCATCGTGCTCATCATCGTAAGCGCACACCCCCAGACGTTGCTCGGAAAGTTCTGGGGCCTGCCGGCGCTGGTGTGGATCGGCGCACGGTCGTACGGCATGTACCTGTGGCACTGGCCGGTGCTCATGCTCACGCGCCCAGGCGACGACGTGTCAATTTCGGGCGCGCCGCTGGTGTCGATTCAGATCATGCTGGTGGTGGGAATCTCGGCGCTCTCGTACCGATTTGTGGAGCAACCCATCAGGCGAAATGGACTGGCGGGCCTGCGCCGGGCATTCGCCACGTTCGATGGCAAGTGGCGCGAGCACCCGGCGCAGACCATCGCCGCCTGGGTGGGCGTGGTGGCGGTCGTGGCCCTGATATCGCTGGTGGTGCTGGTGCCCGAGGCCGTGCCGCTCAAGCCCTGGCTCGCGGGCTAGCAACCGGGCACCCGGGGGAGAACCCTGCGGGCCGATGTCGGGGGATACCCCGGGTATGTTTGCGGTCATGACCAACTCCTCTCCTTCCCGTATCGCCGCGCACCGCGTGGGTCTCAGCATCCTCGCTGTCGGCATCGCGGCCATCGGTATCAGCGCATCCGGCGCCGCTGCCGCAGGCACGCAGCAGGCCGCGCAGGCGAAGTGCTCACGGTCCAACCCAGGATTCGTGGTGGGCGACTCGGTGGTTGACGCCATCAATTACCTGCGGCCCAAGCCGATCAGCGCGATCGTGGGTGGCGGCAAGGTGGATGGCGATGTGAATCGTCAGTTTGATGCGGGCGCCGCGCTGATCAAGACCTACCTCGCGGCGAGTCCCAAGGCATGCGCCGTGGTGGTGGCCCTCGGAACCAATGGCCCGGTGAGCCCGAGCCAGTGGGCGTCGCTCATGAGCACGCTGAAAAGCGTGCCTCGCGTGGTGGTGATCAACACCTATACCAAGGACTTCCGTCGAGGGCAGCCCTGGATGAATCAGGTCAACGCCCAGATCGCCGGGCTGCCCGCGAAGTACAGAAATGTGCGTGTCGCCGATTGGGCATCTATGGCTCCGTCGCTCAGCTCCACCGAGTTGCCAGATGGCGTGCACCCCGACACCCCCCGTGCCGCGGACAAGTTCACAAGCACTGTGACGGCGGCGCTGCGGGCCCGCTGATGACACGGCCGGGTGCCCTCGGGGTTGCCCTCGGCCTGGCCCTCGCAGCCGCGCCGTTGGCCGCGGCGCAGGTGATGCCCCCCGCGCCTGGATCACTTGTCGTGGCCCCCCTTACAGCCCGGGTGGATTCCAGCACGGTGCGCCTGTTGCCGAGGCGCATGGTGCGTGACCTGCACGTCGTGATTCCTGGTGGAGCCGACGGGGTGGCGACCATCAACTGGCAGGCGTATGGGGGATCGCGGTCGGCCACGCGGCTTGCCCGGATCGCCCATGGGCGCGCTGTGGTGCCCATCCGCGGTGGCGAGCTTCACTTCCGGCGTCGCGTACAGATGGGCGGTGGGTTCGATCGCAGCGGTGGCTTCTGCGAGGCCATCGACCTGACCTCAGTGGGCGCGGTGATGCCCACTGCCGACGCATGCCCTGAGGGTGACGGCATTGCTCGCGAGCAGATTCCGGCGCGCGTGCCCGAGTTCACGATGTACAGCGACTCGGTGGGTGCAGGCCTGCAGGAGGTATCCGGTGGCACCGCCCGCGCGGCAGGCGACGCCTCGGCGGTGTTCGACCTGAAGGTGTGCCGACGCCTCACGTACCTGCCGTGCCCGCCCAACCCACCGAGCGTCCTCACGGCGGTGCGGTCGCAGCCCGGTTCGGTGGGTGACATTGCAGTAATCGACGTTGGCTACAACGATTGGGCACAGGTGTACGGCATTGAGCCGACGATCACCGCTCTGCGCGCGCGCGGGGTGAAGCGCATCGTGTGGGTGACGCTGCGTGAGTCTGAACCAGGTATGGGTTCGATCAACGCGATGATCCGGGCCGCCGCGAGGCGCCACCCGTTTGTGCAGATCGCAGATTGGAACGCCGCCAGTGCGGGGCTCGGTGGGTTCGCCGCAGATGGCGTGCACCTGTCGGGTGGGTCGGCCGTGAATGGGCTCGCCGACTTCGTGCGCCGAGAGGTGGGGAAGGCCGTGCTGGTGCTGCAGGGGTCCTGATCTGGGCCTGCCTGCCATCATTCCCTCCATCTGAGATCCGGCTCCCGCCGGGAAAGGACAGTCCCCATGAAGATCAGAACTGGCCGCATCGCGGTTGCCGCCGCACTCGCAGCGGGAATTCCCCTCGTTGCGTTGGGGTGTGGCGACAGCACCCAGGCCACCACCACCGAGGTGTTGACGGAGACAACCGCGCCGGCTCCCGCTGCCACCACTGCAGCTGCCGCACCCGCCGCTCCGTCGGCCCTGCCGGCCGCGCCCGCAGGTGCCAAGCAACTGGCATCGCGTCAGAAGAATGGCGCCACCTACTACCACTACTCGATCAGCGGGCAGACTCCGCAGCAGATCGTGAATAGCTACCAGTCCGAGCTGAAGTCGAGCGGCTTTGCTGTGAAGAGCACGGGCGGCGGCGGCGGCGGATGGGGCGCCTACGGCGGCTCAGATGCCGGCATCAGTGCCGACAACAACTCTGAGTGGATTGACGTCGAGGCCGGCGGCCAGAACAGCGGACCCACCTACTGGGAGGTCTGCGTCGGCCCAAGTAATCAGTCGGTAAACGACTGCCAGGACGTCGAGGACAGCAGCAGTAACCAGAGCTGACGTTCGCTTCCGTGCCATGGGTACGGATTGTCAGGTCGTCGTCCTCGGTGGCGGGGACGACGACCTGGCCGCGGCTGAGGCGGAGGTTCGCCGCCTCGAGCGCCTCTGGACGCGCTTTGACAGCACGAGTGAACTCTCGGGGCTGAACGCCCATGCAGGGCGCGCGATGCCAGCTGGACCGGAGACCCGCATGTTGGCGCGTCGCATGCTGCGCGCAGAGCATCTGACCGGCGGTCGGTTCGATCCACTGATGGGCCGTGACATCGTCGCGATGGGCTACGACCGTGATCATGGCGCGCTGCCCGCACCCACCGGACCCACTGCGACGGTGGCCATGATCCCCGCGGTGCGACCCCGGGGTGCTCATCTTCGTCTTGATGAGAGGTCGGGCCTCATCACCGTGCCGGCTGGCCGCGCACTCGATTCTGGCGGCATCGGCAAGGGGCTCGCCGCCGACATTGTCACCGCGGGCCTCATCCGTCGGGGTGTGACGGGGGTCCTGGTGAATCTGGGGGGCGATCTGCGGTGTCGCGGGGCATCGCCGGATGGCGGCTGGCGCATTGGCATTGATGATCCCCGGGATGGCGACGCCCCTTCGGTGGCTCAGGTGCTCATCACCCGGGGCGCGGTGTGCACCAGCGGCGTGCAAAAGCGGCGCTGGGCACGGGCCGATGGATCGGTGGCGCACCATCTGCTGGACCCCGATACCGGAGCACCCACCGACGCCGAGGTGTCGTCGGTGAGCGTGGTGGCGCGCGCCGGATGGATCGCCGATGCCCTGGCCAAGGCGGTCATCCTGTCCGGACCGACCGCGGCCGCATCGCTCCTTCGTGCCCGCAATGCCACAGCCGTGGTCGTATTGGCCGACGGCACCGTGCGCCGCCTGGCCTGACCCTCCGGGGTACCTAGGCCAAGTAGCCCTTGAGGCGGTTGAACGAACTCTCCCAACCCATCTCGGCCATCTCGCCGCGGTACTCCTCGGGCACGTCAGTTTGCAGCACCACGACCTCGGTACGACCATCGGCCATGTCGTGAAACGAGATGGTGCACACGATGCCGAGGCCGGGCTCAACAAACTGCACGAACTCCGGCTCCACGATGTCGCTGAAGGTGCCGGTCATGGGATAGGAGTCGTCGTTGACCATCATCACCATGTTGAACGCGCCGCCCGGCTCGGGCACCAGCTCCACGCTTTCGGGCGGGATGATGACGCCCTCGGGCGCCCAGAAGTACGGGATGGCGGCCGGATCGGTGTACGCGGCAAACACACGCTCGCGGGGCGCATCAACGATGCAGGACACTGAGAAGTCGGCACGCGGGCCGAGCTGAGGTGCGTCATCGGTCATGCGTGGCACTTTGCCATGTCAGACGGGGCTCTCGACGTGCATGCCGTGATCGCGAGCGGCCGCCGCCTGCCGGACGTCGTACGTGACGAAGCCCTGCAGGCGATCGCCCAGATCGAGTGCGGTCACCACGTGGATGGCATCGAGCGTGCGCAGGTGGGCGGGGGCGATCAGGGCAGCCCGGCTCAGGTGCGACCGGTCGAGCGGAACGATGTCGATGGTGCTGAGCACGGCGCGTGCGCGATCGATGAGGGCCGTGTCCACCCGGCGCACGGCGCGAAGCACCTCGGCCTCGCCCAGGTCGCATGTGACCAGCCGCGCCTCAGCCACTTCCTGCCAGCGGTACATGGCTGCGGAGTGCTCCTCGGCTGCGACCAACTTCACCAGGGCCGACGAGTCGAGGTACCAGATACCCAGCCCGGTCAGCGGTGGTCCTCATCGCGCATTTCGCGCAGGGCGTCGCCCAGCGTGCGACGTCCATCGCGCTCGGCCGGCGGACCGATGTCGCCGGCCGTCGCGGTGGCCGCGCGAAGCAGCCCGGCCTGGTCGAGGGCGTCAAGGCGGTCGGCTGGCAGCGGCATTATCTGCGCAACGGGCCGGCCGTTGTCGGTGATGATCAGCGCTTCACCAGCGGCGGCACGGGCGACAACCGCTGAGGCGTTCTGCTTGAGCGCCCTGATGCCGATCTGATCCATGTGCTCCACCGTAGCACCATGCGATGTGGTGGACGCACGGGGACGCGCGTGTATTCCCACACTGCGTCCGTCATTTGTGACGGTGACTGACCCCATCCCGAGACTCAGGTTCCCAACGCCCAAGCGGTCGGGCGACGGCGAATCCCCGCATGCACCCAGGAGATTGGGCGTCGCAGGCGGCAGCAAACTGCCACCCAACCCGGTGCGTGCACATTTGTGACGGCGACTGACCCCAACCGGGGACTGACCCCACCCGGGGACTGACCCCGGTGGGGGACTGACCCCGTGGTCTGGGGTGGGCTGTCACCGACCATCGGTCGGTGGTATCGGCAAGGCCGCCCGGTGCGACGTCTAACCGAGGATTCTGCCCACTCCGATTGCCGTGACCATTCGGGTATGGCCCAGCCTGAAGGTGGTCACGCGGTCGCCCGGCAGGGCGTCGCTGGCCAGACGGATGATGTGGCCGGGCTCGCACTCGGGGTGGTCAACCGTGGCCTTCACCTCGGCCACTGTGGATCCCACGCCGATGCCCTCGGCCGTGCGGATGCCGCGGTCGGTCACCAGTACCTCGATCACGCGGCCACCGGGGCCGGCGATGGCACGCACGGCGATGCCGGCCCAGGTGATGGTCACCACGCCGTCGTGCTCGTCACGCGCGTCGGGCGCGCCGAGCACCCGCAGGGTCTGACCCTCGGTCATGCCGATGCGCACACCACCCGCACCGATGCCGGGGCGGATGAGGTGATCGGGTGATCCGGGGATGCCCGGGCCACGGGGGACGTCGTTGCGATCTGCGATGACTGCGATGCCAAGGGATTGCACGTTCGGCTCCGTCGGATTCGGGATGCGTCAGCGGGGGCCGACGGGGTGATGTGTAGGTAACCGTGTTGCAACGCAGGTGCGGTGCGTGGAGGTTCCATGCCGACCCCGCAGGGTCAGGCGGGGATGGCCAGAATCTCGATTGGGTCGTCGGCCGCTGGCAGGTTGGCCACCAGCGCGGGAAGGTCGTCAACCGTGCGCAGGCCGAGTTCTGGGAACTCCGCCGCGCCCGGCAGGTGCGCAAACCACTGCTGCTGGCGTTCCTTGGGAAGCACCGTCATGCGGTAGCCGAGGGAGTCGAACTCGGTGGCGATATCGGCACAGGTATGGCCGAGCTGCGCCAGGCAGCGCTGGTTGACGTGGCAGATCACGTAGGGCGGGTTTCGGGCGGCGATGTCGCGCATGCCGCGAAGCGCACGGGGCTCACTGCCCTGCACCACCAACTTCACCAGCCGAAGCCGGTCGGCATCGAGGCGCCCCTCGTCGGCCAGGGCATCGAGGCTGGTGCACGGGACGTCATCCACGGCCACTTCGTTGTCGCTGAGCGGCAATGAGGGATCAGTCACCAGATGCGCTGCGGTGGTGGCGCCATCAACCACGCGGATCTGCAGGGTGGCGGGCTCGTCCCACAACCCGAGCGGCAGCACCGACCCGTGGTCGATGCCGTTGAGCGCAAGGTTCGCCTCGCACCAGGCACGCGGGTCGGCCGCGGGCTCGAACCCGATCACCGCGCCCGTTGGTCCAGCCAGTGCGCCACCCACCACCGTCATGTACCCGGCATTCGCGCCGCCGTCTACCACCACGTCGCCGGGGCGCACAATTGCCATGAGCGCGCGGGTGACGTGGTGTTCCCACCACCCGTTGTTGTCGAGCAGCGACGGCAGCACCACCGAGTCGGATGCCGCCGCGCGGAATCTCAGGCGCATGCCGCCCACGGGCGCCCCTCCCAACAGCGACACCTCCACGGCACCATTGAGTGCGGCGATCGCCTTGAGTTGGCCACCGGCGAACTCGGGCGCGGTGCGCATGAGCGTGATGAACCGCTCCCAGGTCATGCCCTCGGCCAACTGCGCCTGCCAATGGGCTACCTCGGCATCGCCCTGATCGCGGCCGAGGATGCCGGCATAGGCAGCCCGGATCAGTCGTCGGTCCTCATGCGCGGAAAGGCCGCTCGCACGGGCGAGGCGGTCGGCGGCATGTCGCAGGTTTCTCGGAGCCATGGCGTGACGCTACCGACCCATCGCCGATGCCGACCCGCAGTCCAACCAGGGGACCGGTGGAAACCCCCCGTATTCGCTGCGGTCACTCCCGGTGGAGCAGGCCGTCATGCATGATTTCCGCCGATCGCCGGTCCTGCCGGGGGGGCGGGACCGGCGATCGACTAATCCACGATCTCCAGTGGATGACGGACCTCGACGTCCGACCCGAGCGCCTCGAGATGCGCACGGATCTGAATGGCACAGCCCGGGTTGGCCACCGCCACAACGGGTGCCCCGGTGGAGATGATCGCCCGTGCTTTCTGCGCGCCGAGGGTCGCCGCCATTTCTGGCTCGAGGGCGGCATACAGGCCACCCGCACCGCAGCACCGGCCCCCATCGCCCAGGTCTATTGGTGTGGCCCCCGCCTGCCGCAGCGTGCGCCGCACTTCTGGGCCGATGCCCTGCGCGTGCAGGTGATGGCAGGCATCGTGCACCGCCACCCGGCCCTCGATCAGGCGTGCACTTGGGGCGTCGATCTGAACTGCATCGCGTACGCGGGTCTCAAACTGCAGGGCACGCGCATGCCATTCGGGATCGTCGGCCAGGAGTTCGGCATAGGTGGCCATGTGCGCACTGCATCCCGCGCTGTCCACCACAGTGATGTCGGCAGTTTCGAACTGTGCGATGCGATCACGGGCAAGCGCCCGCGCCGACTCGATCTCGCCGGCGTGGGCGGCAAGCGCTCCGCAGCAACCACCGCGATCGGGCACAACCACGCGATAGCCCGCGCGCACCAGGGCCCGGGCGGTTGCCTGGTGCACTGGGCGGAACGCAACGTCCATCACGCAGCCCACCAGCATCATGGCCATGGGCCCCTCGCCGGCCGCCTCGGGCAATGGCGTACGTAGGTCGCGGAAGGTGATGCGGGGGGTGGCCATACGCAGCCCGCGGGGCAGCAGGTGGTCGAGCCGCAGAAACTGTGCGGTGGCGAGACCCCAGGCAGCGGCCCGCAACATGCGGGGTCGCCCGATGACCTGCGTGATCATCCGGCGCCTCGCCTTGCCGGGTCCGGTGCGCACGGCCTCAGTCTGCGCACGAGCAGCTTCAATCATGCGGCCGAAGGGAACCCCGCTCGGGCAGGCCGCCTCGCATGCACGGCACGCCAGGCACTCGTCGGTCATCACCGTGAAGTCGCCGGCCACTGGCACCCGGCCCTCGCTGACCGCACGCATGGCGGCAATGCGCCCGCGGGGCGATGCGGTCTCCAACCCGGTCACGCGAAAGGTGGGGCAGTCGGGCAGACACAGCCCACACGCCACGCACTTGTTGAGGTCATCGTCCGACGGCGCCGGGATCCCCGCCTTCCAGGACGTGCTCATGCGGTGACCTCCGCCGCAAAGAGTCCCGGATTGAGGATGCCAGCGGGGTCGAAGGCCGCACGCATGCGGCGCATCACCTCTGCTCCAGGGGGAACGGGGCCGAACGGGTCGGCCCGGAGGTCATCGGGACCGTCCAGTATCTGGGCGTGGCCGCCGAACTCAACGGCCAGCGCACGTACCGACGCCACCTCGCGGGCGTCGGCCACCGCCACACGGCAGATACCCGTTCCCATCCACGCCTCAAATACCTCGCCTGCCTGGTCGAGGCGCCGCACGATCGCCGCCAGCGCCGCCGGGGGCACTCCCATCTCAACCAGCCCGGTGCCCTCGGGGTTGACAGGCTCCACCGAGACCCGCGCGCCATCGGGGGCCACGACGTCCTCGGGCGCGCCCTCAATGCATGCATCCATTGCCCCGGGGCGCACGATCACCGCGGCCGGGCGGTGGTAAGCGGCAAGTACGTCATTGGCCAGAGCCAGCATGTCGGTGGTGTCGCCCTCGGCGGTGAACCACGACGACGCCATGGGGTCGGGCCACAATTTGATGGTTGCCTGCACGATTACGCCCAATGTGCCGAGCGACCCCACCATGAGTCGGGGCAGGTCGAATCCGGTCACCAATTTGACTGTGCGGCCGCCGCCCACCACCAGGCGCCCGTCACCCGTGGCCACCACCACCTCCATGAGGGAGTCGCGCACGGCGCCCTGACGAAGCCGCCGTTTGCCGGTGCGTGCAGCCGACAGGATCCCGCCAACGGTGGCACCGGGGCGGACGTCGGCCGATGCCCAGCGCTGGCCTCTGCCACCGATGAGCGCTGCCACGTCGGTGGCAAGGGCCCCGCCTTCGACCGTGATGATCATGTCGGCGGGTGAGTAGTCCACCACCCGGTTGAGTGCGAGGGTGCACACAGAGTCGTCGGCCGCACAGGGGCGCCCGCGCCGTGATTCGGTGCCGCCACCACGCACGGCCACGGTGCGCCCGTCGTCACTCGCCACCGCAAGTGCCTCGGCCAGTTCCTCGCGGGTTGTGGGGGTCAGATCCATGTGCCCTCGGGTGGCTCGCGACCACCGAGCATTGCTTCGCCACACCGCGCGCCGAGGGGCAGCACCTTGTGCGGGTTGAGCCGCTCGTCGGGATCAAACGCCCGGCGCATACAGGCCTGGGCCTCCAGGTCTCCCTCGGTGAACACCAGCGGCATGTAGTCGCGCTTCTCCAGCCCGATACCGTGCTCGCCCGACAGCGTGCCGCCCACCTCCACGCACTTGCGGATGATGGCGTCGCCCGCCCGCATTACACGCTCCACCTCGTCGGCATCACGGCGGTCGAAGGCGATGATGGGGTGCAGATTGCCGTCGCCCGCGTGGAACACATTGAGGCAGATGAGGTTCTCGCGATCGGTGATCTCGATGATGGCCTGCATCACCTCCACCAGGCGCGAGCGCGGAACCACGCAGTCGTGCAGGAAGTAGTTGGGCTTGACCCGGGCACATGCACCGAACGCGCTCTTGCGGGCCTTCCACAAGAGCGCCCGTTCGTCTTCGTCCTTCGCCACGCGCACGTGGC
>Ga0194035_1001361_pt1 | contig 12994 bp, 10 predicted proteins | sample JunL2320m_MetaG_FD_148680 | JGI IMG/M metagenome (GOLD analysis project Ga0194035, IMG submission 148680) | Anoxic zone freshwater microbial communities from boreal shield lake in IISD Experimental Lakes Area, Ontario, Canada - Jun2016-L239-20m | ecosystem: Environmental > Aquatic > Freshwater >...
CTGCCAATCGTAGCAATGCGACCCATATTCCAAATCACGGGCTGCCCCGCATCAATATTGGTGGTGCCAATCAATAGCCAGCGCCCATTCGTGTTGTACTCATAAGCAATTTTCTTGAGGAAATCCGCATCTACATACTTGGAAATTAGTCCATAGAGCGGGCTAGAGTCAGCCAACCCATCACTGAAAATTCCCGAGAGAATACCGCGCTGAATATAGACATCACTTGGTTTAATACTGGTATAGACCTCCTGCAATATGGGGTCGTAATCCTTACCAAGATAAGCAAATGGAGCAATCAAAGCGCCAGTGCTAATGCCAGTTACTAAATTGAAAGCAGGCCTAGATCCTTGCTTGGACCAGCCTACTAAAAGTCCAGCACCGAAGGCGCCATCATCACCACCACCAGAAAGGGCTAGAAAGTTACCATCGCCGGCGAATGCCTGTTTGCCGCGAGCAGCTTCAATTTGAACTACATCGGCTACTAATGCATCTACGCCAGCCTGAGTCGAGATAAGGTAGCGCACACTAGGTAAACCAGCAATTTGCGCTTTACTGAGCGATTGGGCAGGCACGGCAGACTTACGTTCTAAAGCAGAGCATCCCAGAAGGCTGAGGGAGATGGCGATGCAGGCTATTGATGAAGATAAACGCATACATCTCTCTGAATAAATTGGTCAGTTTTATTGTACTGGCTTGATATGCCAGATTTGCTGCATGACGGTATCTAAAAGGCCATGGGTGAAGGGGCTTTTGCCCCAAGTGATCTGAAACCTCATTAACAGTAATAGCCTTAGGGCTAATTGGCTAGCTGCAAATGGCTCATATCATTGAATTTATTTATTGATGACTAGGCCTACAGTATGAAACCCATTTTTATAAAACTCGCCCTTATAGGATCTCTACTGGCTTCAGGATGCACTTTTGCTGCAGGCGGGGGTGGTGTTGTTGCTGACCCAGGCGCAATGCAAGGCAAACACTTTGATGTGAAAGGTAAGGCGCCTTCTAGTTTTACAGTGGAATTACAAAACGGCCTACGTAAAACATTGCCGTTTGAAGATAAGCGTGATTTTGAAGAATCTAAAAAAGGTTTTATCGCTGCTCCAGCTTTTAAGACCATCATGGCAGATGCTGGCAACGTTGCATGGGATATGGGTAGCTATGAGTTCTTATTACAAGGCAAGGACTTTGATAGCGTGCATCCATCGTTGCAACGCCAAGCCATTCTCAATATGGGATACGGTCTCTATGAGGTGGTGCCCGGAAAGATTTATCAAGTCCGCGGCTTTGACTTAGCCAATATTAGTTTTGTAAAGACCAATACTGGCTGGATTGTGTTTGATCCACTCACTGCTAAAGAAACCGCTAAGGCGGCATTAGAACTCGTGAATGAAAAACTCGGCAAAAGACCAGTAGTAGCGGTAGTGTATTCACATTCCCATGCAGACCACTTTGGTGGTGTTCGTGGAGTAGTAGATGAGAAGGATGTGAAAAGCGGCAAGGTTAAAGTGATCGCACCTGTAGGCTTTATGGATCATGCAATTGCCGAGAATGTCTATGCTGGTAATGCAATGACACGCCGGATGTATTTTCAGTATGGCGTGTTGTTGCCGCGCAGCCCCTTTGGTCACGTCGATCAATCAATCGGCAAAAATACTGCTGCTGGTAATTTAGGCTTGATTGAACCTAACGTTTATATCAATCAGCCATTTGAAAAAATGACAGTGGATGGTGTTGAGATGGAATTCCAAAACACGCCAGGTACAGAAGCACCTGCGGAGATGAATACCTATTTCCCACAATTTAAGGCTTTCTGGGCCGCTGAAAATATCACTGGCACGATTCATAACATTTATACCTTACGGGGCGCCCTCGTACGGGATGCCTTGGCATGGTCTAAAAATATTAATAATTCTTTATATCGCTATGGTAATGAGGCAGAAGTGATGTTTGCCTCGCATAGTTGGCCGCGTTGGGGCAATGCACGAATTCAAGAAGTCATGCGCACCCAGCGTGATAGCTATGCTCATTTAAATAACGAAGTGCTTCATCTAGCGAATAATGGAGTGACTATTAATGAGGTGCATAACGTTTACAAGCAACCAGAAAGTCTGAAGTCACAGTGGGCAGCCCATAGTTATCATGGCTCTGAAGAGCACAACAGTCGCGCGGTGATTAACCGCTACCTAGGTTACTGGGATGCTAATCCAGCAACTTTGATTCCCTTGTCCCCAAAAGATTCTGCACCTCTATATGTAGAGATGATGGGTGGCCCATCGAAGATTATGGCGAAGGGTAAAGCGCTCTACAAGCAAGGCAAGTACCGTGAAGCCATGGAGATTGTCAATAAATTAGTCTATGCCCAACCAGATAACGTAGCAGCAAAGGATTTGTTAGCGGATATCTTTGAGCAAATTGGCTATCAAAAGGAAAGTCCCAGCGTGCGCAATAGTTTTCTGGGTGCAGCGTACGAGTTACGTCATGGCATGCCGAGCGGTGCTTCACCAAAATCGAATGGCCCAGACATGATTAAAGCCATGACCACAGAGTTATGGCTCAATTCTTTAGCAATCAGCATGGATAGTAAAAAAGCTGCCGGCATGAAATTCACCATCAACTTAGTAACACCAGACAATGGTGAAAAGTTCGTTGTTGAGATGAGTAATTCAGCTCTCACCAATATCAAAGAGCAGCAGGCCAAGAACCCCAATCTCACTATCACCTTAAATCGCAGTGATCTAGAGAAAGTCATGGGTGGCCAAACGACCTTTGAAAAATTACTTTCTGAAGGTAAAGCAAGATTTGATGGTGATCGCAAAGTCTTTGATCAGCTCAAGAGTACGCTAACTATCTTCACTCCTGACTTTGAGTTAATACCTGGAACCAAAGCTACAAAATTAGATGTAAAGGCTGCTCCAAAAGTAACTAAAGATCCTTTTGCTGCTCAGGACATGGCAATTACTGCGGGTGAGTAAGTTTGGAGTGGTGGGGTGGTTTAAGGCGTAAACGCACCGCCAGCTTCTAAGGCCTTAAGTTCTTCACCAGCAATCCCCAATTCAGCTAGTACTTCGCTGTTGTGCTCACCTAATAAAGGCGGATGCTTGCGCACTTGCTGTGGTGTGCCCATCAGCTTGACCGCAAAACCAATATTGGGAACAGTACCTTCTACGGGATGATCAATCTCCATCCGCATTTTGCGATGACGACCATGCTCACTATCAAAGGCTTCGGGATAAGTATTGATTGGACCTGCTGGAATACCAGCAGCCAGGAGATCGTCCACCCATTCGTGACTCGCTCTAGTGACGAAAGTCTTTTCTAATTCGGTGGCAAGTTCTAAGCGATTTGCTAAGCGTAGGGGATTCGTTCTAAAGCGCGCATCTTCGAATAATTCAGGGCGAGCAATTTTGTCACAAAGAAGTTTCCACAATTTCTGATTGGTAGCGCCCATCACGAAGTAGCCATCAGCAGCTTTCATAGCCTGATAGGGTGCACTCATATGGTTGGCAGTACCGAGCTTATAGGGCTCAACCCCAGTACCCCAATATTGCGCAGTATCCCAGATAGAAAAAGCTAAAGCAGAGTCAAATAAAGAAGCATCAATGAATTGACCTTCACCCGTTTTAGTTTTACCAATATAAGCAGACAAAATGCCGTAAATAGCAAAGAGCGCACAACCAATATCTGCTACCGGAACACCGGCTTTGACTGGTGGACCATCAGGATAGCCAGTCACACTCATCACGCCTGACATTGCCTGTGCCATCAAATCAAAACCAGGACGATCTGCCCAAGGACCCGTTTGTCCAAAACCGGAGATGCTGGCATAGACCAAACCTGGATTGATGGGTTGAAGAGAAGGGTAATCAATTCCTAGTTTTTTCATCACACCAGGACGATAGTTTTCCACCAGAATGTCAGCCGTCTTCACTAATTCAAAGAAGACCTTTTTGCCTGCTTCTGTTTTGAGATTGAGAGTGAGGCTGCGCTTATTGCGATTCATGTTCAGAAAGCCCATACTATCTGATCCCTTCATTTTGAATCCCATCGCTCCTCTGGTTTGATCACCAGTACCAGGAGGCTCGATCTTAATGACATCGGCGCCTAAGTCGGCTAGAAGCATGCAGCAGTAGGGACCAGCCATCACCTGGCTAACATCTAGTACCCGTACTCCAGCGAGGGGCAAAGGTCTTGGTGACCCCTTTAAATCATGGTGGATAGGTGTTTTACTCATTGTTTGCTTGTTTTTATATGATTAGAATGATTGTCTAATAGTATCAAAGACAACTAAAACAAGATTTGGAGACTGTATGTTGGTTCAATTACCAAAATGGGTGCTACGTAGTTTGATTGCTACAGCACTGAGTTGTGCATCATTTTTCGCGTTCGCTCAGCAAGCCTTTCCAACAAAGCCAATTCGTCTGATCGTAGGCTTTGCTCCCGGTGGCGGCACGGATATTGTGGCTCGTGCCATCGCGCCGAAGATGAGCGAAATCTTAGGTCAGAGCGTGATTGTTGAAAATAAGTCTGGAGCTGCGGGTACGATTGCTGCGGATCAGATCGCTAAATCCAATCCAGATGGCTATACCTTACTTGTTGGCCACTCTAATTCCAATGCTATTGCACCCTTCGTTCTAACCAATGTTCCATACAATCCCGCAACCGATTTCACCCCCATTACGTATTTAGGTTATGTGCCAAACGTATTAGTCGTAAAAGCATCATTGCCGGTGAACACAGTTGCGCAATTAATTTCTCTTGCTAAGGCGAATCCAGGACAGATGACCTATGGCTCATCAGGGATTGGTAGTACACAACACTTAGCAGGCGCCTTGTTTGCCAAGATTGCAGGTATTGAGTTAAATCACGTTCCATATAAAGGTAGTGGCCAAGCCATTATTGATTTGCTGGGTGGTCAGATTACGATGAACTTTGATACCTTGCCACCAAACTTGCAGCAGATCAAAGAGGGCAGCTTAAAAGCGCTAGCGATTTCTACTCCAAAACGTTTGTCGATTCTGCCAAACGTACCTACCTTCAATGAGGTCGGCATTACTGGATTTGATGTGACGAACTGGTATTCCATCATGGGGCCTAAAGGCATGGATCCAGCGGTAGTAAACAAGATCGATCAGGCAGTAAAAGCAGCGATGGCAGATCCACAAATCAAGAAGACATTGGATTCACAGGGCTTACAGCCTGAAGGGCCTGCAACACCTGCCGCATTTAGTCTGTTCTTGACTGGTGAGCTTGCTAAATACCAGCGCTTGGTAAAGAGCTTAAATATTAAAGCGGAATAAGATTTCTTTATGACGCAAGCAGATCAAGGCGTTAAGGTTGCGCAAGTAAACTTTGAAGTGCGCGGTAAGATTGCATACATTACTTTTGATCACGTGGCTGCACTCAATGCCATGACAGTCGCCATGTATGAAAGTCTTCAATCGATTTGTCAGGACATTGCCAAGAATCCTAACATTCGGGTAGCCATCTTTCGGGGTGCTGGTGGAAAGTCTTTTGTCTCTGGTAGTGATATTGCGCAATTTACGAGTTTTAAAGATGGAGAAGATGGCGTTCGCTATGAAGCAGCCATTCATGATTATTTAAATCCCTTGGCAACATTGTCAATACCAACGATCGCTGTGATTGATGGTATGGCAGTGGGCGGTGGTCTTGCCATTGCTACTTGCTGCGACTTTAGGATCTCCACACCTGATGCTAAGTTTGGTGTGCCCATTGCTAGAACTCTGGGTAACTGCCTCTATCCCGGCAATATTGCCTGGTTAGTTGCTCACATGGGGATGAATATCGTTCGGCGCATGCTCCTCTTGGCGGAAATGATTCCAGCAAGCGAACTTAAAAGCCAAGCTTATTTATTAGCTACTTACGATCCCGATCAACTGGGTAAAGAAGCAGATGCTTTAGCGGAGCGCTTATCTAAACTGGCTCCCATTACTCAAAAAGCTAGCAAACTCATCATGGCCAGAATTATTGCCAATCAACTACCAGATTGCGAAGATCTCATTCGTGAGACATATGGCAGTAACGATTTTAAAAACGGCGTCGCTTCCTTCTTAAAAGGTGAGCCGCCCGTTTGGACTGGTAAGTAAACTAACCTTAGTCCAAAAACATTTCTTGAAGATTGTTCAAGTAGCGTAGACCCAAACTCGTTGCTTTGAGCTTACTTGGGTTCTCATCTAGCAAACCTTTTTTACTCGCTGCATCTAGGCCTTTACTAATGACGTTCAAAGGCAAGCCAGTGCGCTCACTGAAGGTATTAGTATCAACGCCATCCGTCAGTCTTAAGGTATTGAGCATAAATTCAAAGGGAAGATCTTTGACAGAGATTTCTCGTGACTCAATTAAGGCATTGCCTTTGGTCTCCATTGCCTGCATATAAGTTTCAGGATGCCGCTCTCGTACTTGACGAGTAATTTTTGCTGGATAAGAAATCTTACCGTGGGCGCCAGCGCCAATACCAATGTAATCACCAAAGCGCCAGTAGTTCAGATTGTGTTTACATTCCTGATCTTTCTTGGCATAAGCAGAAACTTCATAACGCTGATAGCCTGCCCCAGTGAGTAGTGCTAAGTTTTGTTCGAAGATCGCATCGATCTCATCATCACTTGGTAACTTGGGAGGAAAATTCGCAAAATAAGTATTGGGCTCAAGCGTGAGGTTGTAAAGCGAGAGGTGAGGCGTCTGAAAAGAGAGTGCCGTTTCGATATCTGACCTTGCAGCTTCAAGGCTTTGATTGGGTAAGCCATACATCAGGTCTAAATTAACAGACTTAAAGTTAGCCAGTGCAATCTCTACTGCACATTTTGCTTCTACACCATTATGAATGCGCCCCAGCGCCTTGAGCTGTTCATCTTGAAAGCTCTGGATGCCTAAAGACACCCGATTGATGCCAGCTTTAGCAAAGCCAGCCAATTTCTCTGCCTCCACTGAGCCAGGATTGGCCTCCATGGTGATCTCTGCATCTGGCTCTAAATTGATGCGGGCGCGAACCGCGCACAGTAACTGATCCATGCCAGCAGCCGATAACAAGCTTGGCGTACCACCACCAATAAAAATACTGTGAACGTGGCGCCCCCAAATATTCGGTAGCTCAGTTTCAAGATCGGCAATTAGGGCATTGATATAGCGCTGCTCATCAAAACCACCTGCAAGATTTGCGGCATCTTTAATTTGATGCGAATTAAAGTCGCAGTAGGGACACTTCTTTTCACACCACGGAAAATGAATATACAAAGCCAGAGGCGGCAGGGCTGTTAGCGCAATGGGATTGATCACAGCGATTAAGTGCGCAACTGTAATTGACTAATCAGTTCACGTAAGGCTTGACCACGGTGACTGATTAAATTCTTTTGCACAGGATCAAGTTCTGCAACGGTTTTATTAAGCTCAGGCAAGAAAAAATAAGGGTCATAACCAAAGCCATTGTTGCCTGTCGCTTCATCCACGATCAAGCCATGCCAGCTGGTTTCCACAATGAGAGGGCTAGGATCATCAGCACTATTGACCAGGACTAAGGCGCAAACATAATGTGCGCTGCGATCAGATTGATTACTTAATTCAGAAATGAGCTTTTGATTATTAGCAGCATCATTTGCTTGCTCGCCAGCATAGCGAGCAGAGTGAACACCAGGTCTGTTATGGAGTGCGTGGGCACAAATGCCAGAATCATCGGCTAAAGCAGGTAAACCACTAGCGCTACTGGCATGACGTGCTTTAGCAAGGGCATTCTCAATAAAGCTGTTATATGGTTCTTCGGCAGGCGTAATGCCGAGCACTCCTTGCGGTATGACCTCAAAGTGAAAGGGCGCCAAGAGTGCCTGAAATTCTTTCAGCTTGCCAGCATTATTAGAAGCGAGAACGAGCTTTTGCATTAACTATTCAACTCAGGAAGTAGAGCTAATCAAACGGATTACTTCAATGCTTCTATTTGTAAGTGAGAGAGCTCTCGAATACCTTGCTCCGCCAGATCTAACAGGGCATTGAGCTCGGGTCTAGAGAATGCTGGACCTTCTGCAGTGCCTTGCACTTCAATCATGCCGCCCTTACCAGTCATGACGACATTCATGTCAGTGTCACAAGAGGAGTCTTCTGGGTAATCTAAATCGAGAACAGGAGTGCCTTGATAGATTCCAACGGAGATAGCAGCTACGCTATCAATGATGGGGTCTTGAGTCAGAACACCACTTTGAAGTAAGTGATTCACTGCATCACGCGCAGCAACATAAGCGCCAGTAATTGCAGCAGTACGTGTGCCACCATCAGCTTGCAAGACATCGCAATCTAAGTGAATGGTGCGCTCACCCAAAATTTCAAGATTGAAAATACTACGCATAGCGCGACCAATGAGGCGCTGAATTTCTTGAGTACGCCCGGATTGTTTTCCGCGAGCTGCTTCTCGATCACTGCGGGTATGAGTAGAGCGGGGGAGCATGCCGTATTCAGCGGTCACCCAACCTTCACCTGAACCTCTTTTATGTGGTGGTACCTTATCTAGAATGCTGGCAGTGCACAGTACCTTGGTGTCCCCAAAAGCAATCAGTACAGAGCCTTCAGCATGTTTAGTAAATGCCCTAGTAATTGTGACGGGGCGCAGGTCTTTTGGCTTACGCCCACTTGGACGGGTGATATTGGCGGGGTTCGGGGTACTCATGAGCTTTTGGTCCTAAGGTTGATCTGCAATTAGTCTATGCGTCTATAAAGAATCTACAATGTCCCTATGATATCGAGCATGACTGGTTATGGCAGCGCTTCTCGCCAAGTCTCCCTGGGAGCTGGCGTAGTTGCTGATCTGCAGGTGGAATGTCGGGCTGTGAATAGCCGCTTTCTGGATTTAGGATTTCGTCTTCCAGACGAATGCCGCGGGGCCGAGCCTGCCTTGCGGGAGCTGGTGACCCAGAGTCTTTCCCGAGGAAAAGTCGAATTTAGGGCGGCTTGGCGCATTAATAACAGTGGTGGGGCTGCCAAAGCCAATCCTCAGGCCCTGGGTGCCTTAAATCAAGATCGCTTAGAGGCATTGAAGGTTCTGCAAGCTCAAGCCCAAGAAATTTTCACAGATGCACGAGAGTTAAGCATTTCCGATGTCCTGCGGTGGCCAGGAGTTGTTGCTGAGCCGCGTGGTGAGGAAGAAGGTTGGATTGCAGCTACCGTCGAAGCTGGCAAAGCAGCATTGGCTGTTTTAAGCGAAAGCCGGAATGCAGAAGGCAAAGCCTTAGTTAGTGTTCTTACTAGCATCACTGGCAAGATGCGTGCCATCGTCAAGACGATTGAGCCTAAGGTTCCAGAATATGTGGCGCAGTATCAAAAAAAACTGACGGAACGTTTATCAGAGGCTTTAGCTGCTCAGGAACATGGAAAAAATGTCAGCGGGTCTGGCACTGAACTCATGGAACGCATTCGTCAAGAGGTTGTGCTCTATGCAGTGCGTATTGATATCGCAGAAGAGTTTGCTCGTTTGAAGACGCATCTTCAAGCTGTTGACACTGCACTAGCTGGCAAAGGCCCTGTTGGTAAACGTTTAGACTTTTTGATGCAAGAGCTAAACCGTGAAGCGAATACCCTCAGCTCAAAGTCGGTTTCTGAAGAATGCACCCAGGCAGCCCTAGAGCTCAAGCTCTTGATAGAGCAAATGCGCGAACAAGTACAAAACTTAGAGTAATCCGTACAATTGAATCATGACTAAGGCAAACCAAACCCCACCATATCAAGGCAGCATGTTGATGATTGTTGCGCCATCCGGTGCCGGCAAATCTTCTTTGGTCGATGCGCTACTCAAAGCGGATCCGGGTTTGAAATTATCTCTATCAACTACGACACGAGCACCTCGGTCTGGTGAGGTAGATGGTAAAAATTATCGCTTTGTATCCAAAGAAGAATTTACTCGTGAAAAAGATCAGGGTCACTTTTTAGAATGGGCAGAAGTGCATGGCCATTTTTATGGCACATCGAAACCTTGGATCGAATCACAAATGCAAGCGGGTAGTGATGTAGTACTTGAGATCGATTGGCAAGGCGCGCAGCAAATTCGGAAATTGATTCCAGCAGCACAGTGGATCTTTATTTTTCCGCCTTCAATTGAAGCTTTAGAGGAGCGTCTGCGTAAGCGCGGGCAGGACGATGAAGCCACTATTGCCAGACGATTGGCTGCTGCACATGTCGAACTACTGCATGCCCATGAGGCTGACTATATTGTGGTGAATGACTCTTTTGATCAGGCCCTGGTTGATCTGAAGCAGATTTTGGCCTCCAGCCGCCTGCGTTCTGGGCCTGCTATGGCCAGAAATCCAGCCCTTTTAAGGCGCCTTGGGGTCTAATCAGTTATTCTATAGGTATTGAAGCTAAATTTAAGTGAGTTCAGCATGGCCCGTATCACTGTAGAAGATTGTCTTAAAACTATCCCAAATCGTTTTGAACTGGTTTTGGCTGCGACTTATCGCGCTCGCCAATTGGTTCAAGGTCACTCCCCACGTGTTGAGTCCAAAGATAAAGCCACAGTAGTTGCATTGCGTGAAGTTGCTGCTGGTGTGACCGACCGTGACATGTTGACCAAAGTACCTTTGTAATTTAGGAGTTCCGTTGTGGAGCTCCCTTTAGGTGCAGCCAAAACAGCAGAATTAGCTGGAGAAGTCTCGCCTAACGAGTCCTCGCTAGGGGCTATCCAAGCTGAGTTGTTGAATACGGCTTCAGATACGCCCAAACAAATCAATCAAGACCCTAGTAAAAAATCTATTCTGGCGACATTGCTAGCGCAATCGAGCCGGCATTTATTCGGGCCAACTTCTGCGCCTGCTAAGCCTTTAAAACACCAAGTTGTTTCCATCGAGAACTTGCTCTCGAAACTGACTTACTTAAAGCCGGATGAAGTTACACAAGTTAAAAAAGCGTTTCACTTTGCTGATGCTGCTCACTTAGGTCAATACCGCCATAGCGGTGAGCCTTATATTACCCATCCTGTTTCTGTAGCAGAGCTCTGCGCTACCTGGCGATTAGACGCGCCGTCAATCATGGCTGCCTTATTGCATGATGTGATTGAAGACACTGGCTCTACCAATGCGGATTTGGTTCAAAAGTTTGGTACCAAGGTTGCTGAGTTAGTAGAAGGTCTGACTAAGCTTGATAAATTAGAGTTCCAGAGTAATGCAGAAGCACAAGCAGAGAGCTTTCGTAAAATGTTTATGGCAATGGCGCGCGATGTCCGCGTCATCTTAGTTAAGCTAGCCGATCGTACGCACAATATGCGGACCTTAGATGCGGTTCCCATGGAAAAGCGCCGTAGGGTTGCCGCAGAAACTATTGAGATCTATGCGCCGATTGCTCACCGCCTAGGCTTAAATATTATTTATCGTGATTTGCAGGATTTAAGCTTCCGTTATTCCATGCCAATGCGCTTTCGGGTGATTGAGAGCGCAGTAAAAAAGGCACGTGGTAATCGTAAGGAAATCATTGAAAAGATTTTGCAGAGCTCACGCACGGCATTTTTAAAAGCCAATCTCGAAGTAGATTTACGTGGTCGTGAGAAAACGCTCTATAGCATCTACAACAAGATGCGCATCAAGCATGTGAGTTTTTCTCAAGTCTTAGATGTTTATGCCTTCCGTGTAACAGTGGGTAGTATCGATGAGTGCTATCGCGCACTCGGCATCTTGCATTCTCTTTACAAGCCTATGCCTGGTAAGTTCAAGGATTACATCGCCATTCCAAAGTTAAATGGCTATCAATCACTGCATACCACGCTCTTGGGTCCATCAGGGGTGCCAGTAGAGTTTCAGATTCGTACGGCCGATATGCATGCAGTAGCTGAGGCTGGAGTTGCTGCTCATTGGGCCTACAAAGATGGCTCACCAGATATGAGTGAAGTGCAAAACCGTGCTCACCAGTGGTTACAATCGCTGATTGATATTCAGGATAGTAGCGGTGACTCGCAAGAGTTCTTAGAACACGTCAAGATTGATCTGTTCCCTGATGCAGTTTATGTATTCACTCCTAAGGGACAAATTAGGGCGTTACCGAGAGGCGCTACTGCACTCGACTTTGCATACTCGATTCACAGCGATGTTGGAAATACTTGCGTTGCCGTAAAGATTAATGGTGTGCAACTGCCACTGCGAAGCGAACTGAAGAATGGTGACATTATTGAGGTAATCACTTCAGCTAGTTCACAACCAAACCCTGGTTGGTTAGTCTTTGTGCGTACAGGTAAAGCCCGTGCATCGATACGTCATTCCTTAAAAACTAAACACTATTCAGAATCGTTGCAGCTAGGTGAACGTCTCTTGGCTAATAGTCTGCGTCAGCAGGGTGTTGATGCTGCCTTGTTGACTCCAGAGATCTGGGAAAAACTGTTGCACTGGACGGGTGATAAAACCCGCGAAGAGGCCTGTGTCAATATTGCTTTAGGACGCAGATCACCGCAAGAGTTAGCGATTCGTCTCAAGATCTTGATTGATGATGAAGGTGGTAGTGAGCAAATGCGTTTAGGCGCAGCCGATTGGATAGCGGCTACTTCAGAAGCGCACCACCATCAGCGCCAGGCCATTTTGGTTGATGGACGTGAAGGGAATTCCATTAGCTTTCAGACTTGTTGCCATCCGATTCCAGGTGATAACATCATTGGCTATCTTGGTAAAGGCGAAGGTTTGCAAGTTCATGCCAACGACTGTCCAGTCGCACTACGCATGTTGTCAAAAGATGGCGATAAGTGGGTAGAGGTAGAGTGGGGCAAGGAAGTGCATCGCGAGTTCGAAGTAGATTTAGCGATTGATACGCATCAAGGCAAGGGTGTACTTGCGCGGGTCGCTAGTAGTGTGACCTCTGCTGATTCAAACATCATGAATGTATCCATGGAAGATCGCTATAAAGAAGACTCAGTTACTATCCGTTTCACCATCCAGGTATATGACCGTCTGCATTTATCTAAAGTAATGCGTAGCTTGCGTGCGAATCACGATGTCATGCGGGTCACTCGCACTCGAGCAGTCTA
>Ga0194035_1001362_pt1 | contig 12980 bp, 9 predicted proteins | sample JunL2320m_MetaG_FD_148680 | JGI IMG/M metagenome (GOLD analysis project Ga0194035, IMG submission 148680) | Anoxic zone freshwater microbial communities from boreal shield lake in IISD Experimental Lakes Area, Ontario, Canada - Jun2016-L239-20m | ecosystem: Environmental > Aquatic > Freshwater >...
CGAGGATCGCCTTCTTGCTGCCGCTGGCCCGATTCTGACCACGCTACGAGATACCACCGGCGAGTCCTGCCAGCTCTACCGTCGTCAGGGCGAGCAGCGCATCTGCGTCGCCGCAACCGAACGTCTCAGCGGCCTTCGCGACACGGTTCCGATCGGCGCAGTGCTAACAATGCACGCCGGCTCAGCCGCCCAAGTCCTGCTGGCTTGGGAAGAGCCCGAGCGCATGCACCGCGGCCTGATGGGTGCAAAGTTCAGCGCCACCACACTGGCCGGCGTACGTCGTCGTGGCTGGGCCCAGAGCGTGGGCGAACGTGAGGCTGGGGTGGCATCGGTTTCAGCACCAGTTCGTGGGCCCGGCAACCGAGTCGTCGCCGCAGTATCTGTCAGCGGGCCAGTAGAACGCCTCGGACGCGCACCAGGCCGCCTGCACGCCCAAGCCGTCGTAACCGCGGCCGCCCGTCTCACCGAGGCCCTGCGCCGTTCTGCCACCTAGGTCCCGCACCGGCAGTGAGCGACGAGCGCTGATGAAACAAGAAAGCCCGCCACCATGACGGTGACGGGCACTTGCTTGTAGCCCCGACGGGATTCGAACCCGCGCTACCGCCTTGAGAGGGCGGCGTGCTAGGCCACTACACAACGGGGCCGTGCTTTCGTACGTGCTTCGCATCACGCGTGGCGGCGTGAATCAGCAAGAAGGTGTCGGTACCGACAACTCACCGCGACGTTTTGCGCGCCGGTGGTGCGTTTACGTGATCAACACGATCCGCTGGGGTACCAGGACTCGAACCTAGACTAACTGAACCAGAATCAGTTGGGCTGCCAATTACCCCATACCCCAAGGACGCCTATCGGGGTGATTCAGCGCCGCGAGAGATCATAGCCTTTGAAGGGACCCGCGCCCAAACCGCACCCATCACATGAGACGAACGTCCGTCCATTACGAGGCGATATCAGGGCTGCTAGGACGCGGGAATCGCCTCAATGGCCGCGGCCAATCGCGCCGTCGAACGTTCGCGTCCAAGCAGTTCCATCGATTCGAAGAGCGGTGGAGAAATACGGCTACCCGTCACAGCTACCCGGACAGGACCAAAGGCGACCTTTGGCTTGAGTCCAAGTCCATCGATGAGCGCGGCGCGCAGACCCGCCTCGATCGACGCATGATCGAATTCTGGCAAGCCTTCAACTGCGTCCAGCGTGGACTGCAGGACGATACGCGAATCGGCCGTCAGCACCTTCTCGCGGTCGTCAGGATTGAGGGCGAAGTCAGCTTCGTCGACGAGCAGGAAGCGAAGTGACTCAGCCCCCTGTGAGAGCGTCTCCATACGTTCCTGGATCAGCGGTGCGGCAGCGTGAATAACGTCACTCTGCGCAGGTGTCGGGCCGGCAGCGATGATGCCTGCGGCCTTCAGGTACGGCGTGAGCCTCTCAGCAAGATCGTCGGCAGAGATGTGTCGAGTCCAGTCACCGTTGATAGCCAAACACTTCTTCGGATCAAAGCGAGCCGGGTTCGGCTGCACCTTCTTGATGTCGAAGAGCGCCGCCATCTGACGAGGTGAGAAGAACTCGAGATCGTCACCGGGCGACCAGCCGAGAAGAGCTAGGTAGTTCAACAGACCCTCGGGTAGGTAGCCCTGTTCGCGATATAGATTGAGTGAGCTCTGCGGATCGCGCTTTGAGAGCTTCTTATTGCCCTCGCCCATGACGTAAGGCAGGTGACCGAATAGCGGCGTCGTACCGTCGCCAACACCGATCGCGGCTAACGCCTCGTACATGGCCAACTGCCGTGGCGTACTCGACAGCAGATCCTCGCCACGCAAAACGTGGGTGATTCCCATGAGCGCATCGTCAACGGGATTTACCAACGTGTAGAGCGGATCACCATTACCGCGCACGATGACGTAATCGGGTACATGCTCAGGCTCGAACGCCACCTCGCCGCGGACAAGGTCATCCCACATCCACGTCTTGGTAGGCATGCGAAGGCGAAGCACCGGCTCGCGACCCTCGGCGCGGAACGCAGCCTTCTGCTCGTCGGTGAGATCGCGGTCAACATTGTCGTAGCCAAGTTTGGGATCTTGGCCGGCTGCCTTACGTCGCTCTTCAACCTCATCGGGAGTGCTGAAAGACTCGTACGCCCATCCAGATTCGAAGAGTCGACGGGCGACATCTGCGTAGATATCCATCCGCTCGCTCTGACGATATGGAGCATGTGGCCCACCAAGCTCGGGGCCCTCATCCCAATCGAGGCCAAGCCAGCTCAGCGCGCCGAGCAAGTCGTTGTACGACTCTTCAGAATCGCGCGCAGCGTCCGTATCTTCGATGCGGAAGACGAAGGTGCCACCAACGTGCCGCGCATACGCCCAGTTGAACAGGGCGGTGCGAACCATGCCCACGTGCGGGTTCCCTGTCGGGGATGGGCAAAAGCGGACGCGGATTGGCGATGACCCCGTCGCCGGTAGCTCAGGATTCTCGCTCACATTATGTGCACGTACTTCTTGCTCAGTCACGCAAAGCCACCCGGTTCGTCAGAGTTCCAATACCTTCAATAGTGACGCTTACGCGATCACCGTCGTTCAACGGGCCGACACCGGCTGGTGTGCCGGTGACGATCACATCACCCGGCAGCAGCGTCATTACATTGCTAATCCACGTGACCAGTTCAGCGATCCCGTGGACCATGAGCGACGTACGTGAGTCTTGCTTCAACTCACCATTGACTCGGCACTGGATCCCGAGATCCGACGCGTCGAGGCCGGTCGTGATCCACGGACCGATCGGGCAGAACGTATCGAAACCCTTAGCCCTACCCCACTGTCCGTCCGTCTTCTGCAGGTCGCGCGCACTCACATCGTTGGCGCAGGTGTAGCCGAAGATCACATCGTTGACACGATTGCTTGGCACCTCGCGGCAGAGCCGGCCGATAACGATCGCGAGTTCGGCTTCATGCTCGACCTGATCGGACTGCGGTGGCAGATCAATGCGATCCCCTGGGCCAACCACTGAGGTTGACGGCTTCAGGAAAATCATCGGCTCGGGCGGAACCTCGTTACCCATCTCGGCGGCATGTGCCGCGTAGTTACGCCCAACTGCAATGATTTTGCTAGGGATCATCGGCGCAAGAAGGCGCACATCAGCAAATGGGATCGGCTTACCAATCGGATCGATCGACCCAAATGGATGGGCGTCGATCTGGGTAATCGTCGTTTCCGACGACGGAATTCCTTCGTCGCCGAGATTGTCGATCACACCGAAGTTCACGACTCCGTCTGGGCCTGCATAGCGCGCAATGTTCACACCCCGAGCCTAGTTGCTCGTCACGCTCTGCGTGCACACCGGACTCGCGAGCCGATGACGGGCGCCTACTCGTCCGGGAAAGTGCGTCCGGCCTTCATCAACCCATAGGCAACTGCGTCTTCCAATGCGATCCACGAGGCCGCTATGACGTTCTCGTGGACTCCGACGGTCGTCCAATCGTCGTGGCCGTCCGTCGTGCCGATCAGCACGCGCGTGACGGCGTCAGTACCAGTGACCCCTTCGAGGATGCGCACCTTGTAGTCAACGAGTTCGAGGTTTGCGAGCTCTGGGAACGCCGTGGCAAGCCCGGCACGGAGAGCGTTGTCGAGAGCGTTAACCGGGCCGTTTCCTTCGCCCGTGGAAATAATGCGCTCACCGCCTGCGTGCACTTTCACCGTCGCCTCGCTGACAACCTCACCTGAAGGCAACTGCTCGACGATCGTACGCCACGACTCAACGGTGAAGTGACGACGTCGCTCACCGTTAATCTCATCACGCATGAGCAACTCGAACGATGCGTCAGCGGCCTCGAACGTCCAACCTGAGGCCTCAAGGTCCTTCACACGATCGACCACACGGCCAAGGGCGGCGGTGTCTCCGGCAATGTCGATTCCCAGCTCGCGGCCCTTGAGCTCAACCGATGCGCGGCCGGCCATCTCCGTCACCAGGATGCGCATGTCATTGCCGACCAGCTCCGGATCCATGTGGTTGTACAGATCCGCATTCACCCTGAGCGCACTGGCATGTAGCCCCGCCTTATGCGCGAAGGAACTAACACCAACGAATGGCTGATGGGTATCTGCCGGGAGGTTGGCCATGTCAGCGAGCGCATGGGAGACGCGCACCATCTCGCGCAGCTTGCCGTTCGGAAGCACGCGCATATCGAACTTGGTTTCCAGATTTCCGACGACGACGAACAGATCGGCGTTACCAGTGCGCTCGCCGTATCCGTTCGCTGTGCACTGAACATGCGTTGCGCCGGCCTCGACGGCGGCGATCGTATTCGCCACCGCACACCCGGTGTCGTCCTGACAGTGGATACCGATCCGCACGCCAGAGCGCGTCAGAACGTCGGTGACAATCGCATTGATGCGGCTCGGCAACATGCCGCCATTCGTATCGCACAGGACGCCCACCGAGGCACCGGCCTCAAACGCCTCAACGAGTAGCCGCACGCCGTAATCGGGATCCGTGCGATACCCGTCGAAGAAGTGTTCGCAGTCGATGAAGACGCGTCGACCTTCGGCCACCAAGTACGAGACGGTGTCGCGCACCATCGCGAGGTTCTCCTCCGGCGTCGTACGCAACGCCTCGGTGACGTGACGGACATCGGACTTTGCGACGAGGGTGATCGCCGGAGTTTGCGCGTCCAACAGGGCCTGCACCTGCGGGTCATCCTGCACCGCGAGGCCAGCCTTGCGGGTTGCCCCAAAGGCCACCAACTGTGCGTTTACGAGGTTCAGTTCCTCACGGGCGCGCGCAAAGAACTCGGTGTCCTTGGGCAACGCACCTGGCCAACCGCCCTCAATGAACCCGACACCGAACTCATCAAGGAGCTTGGCAACGGCCAACTTGTCGTTGACCGAGTATGAAATTCCTTCACGTTGGGCACCATCGCGCAGCGTGGTGTCGTAGACGTGGAACTCGTCGGTGACCATAAGACATCCTTCGGCAGTTATCAGGTAGAGCGATCAGACGGACGTGCACGTGCATGAAAAAAGCCCCCCGCATGGGTGCGAGAGGCAGCGCGTCGGCGAATGATCGCGGACGCGCTAGTTAATGATCGAGCGGCACTGCATGTAACGAGGATGCCACGACTTAGCCTCATTGCGATAGTCGGGGGCCACATCAGCTAGAGGTCAGCCGATCAAGCCGCAATCCAGGCAACCGGTGTGGTGAGCATGAGGATATGCCAAATGAGATCTGGTGAACGCTTCGACGTTGGGCCAACCGAGAGCTGCCGTTTCCGTTGCCCTTTATCGGAGTAGGAATGACTCTGGCTCACCCGCATTGACGGGTGAGCCAGAGCTTGAATCAACCAGCTGAGGGACCAATCGCCACAGGCGGACTAGAAGCACCGCTACCAGCGCCGGCACCAATCGCCACAGGCGGACTAGAAGGGCCAACAGTGCCACCGCCGGTATTGCTAGTGCCGGTGAGGTTCGCGCCGTTCAGGTTAGTCCCACTCAAGTTCGCGCTATTCAGGTCCGCGTTACTCAAATCTGCGCCACCGAGGTTCGCACCGCTCAGATTCGCCCCAAAGAGGATCGCACCACGGAGGTCCGCGCCACCGAGGTTCGCACCAGCCAAATCCGTTCCGGTGAAGTTCGCACCAGCCAACGCCGCACCGGCCAAGTTCACTCCAGCCAAGTTCACGCCAGCCAGATTCACCCCGGCTAAGTTGCAGGCGGCGAGGTTGACGCCTGGTACGGGCGTCGCTGAGCAGTCACGGACTACACCGTTCGCACCGGCTGGTCCTTGTGGACCCTGAGGACCTGTCACACCATCTACACCGGGTAGGCCCTGGGGACCCTGCGCGCCAACCGCGCCCGCAGCACCTGCCGCACCCGGATCACCCTTGGGTCCTTGCGCTCCAACGGCACCTGCCGCACCGGCAACGCCCGGATCACCCTTGGGTCCTTGCGCTCCCTGTGCGCCCTGAGGACCGGTGGCGCCCTTGGCTGCTGTCTGGATCTGAGCGAGAGTGAGCCCACCTAGTAGCGTCGCATTGTCTGCAGTTGCAGCACGGTCTGCGTAAAGGTTCGACACTTTACCCGTGCCATTTGTTGTGAAAGGTGAGTTCGACGAGTTCGAAACGATCAAAGCGAACGCTGCACCAGCCGTCGAGCGTTGGACAGTCGTAACGGCGTTGGAAGTGTTGGCTTTGCCCAGCAGTAGGGATTGCCCCTCTGCGGCATACGTGACCGCGTCGTAACCCACGATCAACACACTCGTCACACCAATAATCGCAGCAACGCGTTGGTAGGAAGGTTTCATCTTCATTTTGGTGCAGCTCCATCATTTAGTAATGGCCCCCCATGGGCACATAAAAAGGACATTACGTAACAATAACTATTTTTTCAAATCAAAATGGCCGCCATGTCGCGTGTCTAACTCCAGTTGCTCTGTGGACGCCCGATGACCGACATGCCGCGTATGCCCCGTTTTCCTACTCGCGTCACCGTCGTTGACATACTGGGGACGGTCGAGTTCGCCGAAATAGCACGGCAACGTAGTCTGTACCGGTGCCTGACCCCGCCGCGTCCACCGGACTCACCCCCATGCAGCGGGGACTACTGTTCGTCGGGATCTTGGTGCTCGCGCTTGCCGGTATCGCAGCAGCATCCACAATGCTCAAGCCCGCTTCGGTGACGACCTCACCACAGGTGACCGCGACCCCTAGCGCGACGGCCACCGCGCACCCATCTCCCACATCAACTGAGCTTGGTCCAGCTGAGCCAACTCTTGTTCTCGGGGATTCACTCGCGCTGGACGTATATCCGTACCTGGCGAATCTGCTGCCGGATCGCTACGTCTCGTACGTAGCCAAGGTTGGCCGCTCAACCGAGCAGATCGCCGCAGCACTAGCCGGGCAGGCCGATATCCCCAATGTGGTGATCGTGAGCGCGGGTACTAATGATTGGTCAGCTGCTGACTTCACTACGTCAGCCGAGAACATCATGAACATGATCGGTCCACACCGGTGCGTCGTATGGATGGACATTGCTCGCCCGCAGGGCAACGATCCGAATCTCGGGCTTCAGGAGCCTGCGAGTTCGATCAATACGGCGTTGGATGCACTCGCCACCGAGCACACAAACATTCACGTTGTTCGTTGGAGTGAGCTGGCGGCGATCCATCCCGAATGGTTCGGTGACGGAATTCACCCCAACGAGGATGGCACGAAGGTGCGCGCCGATGAGATGTCAAAGGCAGCACTTAGCTGCTCAGCCCTCGACCCAGCCGCGCGTACAGCACCGCAAGTCAGCCTGCCACCGGAAGCGTTTAACTAGCAGTAGCGAATAGAAGCTGGCGAACGTAGAAATCAATCGCGCAAACTGCGGACATCAGGCCGAAACGAGGGTGTGCAACCACGCATGCTTGTCGTGCGCCTGACCGGTTTGAATATCGAGCAAAGCTTGACGTAGCTGCATCGTGACCTGGCCCGGCTCACCCGAGCCAACCTGCCATGAACCGTTGCGTGACTTCGCCTGACCAACGGGGGTAATCACCGCGGCGGTGCCACAGGCAAACACCTCAGTGATCTCGCCACTGGTGCAGCCGTCGCGCCAATCGTCAACGTTGATGCGTTCTTCATCGGCGCGAATACCAAGATCGGCAGCGATCGTCAGCAGTGAATCGCGGGTAATCCCCGGCAGCAACGTCCCCGTCAGAGACGGAGTGACTAGACGTGCACCATCACCAGAACCCATGACGAAATACAGGTTCATTCCGCCCATTTCTTCGATCCAGCGACGTTCCACCGCGTCGAGCCAGACGACCTGATCGCAGCCATGGGCAGCAGCCTCAGCCTGAGCAATCAAGCTTGCCGCGTAGTTACCGGCACACTTTGCCTCACCCGTTCCGCCCTGGGCGGCGCGGACGTAATCGTCGGAAAGCCATACATTCACTGGCTTTACGCCACGTGGGAAGTAGGCACCCGCGGGTGACGCAATCAGCAAGAACTCATACGCGTTGCCGGGACGGACGCCTAGGCCAATTTCGCTGGAGAACATGAAGGGACGCAGATATAGCGACTTCTCTGCACCATCAGGCACCCACGCCTGATCTTGTCGAACCAGTGCTTCGATACTTCCGACGAAGAGTTCGTCAGGAACCTCGGCCATGGCAAGTCGGCGCGCAGATCGCTTGAAGCGGCCGGCATTCATATGCGGACGGAACGTAACGATCGATCCGTCTGCATGGCGATATGCCTTCAGGCCCTCGAAAATCGACTGACCGTAGTGAATGAAGTTCGTGGCCGGGTCAAGCATGAGCGGGCCGTACGGCACAAGCTCGGCGTTATGCCAGCCGGCCTCTTCGGTCCACTTCGCCCGCACCATGTTGTCGGTGACGTAACGTCCAAAACCAGGGTCCGAGAGTATCTCTTCACGACGTTCGGTGCTCGCCGGATTCGTTGACGGGTTGAGGGTGATCGGCCACAGAGCCGTGCCCATAGCATCAGCAGTTATTGACATGATCTGAAGGTACCTTTCTTGCCTTAACAGCGGAACTAGTTGGCCACGCGTGCGGCGATCGCGTCGCCGATTTCAGAGGTCGAACGCACTGTGGTTCCACGGGTTTCTAGGTCTTCCCCGACGGCAGCTTCCACCTTGGCAGCGGCGGCAACTTCACCGAGATGGTCGAGCATCATCGACACGGACATGATCGCGGCGGTTGGATCAGCGATCCCCTTGCCAGCGATGTCCGGCGCCGAGCCGTGCACAGGCTCGAACATGCTCGGGTGCTTGCGACTCATGTCGAGGTTTCCACTAGCCGCGAGACCGATTCCACCAGCAATCGCAGCGCCGATGTCGGTGATGATGTCGCCGAACAGGTTGTCGGTGACGACCACATCGAAGCGTTCAGGGTGCGTGATGAAGAACATGCACGCGGCGTCGATGTGGCAGTAGTCCGTTTCAACGTGCGGGAATTCCGCGGCAACCTCGTCGAAGGTGCGCTTCCACAATCCACCAGCGTGGACGAGGACGTTCGTCTTATGAATGAGGGTTACCTTCTTGCGACGACGATCAGCACGCGCGAAGGCATCGCGGATGATGCGCTCAGCACCGTAACGGGTGTTGACACTCTCCTCCGTCGCGATTTCGTGCGGCGTGCCATGACGCAGGAAGCCACCGGCACCCGCGTACGGACCCTCGGTACCTTCACGGCACACGACCATGTCGATATCTTCGGGGCCTTTACCTGATAGCGGCGTAGCAACACCTTTGTGCAGCTTCACCGGGCGCAGGTTCACGTGGTGATCAAGTTCAAAGCGAAGACGAAGCAGCAGGCCGCGCTCGAGGACACCCGGCGGCACGCTCGGATCACCGATGGCCCCGAGAAGGATCGCGTCATCACCCTTGAGCTCTTCGATTACCGAATCTGGCAGCGTCTCACCGGTCGCGTTGTAGCGACGAGCGCCAAGGTCATAGTCGTTGCGCTCAAAGCTCAGATTGTTGGTGGCCGCAACAGCATCAAGCACTTTGAGGCCTTCGGCGACAACGTCGATTCCGATCCCATCACCGGGGATCACAGCAAGGCGGTAAGAGGTTCCCATGATGTTGAGGATACCGCCGCGTCCCACGATGCGGCCCTGACGTCCCAAGATTCGAGACGGCGTGACGTCGTAGGCAGCGAGTGCCAGCGAGAGCCTGATACTCTACGAGAGATGACTCACGTGGCCCTGCTTCTTAGCGGCCGCAGCGAGGCCTAGAGCCGGCCTCCTCGCTGCGGAGTGTTGGCGTGCCGGTTCACAAGAAAATCGGCCACGTAAACCTTCGTGAGGAAACCATGATGAACGCCAATCCCGCCGCAACACCTCGTAACGCATACGAACTGCGCAATTCGCAGAAGCCGTCCCCGATGTCGTGGCAGCGCTACTCCCCCTTCACTCCGCTCCCGCTCTCGGATCGCACGTGGCCGTCGAAGGTCATCACCGAAGCACCGCGCTGGTGTGCGGTTGATCTTCGCGATGGCAATCAGGCGTTGATCGATCCGATGACACCAGCCCGCAAACTGCGGATGTTCAAACTGCTGGTGGATATGGGCTACAAGGAGATCGAGGTTGGCTTCCCATCTGCCAGCCAGACCGATTTCGATTTTGTTCGTCAACTCATCGAGGGCGACATGATCCCTGATGACGTTGTCATTCAGGTTTTGACGCAGGCCCGCGAGCACCTGATCGAGCGCACGTACGAATCGATTCAGGGTGCAAGCCAAGCAATCGTCCACCTGTACAACTCGACGAGTACGTTGCAGCGTCGCGTTGTCTTCGGCCTGGATCGTGATGGCATCAAAGACATCGCTACTCACGGTGCTCAACTCTGCTTGAAGTACGCCGAAAACCTGACCGGTACCGAGGTGTACTTCGAGTACTCGCCCGAGTCTTACACAGGGACTGAGCTCGAGTACGCGGTCGAGGTTTGTGACGCAGTGTTCGACGTGTGGGAGCCGAGCCCAGATCGCAAGGCAATCGTGAACCTGCCTGCCACCGTGGAGATGGCAACGCCGAATGTGTACGCCGATTCGATCGAGTGGATGAGCCGCAACCTGGCTCGTCGCGATTCGCTCGTCCTGTCGCTTCACCCACACAACGATCGCGGTACGGCCGTCGCGGCTGCCGAGCTCGGCTATATGGCAGGTGCGGATCGCATTGAGGGCTGCCTGTTCGGAAATGGTGAGCGCACTGGCAACGTCTGCCTCGTCACGCTCGGCATGAACCTGTTCAGCCAGGGCATTGATCCGCAGATCGACTTCAGCGATATCGACGACATCCGTCGCACCGTCGAATACTGCAATCAGCTGCCCGTCAGCGAGCGGCACCCCTACGGTGGTGACCTTGTCTATACGGCCTTCTCCGGATCACATCAGGATGCCATCAACAAGGGCTTAGCTGAGATGGCACGTGACGCTGAGGCGGCTGGAATCACTATCGACCAGCAGACCTGGGCCGTCCCGTACCTGCCTATCGATCCCAAGGATGTCGGCCGCACGTACGAAGCCGTGATCCGCGTTAACTCGCAGTCCGGTAAGGGTGGCGTCGCCTACATCATGAAGAGCGAGCACAAGCTCGAACTTCCACGTCGGCTTCAGATCGAGTTCTCGCAAGTAATCCAGCGGGTCACCGATTCCGAGGGTGGCGAGGTTTCGCCGGCCGCCATGTGGGATTACTTCAACGACGAGTACCTGCCCAACCCGTCTGCACCATGGGGCCGGTTTGCACTCCGCTCGATCTCGCAGGAATCAGCCGTCGATGGCGCCACGACCGTCCAGGTTGTTATCACTGACGACGGTTCTGACATCGAACTTTCGGGTACTGGTAACGGCCCGATCGCTGCATTCTGCGATGCGATGCATAACCACGGCATCGACGTGCGCGTACTCGACTACCACGAGCATGCGATGTCTGCCGGTGGTGACGCAGTTGCCGCCGCCTACCTCGAGTGCGCAGTAGGTGGACAGATCCTGTGGGGCGTGGGTATCGATCCGTCGATCGTCACCGCATCACTTAAGGCAGTTGTCAGCGCAGTGAACCGCGCCGAGCGCAGCGAGTAGTTACTCGCTACACGTGATTCGCTGGACCAAATCTACTTTGACAATGACCGACGGTTTCTCGCGGACTCATCGATAGGACATACGCTCAGTTCTCGACCGAATCCGAATTGTTGAAGGATGCCTTCTAGGCCGGCGTGGCGCCTCTTCCGACTTGGTTGCATCTTGATGCGACGCCGACTACCGGCCCTACTGCAAGCGGCTGTTAGCGGCGAGTCCTGTTAATCCGCAAAACACCTAGGAGACCGAGGACAGTTCCCAGCAAGTAGAAAAGCCCGGTAACCGCCGCAACCGCGAACCATATTCGCGCACGAGGCTGATTCCCAGCTCGTATCGCCATGAGGGCTGCTATTCCGGACAAAGTAAGCACAAGCGACGCGCCCAGCGGGACCCATGCGACATCCCATCCGGACTGCACCTCGATGCCGCCCATCAACATGCTCGTTCGAGCTGAAGCCAACACGAATAAAGACGTGGCGACACCCCAAAGAGCGATGCCGATAGCTAAAGCCTTCGTTCGCTCACCTTTCTTATATGGGGACATGGCCGTCGACGGATCTGTCAGAGAAGTATCAGTCATAGCTCACCCCAGCAGTAGTCGTCGCGGTGGGACTTTACGAGTAGAGCCAGTGCACGTCGTTTGCAACCCGCATACTTACCTTGTCACGAAAGACCCCAGGTCGCCGGGATATTCTGATTCTCGCTTGGCCGCCCACGGCCTTAGAGGTCGAGGTTCACCGATCGTGCCGATGTTGCCTTGACCTCAACGCTAATCGCGTTCAGGACCTCCGCGGGAATCGCCGAGTCGACCGTGAGAGCGATCAACGCCTCTCCGCCAACGTCATTGCGGCTTACCTGCATGCCACCGATATTGATTGACGCCTCACCAAAGATGCGTCCAGCCACACCGACAACACCGGGACGATCGTGGTAGCGCAGGAATGCAAAGTGCTGGCTCATCTCAACGTCGATCGCAAAGCCATCAACCTCGACGAGTCGCTGCAAGTTGCGTGGGCCACTCACAGTGCCGCCAACCACGACTGTCTGCCCGTTAGAAAGCGCGAGATTCAGTCGAACCATGTTTCGCCAGTTCGCACTGTCGGTGGATGTCGTCAACGACACAGCAACACCGCGCTCGGCGGCGAGCAGCGGCGCATTCACATACGAAACTGGCTCGGTGATCAATTGCCCGAAAACACCCTTGAGTGCAGCAAGTTCGAGAACGCGAACGTCCTTTTCGGCAATCTCACCAAGAATTTCAACCTCAAGTGCCTGAAGCGGCGCAGCAGCAAGCGAGGCGGCGATGCGGCCGAGGTTTTCGGTAAGTGAAATCCCGGGACGTACGAGTTCGTCGATCGGACCGCCTTCGATGTTGACGGCGTCCGGCACCAGCTCACCAGCCAGGGCGAGCC
>Ga0194035_1001364_pt1 | contig 12972 bp, 14 predicted proteins | sample JunL2320m_MetaG_FD_148680 | JGI IMG/M metagenome (GOLD analysis project Ga0194035, IMG submission 148680) | Anoxic zone freshwater microbial communities from boreal shield lake in IISD Experimental Lakes Area, Ontario, Canada - Jun2016-L239-20m | ecosystem: Environmental > Aquatic > Freshwater >...
AGTCAACTGCGTCACGCCGGCACCGATTGATACGCCAATGGTGCGGGGTCTATCCGATGAGCACGTCGCCTACATGCTGTCCCGCGTTCCGATGGGACGACTCGCCACCGTCGAGGAGGCTGCGCAGTTGATCGCCTATCTGTCGAGTGATGGGATGACGTTCTCGACCGGCGCGGCCTTCGACCTCTCGGGCGGTCGGTTGACGTACTGAGAGTTCTGCTTCGGGTTGTGTGAGGCGCTGGTTGGATGGGGCGAATGTCCAGATAGGGTCAGACCCCTTCTGGACATTTAATAGACGAGCTAGCTCGTCATCCAATGTCCAGATAGGGTCTGACCCCTTCTGGACATTCGCCCTATCGTCACATCCCACTTTCGTCGCATCCCACCCGCGGATCACACGCCCCGCGGCTCCTACGCAACGCGTCGTAAACGGCTCGCGCCAGAAGGCCGAGACGCACGGTCGAGGGTTGAGTGAGGTTGCTTGTGCAACGCCACTCAACCCCCACCCGGCTAGCTCAGCGGCGTGTAAAACTCGCGACGGCGCTCGGCAAGACGAGGGATCGCGTGGCCGAAGCCCCACTCCTGGAAATGCGGCGTGGCCACGTGGGCCTCGTAGGCCTCGGCGTCCGTGTAGACCTCGAACATGAAGAACACGTTGGGGTTCTCAACGTCGCGGTGCGCGCGATATTCGAGGATGCCTGGCTCGGCCAGCGACGGCTCGAGCAACTCGCCGAGTGCGCGAGCAACCTCGTCGGCCTCGCCCTCATTGGCCACCCACCGAACGGCGACGATGTAACTCATGTAGAGCTCCCTTCGGCGCGGACTGCGCCATTGCGACCGGGCAAGTACGCCACGGCCTCCATTTCGACGAGCATGCCCGGCACGGGCAACTCGGCGACTCCGACCAAGGTCGAGGCCGGACGGGCCTCGCCAAAGAATGCGATCCGTTGCGGGTTGATCAGTGGTCGATCCGCAACGTTGGTGAGATAGAGATTGACCTTGATGACGTCAGCAGGCGTGAGCCCTACCGCCGCCAAGACTGCTTGGAGGTTTTCGAGAATCTGACCAAACTGCGCGACGACGTCGCCTGGCCCCACCAGCAGGCCAGCGCTATCGAGCGCCGGCACGCCCGAGACAAACAGCAGGTCGCCAGCCCAGACGGCATCGGTGTAATGGCTGAGAGGAGGTGCGAGTCCAGGGACCCGCACCTCCTCTCGCCCGTGTTGCACTGCCACAGCCAATCAGCCGATCGCCGCAATAACCTCGTCGGTGGTACCCGTCTCGGCGAGGTTCTGCACCGCGTAGTTGACAGCAGCGTTCTGCCACTCCTCGCTGACGGTCGAGGTCCCGTCGGTCACGAGGACCATTGAGAACCCGAGGTCGGCGCCTTGGCGTGTCGTCATCTCGACCGACATGTTCGTCCAGGCACCCGTCACGATCACGTTCTCTGCACCGAGACCGCGCAGCTTGATCTCTAGCGGTGTGCCCGAGAATGCGCCATGCCGCTGCTTCTGCACGACGATGTCGCCCGGCTGAGCCTCAAGACCGGCCACCTGCTCGGCGCCCCACGTACCTGGCACGAGCGCGTTGGCTTCGCGAACCCCACGAAAGAGGGGTGCGTTTTGCTTCGAGTCGCTGTCGTCGCTCGCTCCGGTCGAACCGAAGTGGTTGACGATAATCACCCGGCCACCCGCCGAGCGGACAGCGGCGGCGAGGCGCTTGACGTTCTCGACGACGTTTTGCGACGTGGCGTGTGCGGGTGCGCCCGACTCGGCGAACGCGCCACCTTCCATGATCACGTCATTCTGCAGATCGAGGATCAGCAGCGCGGTCGTCTTAGGGTTGAGTTTAGAGATGTTGGACATGTCGAACTCCTAACGGAACGCGGCCGAGCGATGGCCGGCGACCGTGGTTTTGAGGGCATGGACGGTGGTTGAAGTGCACAGAAACAGGGTGTGCCAGTCGTCGCCCCAACAGAGGTTGCCGACGACTTCTTGTGAGTTGATCGTGCCGAGATGCTCGCCTTCAGGGGTGATCACCCAGACGCCACCTGGCCCAGTGCACCAGAGGTTGCCGGCCTCGTCGAGCTTGAGGCCGTCGGGGACACCATCGGAGTAGACGGGCTCGCCTGGCCACTGGTAGATGACCTCGCCACCCGACAGCGAACCGTCGCTGGCAACATCGAAGCGGCGGATGTTGAGGTCCTCCGTATCGTTGATCCAGAGCGTCTTCTCGTCGGGCGAGAAGCAGAGGCCGTTGGGCTTGTTGAAGTCGTCAACGACGAGCTGCAGGCCACCAGCTTTGGTGTAGCGGTAGACGCCGCAGAAGTCGAGCTCCTGCTCGCGCTCCTCGCCAAATCCGGGCCAGCGGCCGTACGGCGGGTCGGTAAACCAGATCGCGCCGTCGCTCGTCACGACAATGTCGTTCGGACTGTTGAGTTCCTTGTCGCCGTAATGCGAGACGACGACCTCGCGCACGCCGTCGCGGAGAATCGCCACGGAGGACGTGACGTGCTCGCACAAGAGCTGGTTGCCGTTCATGCAGAGCGTCGTGCCATTGACCTTGTTGGACGGACTAGCGACGACTTCGACACCACCCGCGCGCGTCCACTTGCGCCTGGTATCAGCGGGCATGTCGCTGAAATACAGGGTATTTTCGGCAGCGACCCAGAGTGGTCCCTCCGTAAACGTGCACCCGCTAGCGATCTGCTCCCAGGTTGCATCGAGCGAGACGAGCTCACCCATCTTTGGGGAGACGGCAGTGACAAGACTCATGCGATTTCAGCTCCTTCCAAACAATTAGACCCGGATGGTCTAGCGCATTTGGTCCTCAATGGCAATGGTCTGACCACAAGTCGTCAAAAAGTTTGAATCTGCCATTGACATGCGAATAGGTCAGACCTATTGTGGCGTCGTACGCAGCGCTTGGAGAGGGCGGCTGAGGAGCAAGGAGGGAGGGGATCATGGCGACGAGTGAAGTTGGAGCAACGGCCGAGATCGCGCCGCAGGCTGGGCCACGCGTCCGTCTGTCTCGAGGCACCGTGTTTCTCCTCATCGTGCTGGCACTCGCCGTGCTCGGCATCGGCCTGCAGGCCGCCTCCGACGCAACGCTTTTCGCTCAGATCACCCTCAACGGTCTTTCGCTCGCCGGCCTCTACTTCATCGTCGCGAGCGGCTTCACGCTGATTTTCGGCCTGATGCGCGTGGTCAACATGGCGCACGGCTCGTTCTACATGCTCGGCGGCATTATCGCCTACCTCGTCCAAGAGCGGATGTTGCATCCCGATCCGACGAGCTTCGACCTGCCCCAGGCGACGCTGAGTAGTTTTCTGATACCCCTGATCGTTTCGATGTTCTCGGTCGCCCTGCTCGGCGTCTTGATCCAACAGATTTTCTTGCGTTGGAACCAGGGTCAAGAATTGCGCCAAGCACTGATCACAATTGCGCTCTCAATCATCATCGCGGATCAGGCTGTGGCGCGTTTTGGAGGAATTGCGAAGGAGATCTCGGTGCCTGTTCGAAAGAGCATCGAGCTGCCGATCGTTGGCATGTACGGGACGATGCGGCTCGTCATGCTGCTCGTGGCAATCGTCGTTGGCGTCATCTTGGTGCTGATCATCTCGCGCACGCGTTTCGGCATGATCGTTCGCGCAGGCGTCGACGACCGTCAGATGGTGACGGCGCTCGGCGTCAACATCCAGAAGGTCTTCGCCGGTGCCTTCTTTCTCGGAGCCATGCTGGCGGGGCTGGCAGGCGTCTTGGGTGGTGCGGTCAACTCCGTCAACAAGTCTGACGACGGCAAGTTCTTGCTGATCTCGCTGGTGATCGTGATCGTCGGTGGTATGGGTTCGCTGCCGGGGGCGGCGGTTGGCGCGGTGCTGCTTGGATTGATCGACTCCTACAGCGACGTGTATCTGCCTGATTCAGTGACGAACTACGGCGTGCTCCTGACGTTCTTCTTGCTCGTTTTCGTGCTCGCCGTTCGCCCCTACGGTCTGTTCGGAAGGCCGGCATGATCCCCGCGCGCCTGCAGTGGCCCATTGGTTTCGGAGTCGTCCTGATCGCGGCCCTGCTGCCCTTTGTCTGCAGTAGTTACACGACGTCACAGATCCTGACCCGCTCGTTGATCCTCGGTTTGGCGGCCGCGAGCCTGATCTTTCTCGCGAGCCTCGGCGGTTGGGTCTCGCTCGCCCAATTGGGCCTCTACGGCGTCGCGGGCTTTACCGTTGGCAACCTTGCCAAGGCGGACGGTGGGGCGAAGGTCTTCGCGATGGACATCTGGGTTGCGTCGCTGCTCGCGCTCGTCGTAACGGTCCTCGTTGGGCTCCTGATCGGCGTGATTGCCAGCCGCAGCGAAGGCATCTACTTCTTGATGATCACGTTGGCCTTTGGCGTCATCATCCGGCTCTTGTTTGAGAAGGCGACGGACCTCTCAGGCTTCGGCGGCATCAACCAGATCATCCAACCATCGCTGCTCGGCTCAGCCCAGCTCGACCCGGAGCGCATCTACTGGCTCTGCCTCGCGATCTGCGTCCTCGTCTATCTCGGCGTCCGCTATTTTGCGCGCACACCGTTTGGCCTCGCGTTTCAAGGGATTCGCGACAACACCCCGCGCATGAGAGCGCTTGGCTACAACGTCACCTTGATACGCACCGTCGCGTTCGGCATTGGCGCTTTCATCGCAGCGCTAGCCGGTGTTCTCAACGTCTGGTGGAACACGCAGATCTCGCCAGGAACGATCGACATCGGCCCAGTCATTTTCTTGCTGATGATCGCCATCATTGGCGGCCTCTACCGGATCGAGGGGGCCTGGGTTGGCGCGTTGCTCTACGTCGTCCTCGACAACCGGTTGCGGTCTGTCGAGGTTGTCGGCGAGCGCGTCGCAACCGCGCTCGGCATCGTCTTCTTGCTGATCGTGCTGCTCTCTCCGGGCGGCGTGATGGGCATCTACGAATCCCTTGTTACACGCTTCCGTCGGCCTCGCACACCAGGCCCGACGATCGCGAGTGACGACGGAACCGCGGCCACTAGTGTCGCGGGGGACTGACAGTGAGAGGAGGACAGGCCTGACAAATGACGACACCGAATTTGAAGGGCCTGCGAGATCTCGGAGGTCATTTCCCAAATCGCTCGGGAGTGCCGCTTGGCACTCCACTGCACGTCGTATACACCACACTGAGGAGGGGTTAGTGAGTACAGGAATTAGGCGTTGGACGTGGCTATCAGCTGCGCTCCTCGCAATCACAATCGGCATTGTTGCCGCCGCATGTGGCGGTAGCAGTTCGTCGAGTTCGTCGGCCACGTCGGCGGCGGCAGATACAAGCGCAGCTACGTCTGCGGCAGCACCGGCAACAGCAATCAAGATGGGTTTTCTCTCGAACTGTGAGGGACCGTTCGGCCCATTCTGGGACGCTACGCTCGCCGGCTTTTACACCTCGCTCGTCCAGTTCGCAGGCGCAACACCGGTTGATCCGGCAAGCCCGAAGGCTGGCGTGACAGGTGCCATGGTTCCGGGGACGCAGATCCCAATCAATATCGACACGAACTATGGTTGTTCGGACGATAAGGCCGATAAGGCACTGTCGGAGGCTAAGCGCCTCGTCGAGCAAGAGGGCGTCAACATCCTGATCGGCCCACTTTCGGGCGATGAGGGTATTGCCGTTGCGAACTACGCCAAGACGCAGCCCAACGTGACGTTCCTGAATGGCATCTCTGGTGCCCAGGACACGACACTGAAGGTTCAGGCTCCGAACTTCTTCCGCTTCTTCACTGACGGTGCTCAGTGGACTGCGGGTCTCGGTGCCTACGCGTACAACGTGCTTGGTTGGCGCACAGCCGTCACGATCGGTGACGACTATTCCTTCCCGTACACGCAGACCGCTGGTTTCGTCAGCGAGTTCTGTTCGCTCGGCGGTAAGATCTCAGACCGCATCTGGCCCGCGCTCGGAGAGACGGACTACTCGTCCTATATCGCCAAGCTTCCGAAGAACGTCGACGGATTCTTCCTCGACGTCGGTGGTACAGGCACGGTTCAGTTCGTCAATCAGTACACCGAGGTGAACGGTAATGACTCGCTGCAAGGCAAGGTCATGGGTGGTGCCTTCATCTCGAACCCAGCAATCATCAAGGAGCTTGGCTCCAAGGTGGAGGGTGTCGTCGCTGGATCTGCTCTGCCGTCCGACGCAACCGATGCAAACTGGACGACGTATGCGGATGCCATCAAGGCAGCCTTCCCCGACCAGGCTGGCAATGCTGCCAATATCTTCCTGGCGGGGTACTACAACAACACTGAGGCCGCCATTCTTGGCCTCGAGGCTGTTGGGGGCAACATTGATGATGCTGCTGCGTTCCAGGCTGCCATTGCTGGCGTTGAGATCAGCACGGGTGTTGGCCCGGTGACGGTTGACGGTAACCGCAATGCGGTTGGCCCCAACTACGTGGTGAAGGTGTCCGATAAGGGCACAACCACACTGTTCACCGTGGCTGACGTGGATCAGTCCTTCGGTGGTGCGTTCAGCACTGATACGCCGAACCCTGACCGCGACAATCCAGAGTGTGTCGCTGGCAACCCACCCCCGTGGGCTGCTTCGATCAAGAAGTAACTAGGAATGACGGTCGCGATGTCCCAAACTGAGACATCCGCTGCCGAGAGCGTCGTGCCGATCCTCCGCTTGCGGGGGGTCGGCCGACGCTTTGGCGGTGTCCATGCCGTGCGCGGCGTGGATCTCGACGTTCGCGCAGGCGAGCGGCGCGCCGTGCTGGGTCCGAATGGGGCCGGCAAAACCACACTTTTCAATGTCATCGCAGGGGAGTTCCCACCGACCGAAGGGTCGGTCGAACTGTTCGGTGTTGATGTTACGAACAAGCCGGCTCGTGCCCGCGTCCCGCTCGGTGTGACGCGCACGTTCCAGATCAGCCGCCTCTTTGGCGGGCTGTCGGTAGCCGACAATCTCTACGTTTCAATTATCGGTGCGGAGGGAGGACATCTGCGTCCCATCCGCAATGCCAAGGACCGGGCTTATCACGCCCAGGCACGCGAGCTCGGCGATCGTGTCGGGCTTGGTGGCGTGCTCGACGAGCTGGTTGGCGCGCTCTCGCATGGTGAGCAGCGTCAGCTCGAGATTGGGATGGCGCTCGCGGGCGATCCAAAACTGATCATGCTCGATGAGCCCGCGGCGGGTCTGGCTCGCGCAGAGCGCGTCAAGTTGACGGAGATGCTGCTGGGCTTCGATCGCTCAATCACGATGATTCTGATTGAGCACGACATGGATGTTGCACTGACGGTCGCGGAGCACGTCACGATGATGCACGATGGGCGGATCGTCGTTGAGGGGACGCCGAGCGAGATTCGCGGCAATCAACTGGTGCACGATCTTTACCTTGGCAAGGGGCATCGCAACGATGAGTAACGTGCCGATCCTTTCCCTCCAGAACGTCAACGCGCACTATGGAGCGGCGCATGTGGTACAGGACGTCTCGTTCGACGTGCACGACGAGCCTGTCTGTGTGATTGGGCGTAACGGCATGGGTAAGACGTCGTTGTGCCGCGCCATCATGAATCTCGATCCGCCGACTGCTGCTGGGACGATCCTGCTTGATGGTGAGCCGATCAACGGCAAGCCGCCGTATGTGATCGCTCGTGCTGGGGTTGGCTACGTCCCGCAGGGGCGGAAGTTGTTTCAGTCCCTGTCGGTCGACGAGCACCTGCGTATGATCAAGACGCCGCGTGTTGGGCGCTGGAACACGGCCGCGGTCTACGACCTCTTTCCGCGCCTCGCCGAACGCAAGAAGGTGTCTGCCACGCAGTTGTCGGGTGGCGAGCAGCAGATGCTCGCAATCGGTCGGGCGATGCTGTTGCAGCCGCGTCTGCTCGTAATGGATGAGCCGTCCGAAGGGCTTGCGCCGCGGATCGTCGAAGAGTTGGTGGAGACGCTCAAGGGCTTCGTCAATGAGGGAGTTGGTGTGCTGCTGATCGAGCAGAACCTCGGGGTTGCGACCAGCGTCGCCGAACGACTCGTGGTGATGGTCGCGGGCACCGTCTTTACGGAGACCACCTCCACCGAGATCTCGAATAGTCCCGAGCTGCAGCAGCGCTTCCTTGGGGTCACGCCCACCGGGCACCAGTAGGCTGTTCGCATGAAGTCCCCGACTGTCGTTCTGATCGGTACGCTCGACAGCAAGGGCGCAGAGTATGCGTTCGTGCGCGACCGCCTGCACGAAGCGGGTGTGACGACGCTCGTCGTCGACTGTGGCACCGCGGGTCCGCCGTTTTTTGAGCCAGATGTTTCGGCGGCCGAGGTCGCCTCTGCCGTTGGCGCCGACCTCGCCGCGCTGACTGCCGCGGGCGATCGAGGGCAGGCCGTGACAACGATGGCGCGCGGCGCTGAGGTCATCGCCCGACAGCTGCACGCTGACGGTCGGCTCCAAGGTCTGCTTGCGCTGGGCGGCTCGGGTGGTACGTCGATTGCCTCGGCCGCGGCTCGCGCTTTGCCAATCGGAGTTCCCAAGCTGATCGTCTCGACGATGGCCGCCTCGGACACGCGCTCGCTGATCGGCGAGAGCGACCTGATGCTCGCGGCCAGCGTGGTCGATGTCGCTGGGCTCAATTCGATTTCGCGGCGCATCTTTGCCAACGCAGCGGCCGCCATGGCCGGCATGGTCACCGCCGCTCCACTCCCCATTGTCGAAGAGCGACCACTGCTGGCGGCCTCGATGTTTGGTGTCACCACGCCGTGTGTCACGCAGGCGCGTGACCAGCTGGAGGGTGTTGGTTACGAGGTGCTCACCTTCCATATGACCGGCACGGGTGGGCGTTCGATGGAGTCATTGATCGATGCGGGCTTTATTCGGGGCCTGCTCGATACGACACCGACCGAGCTGTGCGACGAGCTCGTTGGCGGCGAGCTGAGCGCCGGCCCCAGCCGCTTGACGGCGGCGGGACGTGCCGGGATTCCACAGGCCGTCTCCCTGGGTGCATTGGACATGGTCAACTTCGGGCCGCGTGAGACGGTGCCAAAGCAATTCGACGATCGCAACCTCTACGTCCACAACGACCAGATCACGCTGATGCGCACGACGCCGGCCGAGTGCGCCACGCTCGGGCAGGAGGTGGCCGAGAAGTTGAGCGCGGCGACCGGCCCGACCGCACTCTTCATCCCGCTGCGGGGTATCTCGATGATTGCCACCGAGGGCGGTCCGTTCCACGATCCGGAGGCCGACGAGGCGCTCTTCGGTGCCGTTCGCGCGCACCTCGGTGACAACGTCGAGTTGATCGAGCTCGAGTTGGACATCAATGATCCCGCGTTCTCGGCCGCGATGGCCGACTGGCTCCACGCCGAGGTCCAGAAGGCGACGGCATGAATCGCGAGCAGGCCCTCGCTCGACTTCGCGCCACGCGCGCGACGGGCCGGGCGATCATCGGAGCGGGCGCCGGTACGGGCCTTTCGGCCAAGTGCGCCGAGGCCGGTGGTGCCGATCTGATCATCATCTACAACTCGGGCCGTTTCCGGATGGCAGGTCGCGGCTCGCTGTCGGGCCTGATGCCGTACGGCGATGCGAACGAGATCGTCGTCGACATGGCGCGCGAGGTCTTGCCGATCGTGCGCGAGACGCCCGTGCTTGCGGGCGTCTGCGGTACCGACCCATTTCGGATGATGGACATCTTCGTGCCCGAATTGGCACGAATCGGCTTCTCTGGTATCCAGAACTTTCCGACCGTTGGACTGATCGACGGCGTCTTCCGGCAGAACCTCGAGGAGACCGACATGGGCTACGCCCACGAGGTCGAGCTGGTCCGGATCGCCCGCGAGAACAACCTTTTGACCGCACCCTACGTCTTCGATGTCGAGTCTGCCGTTGCGATGACGGAGGCTGGCGCCGATGTGCTCGTCCCGCACATGGGGCTGACCACGAAGGGCACGATTGGCGCGACGACGGCACTGACGCTCGAGGATTGCGTGCCGCTGATTCAACACATGCGGGATGCTGCGATTGCGATCAACCCCGACGTACTCGTGCTCTGCCACGGCGGACCGATCGCCGAGCCCGACGATGCGCGCTTTATCTTTGAGCGCACGACGGGAATCGATGGCTTCTTCGGCGCCTCCTCGATGGAGCGCCTACCGACCGAGGTCGCAATGACCGAGAACATGCGCCGCTTCAAGGCGTTGACTGTCAACGAGGGATAGGAGAACAGCATGGCCAGCAAGTTCATCACGCAACATGATGTGCCGGTGACGGATTTCGATTGGGGGAGCGCTGGCATGCGCTGCTCGAAGCACAACACGGGGTGCGAGTCCTTCGTGGTGCTCGATGTCACGCTCGAGCCAGGTTTCTGCCACGACTTTCATAAGCATGTCGACCAAGACGAGATGATCATCGTCAAGGCGGGACAGGTGACGCAGTACATCGATGGTGAAGCGTCGATCATGAATCCCGGCGATTCGGTCTACCTCGACCGCGACGTCGTCCACGGCTCCTTCAACGATGGCATGGAAACGGCGCTGCTACAGGTCGTGCTCGCGCCCGCGATGGGCGATGGCGGCTACGAGCTCGTCGACATGTCGGGCGAAGCGCCCTGGTCGGGCCTGCGCGGATAGGGCTCTAGAGACGCGGTCCGATGCGACGAAGGGGTCAGACCCCTTCGTCGCATCCCCGCCAAATCCGCTATCTCTGCCTGTACGTTTTTGCAGGCATGCGACGAAAGGGTCTGACCCCTTCGTCGCATCGAACCGCGTTAGCGTTCGACGTGACCGGCACCTTGGAGGTCGCCGAGCACGAGGTCGCGTTCGCGGTCTGGGACGTGGTCGAGTGGGACGGGCGCGAGGCCTTCGATGAAGGTCACACCGCCCTCCGAGTAGAGCTCGTGTGCAAGGCCGCGGTTGATGCAGACGACGTCGCCCGCGACGACGGTCTTCGTCTCGTCCTCAATCGTGATGCGCACGGAGCCGTCGAGAATCACCATCAACTGCTCGGTTGCCTCGTGGCTGTGACGTGGCACTTCCTTACCCGGCTCGTACGTGACGCGGCAGAGCAGCATCTGGTCGCCCCCGAAGGCGTTGAGGCGCACGCCGGGGAAGAGCTCGAGCGGATCTTGGTCGTTCCACGTACCGAAAGGCGAGGTCGCCATTGCCTAGACCGCGAACGTCACGACGGCGTCAGCCGCCTGGTGCGAGGTAATCGACAGAGCCTCGTCGTAGCGCACAACCTTGCCGGTGGTGACCGACTCAGGGATGCCCGCGGCTTTCGCTTCGAGCCCGCGTAACACCTTCTCCGGCGTGATCGGCAGTTCCGTCACCCAGACCCCGACGGCGTTATAGATCGCCGTGGCAATCGCGGGTGGCTGCGCATTGTTGGCCATCTCACCGATTGCCTTGGCGCCAAAGGGGCCATCGGCAGACGGGTTCTCGAGGATGATGCACTCGAGCTCGGGGAGATCCTCCATCGAGGGGGCGAGGTACGAACCAAACTGCCCGCCGCGATGGTCGTTGCTCGGGTAGTACGGGTAGCAGTTCTCCAGCAGACCCAAGCCAAGACCCTGGACGGCACCGCCCTCGATCTGGCCTTCAACCATGGTGGGGTTGATGGCACAACCGACGTCGTAGACCTGGCTCATCTTGATCACGCGAACGTCCCCCGTCTCCTCATCGACCTCAACCTCAACGGCGCAGGCTGCGTACGAGATCGCCGAATGGGGTGGGATCGTCACGGCGCCCGTCTCGGGGTCGAGCGTGGCGTAGTCCTTCAACGCCGTGCCCTGACCAGAGATCAGCTCGCCCTTGACGAACGTCGCCGCGCCAGCGATGTCGCCGACACCGATCTTCTTGTCGGGAGAGCCCTTGGCGATCACTTCGCCGTCGATGATCTCGAGGTCGCCTGGATCGATTTCGAGCAGTTCGCCACCGATTTCGAGGATCCGGTTACGCACCTTCTCGGCGGCCAGCCGGACGGCGTTGCCACCGATAAACGTTCCGCGCGAGGCGAAGGTACCCATGCAGAACGCGGACGAATCGGTATTCGACGTGTCCATCGTGACCCAGTCCATCGGCACGCCGAGCGTGTCGGCGACGATCTGGGAGTGCACGGTCTTCGAGCCCTGGCCGATGTCGACGGTGCCGGCGAAAACATCGACGCGCCCGTCCATCTTCAGCTTGATCCAGGCCTGCGACGGATCGCCGTTCTGGTTCATGCCCGTGGGATATTCGATTGCCGCGATACCGCGGCCACGATGCTTAGCCATTAGTGATCCTCCGGGTTGCCCATCTGGGCAACAAGATGCTCGGGCAGATCCTCACCCGAGCGCATGGCGGACGTCATCGTCCGAGAGTGGGCAGAGAGTTCGACGCCAGCCGCGTCGCTGATCGCTTGGATCACGGGGACGGTCGAGGGATCGACGTAGGGAATGCCGTTCGGCGATGTGTCGCCAAGACGCGTCGCGTTCTTCATTCGCAATTCGACAGGGTCCATCCCAATCGTCTGTGCGATGCGCTCGATGTGCGTCTCCGTGGCAAACGACACGCTGGTCACGCCGAAGCCACGCATGGCGGTTGTGGGTACGCGATTCGTGTAGACGACGTAGCCGTTGAACTCGAGGTTCGGAATCGTGTACGCACCCGTGTGGTGGAACGCATGCTTGGTCACGCCGTAGGGCGAGAAACGGGCGAAGGCGCCGGCATCGTGCAGCGTCAGCATCTTGCGTCCGAGAATCCAACCATCCTTGGTGACCGCGTCAGCGATCTCCATGTGCCACGGTGCGCGCGTCGACGAGCAGAGGAACTCTTCCATCCGTGTCCAGCGCCACCGCACGGGTCGATGCGACTTGATTGCCAGCAGCGTGGTGATCGTCTCCGTAGCCGAGTCGACCTTGCCACCGAAGCCACCGCCGGTGGTGCCACCGACGAACTTCAGTTTGTTGAGTGGCCAGTTGAGGTGCGCTGCGACGACGCCCATCGAGAAGTACATCGCCTGCGTGGCC
>Ga0194035_1001365_pt1 | contig 12971 bp, 15 predicted proteins | sample JunL2320m_MetaG_FD_148680 | JGI IMG/M metagenome (GOLD analysis project Ga0194035, IMG submission 148680) | Anoxic zone freshwater microbial communities from boreal shield lake in IISD Experimental Lakes Area, Ontario, Canada - Jun2016-L239-20m | ecosystem: Environmental > Aquatic > Freshwater >...
TTAAGGATCATGCCAAAACAACGGTTTACGACAGAAGAGATCATCCACAAGCTGCGCGAGGCTGACGTTCTGTCAGGTCAAGGCAAGACGGTAGCCGAGGTCTGCAAGCAGTTAGGGGTTACCGATAAGACCTACTTTCGGTGGCGCAAGACCCACGGGGGCTTACGCATTGACCAGGCCAAGCGGATGAAGGAGTTGGAGTCAGAGAACGCACGCCTCAAGAAGGCGGTGGCCGAACTGACCATCGACAAGATCATCTTGAAGGAGGTCGCCGAGGGAAAATTCTAAGCCCAACGCGGCGACGACAGGCGGTCGATCGGGTGCGCTTAGCGCACCCGTATTCTGAGCGCCGCATCTGTCGGGCGTTGGGCATCCAGCGATCGAGTATCCGTTACATACCGGAGCCTAGAAGCGACGAAGGACCGCTTAGGGCGGATGTCGTGCGCTTAGCGGCTCAGTACGGGCGCTACGGTTACCGACGGGTGACGGCGCTGCTGTGGCAGGAGGGCTGGAAGATCAGCCCATCGAGAGTTGAGCGGATCTGGAAGCAGGAAGGTCTCAAAGTGCCACAGAAACAGCCAAAACGAGGTCGTCTGTGGCTGAATGATGGATCGTGTGTGCGCCTTAGAGCAACGCACAAAAACCACGTCTGGAGCTGGGACTTTGTGATGGATCGAACGGATGATGGTCGAGTGATCAAGATCCTGACGTTGATCGACGAATACACCAAGGAAGCTTTGGCGGTTTACCCCGCTAGACGCATCCGTGCGAACGATGTGATCGATATCTTGGCCGACGTCATGGTCGAGCGTGGGATACCAGAATATCTACGCAGCGACAATGGACCTGAGATGATCGCCAAAGTACTCAGGAACTGGCTAGCCCGAGTGGGTGCGCGATTTCCGGCTTGAGGACCACCCGATTTCCCGAGTTGGGACCCACCTGATGTGGGATGCCGGCGGAGCCGTAGGCGACGATGATTACTCGGCTTTGGATCTGGCGGCAAGTTTTCTTGCTTTGACGCCGCGGTAACTTTCGCCGGTGATGGTGATGACGAGGGCGGCGTGCTGCAGTCGATCCCGGATAGCATCGGCGATGACGGGGTCTGCGATGACCTCAGCCCAGTGATCGAGTGGTAACTGGGTGGTAAATAAGGTCGACTTTCCGAACGATCGGTCTTCGAGTATTTCGCATAGATCTTGAGCCTCAGTCGCAGTCAGCTTGCGCATGCCGATGTCGTCTAGGATCAGCACGTCAGGTTTGGCAAGCCGGTCGCGGTACCGCAAGTAGGTACCGGTCGTGCGGGCGAGTGCGAGGTTTTCAAGCCACGTCGTGACGCTGAGGTATAACGCCGACTTGCCGTGCTGGCAGGCTTGCATCGCGATGGCTTGGGCGATGTAACTCTTGCCAACACCGGTCTGTCCGACGAGCACCAGCGGCCGGCCATCCTTGAGCCAAGTTAAGCTTTGGAGCTCGCGGACCTGGGTTTTGGTGATTGATCGCTTGGCGGTGTAGTCGAAGTCGTCGAGGGAGACGCGGACCGGCAACTTTGCGGCGCTGAGCCGTCGTGCGGCTGCGCGCTCGGCTCTGGCATCCAACTCGGCCTGTAGCAGAGCATCCAAGAACTCGGTGTAGGCGATCTGGTCGCGGGTGGCATCGGCAATGATGCGTTCGAACGCGGCGAGCATGCCGGTCAGTTGCATCTCGGCCATCAGGTTGCGGGCAACGGCGGTACTCATAGCAGGGACTCCTCGGGTGGTGTGAGAACGGTCTGGGGATTGTTGGTGGCGTAACGCAGCAGCGGGTTGCCCGGTCGGCGCGCGATGCTGCGATCTTCGGCGGGTGGCGGCGCGTGCTTTTGCTGTTGGATCAGATCGGCGAACAGCGGCGCGCGGATCTTGTTTAGTCGACGCATCTCGGCGATGGCAGAGATGATGCGTGGGATCGCAACATCACGCCCTGCCGCGTGGACCTCCTTCGATGCCACTCGGAGGATGCCCTGGATGCGGCGGATGTTGCCGTAGACGTCGGCCGCCAACAGGTCAGCGACGAGCTGATGGAGATCGGCGTGAACGAACCGCGACTGCGATAGCAGGTGCTGAGGTGTCGCCTCGTAGTACGCCACCGAGGCATCCGGGAAGTGGCTGTCGATGCGGATCCGACGGGCGGTTCGACTGCGATCCCGCGGGTGTAGCGCCAGTCGCTCGCCGTTCAGGAAGATCTCGACCTGACTCTGCGTCAGCTTGACCTTGAGCAGCTTGCCACGATGGATGTGCGGCGCACTGTAGTACGCTGAGTCGACGGCAATGTAGCAGTCAGGGTGCAGTCTCGCGTCCTTCCACTCGGCGTTGTCGAAGTCACTGGCCGGCAGCACCTTGAGCGCGGATCGTTCAATCGCGAACCGCTCGCGCCGCGTGACGCCGAACCGCGTATGGCGCCGATCATTGATCCGCCGGACGCACTCGGCCAGGGCCTCGTTGATCTGTACGAGCGAGGTAAATCGGTGCCGGCGGTAGCGGAACCGCTGGTATCGCATCAGGATCTACACCAAACCCTCGACGATGGCCTTGGCCTTCGGATGCTCAGGCCGTGCCGGCACGACCGCCGTCGCATAGTGCGCGGCGAGCGCTGCATAGGCGGGGTTAAGGTCCGGATCGTACAGGTGGCACTTGAGCACGCCCTGCTTGAGGCAGTCCGGCACCGTTACGTGCGCCACGCCCCCGTAAAACGCGTACATCCGCTGATGGCAGTCGAGCCAGTTGTGGCTCTTCATGTCGTCGGCCGCCCACGCGAACAGCAACTGACTGTAGCCTAGCCCCGCAACGAACACGACCGCCTGCCGCACCTCGCCGGTACGCAGGTCGACCCACCGGATGGGATCCCCGGCATAGTCGACTTCGACGCGCTCGCCCGGATCGAACTCCCGGGCTGTGACGGTTGCCTGCCGCAGCTCCGGGAACTTGCGGTAAAACTGCTTCCAGAAGTTGGGGTAACTCGTCAGGCTCTGCGCACGTTGCTCCCAGATGAACTTCAGAGGATGGCCGAGGCCGAGGTCGTGCAGCACTGCCGGCCACTCGACCTGCGACATCCACAGCGGATCTGCCGTCGCTCGGCAGGTCGCTGGCGACTGTCGCAGCCCATCACGCACTTCCCGGACGGTCTTGCGCGAACACTGGAGGGCGCGGGCTATCGCCCGCAGGCCACGCCCATCTCGTAGCCGCCGTTCAATCTCGTTAAATCGGTCCACCGTCACGCTCCTGGTACCCATCCCGTACTCCCGCCGTGGTTACACAAGCCCACGGTACGGGCTGCAAAGCCGCTTGGTGGCCTCGCCGGTGGTCCCAGTTCACGAAATCGGTGGTACCCAACTCAGGAAATCGACTGGGTCCCATCAGAGGAAATCGTGCACGTTCACCCATGCAACAGTTTGTCTGCATTGATGCAGCAGACAGGCAAGTCGCCGTCTTCGGTTCGAACTTGTACCGGGTTGGTCCGCCGCGGGTCGCTATACTGGCGACCTATGGCACCTCCTTGGGATGTCACCACGCTCGAAAAGATGGTGATTTTTGCGTGCCCCTGATTGCATAGAGCGTGCATGAAAGCCTCACAACTGTTTGATTTAAAAGGAAAGGTAGCGATCGTAACGGGCGCAAGCCGCGGCATTGGCGAAGCCATTGCCAAGGTTTTGTCGGACAACGGCGCGCACGTCGTCGTCGCCAGTCGCCGGCTCGAGCGCTGCGAAGAAGTCGCAGCGGACCTGCGCGCGGCCGGCGGGCAAGCCACGGCGCTCGCCTGTCATGTGGGGGAGATGGCTGCCATCGAGGCCTTCTGGGCGGCCATCGACGCGCGCTTCGAGCGCGTCGATATCCTGGTCAACAACGCCGGTTCCAACCCGATCTTCGGGCCGGTAACAGAGACCGATCCGGCGGCGTTCCAGAAGACCGTCGACGTGAATTTCCGCGGCTATTGGTTCATGTGCCAATACGCAGTGGCGCGTATGCGTCGCCATGGCGGCGGCTCCATTGTGAACATGGCCTCGGTGACGGCCGAGCGACCGATGGAGAATATTGGTGTGTATGGCGCCACCAAGGCGGCGGTCGTCAATCTCACGCAAGCCTACGCCCGGGAGTGCGCACAGTATGGCGTGCGCGTCAACGCGATCTTACCGGGCCTGATCAATACCAAGTTTGCCGCGGCGTTGCAGACCGAAGGGCCGGTGCGTACTGCGGCGTTGGCACAGATCCCGTTGCGGCGCATTGGGGACCCGATCGACATTGCCGGAGCCGCGCTGTTTTTGGCGTCCGGTGCCTCCAGTTATATGACTGGCGCGACGCTACGCATCGATGGCGGTTTACTCGCTTAAGGAGACTGCCATGGACTTCCGTCATTCGCCACGCACGCTGGACCTGATGGGTCGGCTCGAAGCGTTCATGGCCGAACACATTTATCCGCGCGAAGCCCAGTTTGACGCGGAGATGGCGTCAGCGGCCAGCGGTGATTTTCGTTATCCGTCCTTCTTTCGCGACTTGCAGGCGCAGGCACAGAGCGCGGGCTTGTGGAATTTATTTCTGCCCGATCCGATCCAAGGGATGGGGCTGAAAAATGTGGAGTACGCGCCGTTGGCAGAAATCATGGGCCGCTCGGGTTGGGCACCGGAGGTGTTCAACTGTAACGCGCCCGACACCGGCAACATGGAGTTGCTGCACGACTACGGCAGTCCTGCACAAAAAGCGCAATGGCTGGAGCCCCTGCTCAAGGCGCAGATCCGTTCGGCCTACTGCATGACGGAGCCCGAGGTGGCGTCCTCGGATGCCACCAATATTGCGACCCGCATCCGTCGTGACGGGGATTGGTATGTGATCAACGGCCGTAAGTGGTGGACGACCAACGGCATGCACCCGCATCTGGCGATTCTCATCGTCATGGGGGTGTCCGATCCCGAAGCCCCCCCCCATGCGCGGCACGCACAGATTTTGGTGCCGCTGGACACGGCGGGGGTGCGCATCCTGCGCCACCTTCCGGTCTTTGGCTTCCACGAGGCGCCCGCCGGTCATGTGGAGATCTGTTTCGAGAATGTGCGCGTTCCGGCCGATCACCTGATTTTGGGCGAAGGCAGAGGTTTTGAAATCGCCCAAGGTCGACTCGGACCCGGCCGGGTGCACCACTGCATGCGTTCGATCGGCGCGGCCGAACGGGCGCTAGAAGCGTTGTGCCGACGACTCTTGGCGCGGCACGCCTTCGGTGGGGCCTTGGCGCAGCAATCGGTCTGGGAGCAGCGGATCGGGGAGTGCCGCACGGACATCGAATTGTGCCGCACCCTGGTGTACCGCACCGCGTGGTTGATGGACGAGGGCGGTAACAAAAACGCCCGCACCGAGATTGCGGCGATCAAAGTGGCGGTACCGCGCATGTTCCAGCGGGTGGTGGACACGGCGATTCAGGCCTTTGGGGGCGCCGGGGTCACCGACGACTTCGGTTTGGCGGCCCTGTATGCCCGGGCGCGCACGATGCGTCTGGTCGATGGTCCGGACGAGGTCCACAACCGCACCATCGCGCGACTCGAACTGCGCCGCTACCGTCCCCCCCCGACGGCCTGAGACCGGCTTCACAATCGTGTGAAACCCGAAGGGGCAGGCAACCGGGGTACGGTATAGTTGCTGGATGTCCTATTAGCGCCTCGAGCGGGCCGGAGCGACTCTGTGGCGGATGCTGTTGACGCCCACCTGGTAGCCGATCACCTGCATCTCTGGCGCGGCCAGCGGCATGTGCTGCGCGGCCTCTACGTCGAAGCGCGCGCCGGGGAGTTCATCCACTTAAAAGGCGCGAACGGCACCGGCAAGACCTCCTTGCTGCGCACGCTGGCGGGCTTTTTGTGGCCAGAGGAGGGCGAAATCCGCTGGTGCGGCCAACCGGTCGGCCGAGACCGTGACGGCTATGCCGTAGCCATGGCCTACCTCGGTCATGAAAACGCCTTGAAGGGCGACCTAACGGCACTTGAAAACCTACACTACGCGACCAATCTGCGCCACGCCACCCCGCAATCGGCGCAACGTGCGGTGCTCGAACGCTTAGGCGTCGCCGCGCAGGCCGATTTGCCGACGCGGGTGTTATCCGCCGGCCAGAAGCGCCGCGTGGCCATGGCGCGGGTGCTGTTGTCCCGCGCGACCCTGTGGCTGTTGGATGAACCCTTTACCAACCTCGATACCCAGGGGGTCACGGATTTAGCGGCGCTGGTGGCCGAACATACCCGTCAGGGGGGCATTGCGCTGGTCACCAGTCATGCCGCGATCGCACTGGCCGAGGGCCAGGTGCGGGAATTGGTGCTCGCATGATCTTAGCGACGACGGCGCCGCTGCGTGCTGCCGGACTGGTCCTGCGACGGGATTTGGCGCTGGCTTTCCGCCGTTGGGAACAAGTGACCCACCCGGTGGTGTTTTTCTTGATGGTCGCGACGCTGTTTCCACTGGCACTGAATCCAAAACCGTCGCTGCTTGCGGACATCGCTGCCGGTGTTGTGTGGGTATCCGCGCTGTTATCCTCCATGTTGGCGTTAGAAACGTTGTATCGGGCGGATGTGGAGGACGGCACACTCGAACAGTTGACCCTGACTGGTCAACCGTTGGCGTTGCTGCTGCTAGCCAAGACGGTGGCGCACTGGATTTTGAGTGGTTTGCCACTCGTGCTCGCCGCGCCGGTGGTCGCCATCGCCTTCGGGGCGGATGCGGCGGCGAATGCGGTGCTGATGACGGCGATCGCACTGGGCACGGCAGTGCTCAGCCTGATCGGGTCGGTCGGTGCGGCGCTGACGCTCGGCTCACGACGCGGCAGCGTCTTGTTGTCGCTGTTGGTGCTGCCGCTGATCATGCCGGTATTGATTTTCGGGGCGCGGGCGACGGCGCTGGCGATGCACGGAGAGTCAGCGGAAGGCCCGCTGTGGTTGCTGGGCGCATTGCTCATATTGGCGCTGACCCTGACGCCGTTCGCGTCGGCGGCGGCGGTTCGAATCAGTTTGGAATAGGACGACGACACGTGGGTACTTGGACTTGGTTTCACAAACTGTCATCGCCGCCGCACTTCTACCGCATCGCGGGGCAACTGATCCCCTGGTTTGCGATTCCCGCGGCGTTGCTGATCGTGGCCGGTATCTACGGCGGATTGGTGCGGGCCCCGGCCGATTACCAGCAGGGTGATGCCTTTCGCATTATCTATGTACACGCGCCAGCGGCGTGGCTGTCACTGATGTGTTACACCGTCATGGCCGTGGCCGCTGCCGTCGGCCTCGTCTGGCGGATCAAGTTGGCGCACGCGCTGGCGGCTGCCACCGCGCCTATTGGCGCCTCCTTTGCGTTGTTGTGCCTGGCCACGGGTTCCATCTGGGGCAAGCCCATGTGGGGTACGTGGTGGACGTGGGATGCGCGCCTGACCTCCCAGTTGATTTTGTTGTTCCTCTATCTGGGTTATCAAGCCCTACGCTCAGCGTATGACGATATCGGCAAGGCCGATCGGGCCAGCGCCGTGCTCGCGATCGTGGGTGTGGTGAACGTGCCGATTATTCATTTTTCGGTGAACTGGTGGAACTCCTTACACCAGGGCTCCACGGTCTTGCGGCGCGGCGGACCGGCGATGCCGGCCTCGATGCTCGTCCCCCTGATCCTCTGCTTTTTTGGTTTTACGTTTCTGTACGCGGCTTTAGCGTGTGTGCGCGTGCGGGCGGAAGTCTTGCGCCGTGAGCGTAATGCGCATTGGTTGCAGGACCTCGCCGGACGGCGCGGGCGCACGGAGTCGTCGACATGAGCGCATTTTTTGCAATGGGTGGTTACGCGGGCTATGTGTGGTCCTCGTATGGGTTGGCTGCTGCGATCCTGATCTGGAATATCTGGTCGGCTCTGGCCGCCCACCAAGTGGCGCGGGCGGCGGCGCAGCGGGCACTGGTCCGCTCGGCATCGACCGGACCCAGCGCCTCTTAACGCGGAGAAACGAATGACCCCTCGCCGAAAACGACTCTGGACCTTGATCGCTGTCTTGGCAGGCTTGGGGCTGACTGCGCTCTTTGTCTCTAAGGCATTCGAGAAGAACTTGAACTATTTTTATCCACCGAGCGAAGTGGCTTCGGGCAAAGCGCCCAGTGGCACGCCGATCCGTGTCGGTGGCATGGTGAGCAAGGGCAGTGTCGTGCGCGCGCAGGGTAGCCTTGAGGTGCAGTTCGTCATTACCGACTTTGCCAAAGACGTCACTGTGAAATACACCGGTCTGTTGCCGGATCTGTTCAGAGAGGGACAGGGCATCATCGCGCACGGGGAACTGAAGGACGGTATTTTTATGGCAGATGAAGTGCTCGCCAAACACGATGAGAAATATATGCCGCCGGAAATTGCCAAAACTCTCAAACGTCAACCGGACGGCACGCCAGCCGATGGATCGGCGCCAGCCGGCGCGGTGACGCGATGATTCCGGAAATTGGCACACTCGCGCTGCTCATCGCGCTCGTTCTGGCCGTACTGCAATCCGTGTTCGGGCTCGTCGGCGCCCACCGCAACGATGCGGTCTGGATGCGGGCCACGTCCTCCAGTACGGTGGCGGTATTCCTCTTTGTCTTGCTGGCCTTCCTCGTTCTGGCCTACGGCTTTGTGGTGCACGACTACTCGATCGAGTATGTGGCGCATAACTCCAACAACGAGTTGCCGCTGATTTATCGCATCGCCGCCGTTTGGGGCGCGCACGAGGGCTCGCTGCTGCTGTGGGTGCTGATCCTCTCTACGTGGGCCTTGCTGGTGTCGCGCTTGTCCAAAGGCTTGCCGGACGTTTTTCGGGCGCGGGTACTGGGCACTTTAGGGCTGGTCGGCGTGGGCTTCCTTGCCTTTACGACGCTCACTTCGAGTCCGTTTACGCGCTTGCTGCCGGCGCCGCTGGATGGCGCGGACTTGAATCCGATTTTGCAGGATCCGGCCCTAGCGGCGCATCCGCCGATGCTCTATATGGGCTATGTCGGCACCTCCGTGGCCTTTGCCTTTGCGGTGGCCGCCATGCTGTCGGGACGTATGGACGCGTCTTGGTCGCGGTGGACGCGGCCGTGGACGGTAGCGGCCTGGATGTGTCTGACGCTGGGTATTTCGCTCGGTAGTTGGTGGGCTTACTACGTACTGGGCTGGGGCGGTTGGTGGTTCTGGGACCCGGTCGAAAACGCCTCGTTCATGCCGTGGTTGGCCTCCACCGCATTGATCCACTCGCTGGCCGTGACCGAGAAGCGCGGTCTGTTCCGCAACTGGACCCTGCTACTGGCCATTTTTGCGTTTAGTCTGAGTTTGCTCGGCACCTTCTTGGTGCGTTCCGGGGTGCTTGTCTCCGTGCACTCGTTTGCCGCCGACCCGTCACGCGGCCTGTTCGTGCTCGGCTTGCTGCTGTTCTTTATTGTGGGGTCGTTGACGCTGTACGCGATACGGGCGCCAAGCCTGCAAAGCGAGGGGGGCTTCGCACCGGTCTCGCGCGAGTCGTTCCTGCTACTCAATAACGCCCTGCTGGTCGCGGCCGCAGGCCTGATCCTGTTGGGCACGCTGTGGCCCTTAGTCATGGACTCGTTCAACCTCGGCAAGATCTCCGTGGGTCCGCCGTACTTCAACACGGTGTTCTTGGTGCCGACGCTCCCGTTGGTGGCGTTGGTCGGCGTTGGCATGCACTCGACGTGGAAACGCGCCTCCTATGCCAGCAAGGGACGACCGCTGGCGCTCATGGCAATAATCGGTCTGGTGCTCGGCGCGCTGGTGGCCTTTGTCTGCTACGGCCGCTACGGCCTCCCCTTGACCATCATCGGCTTCGGCGGGGGCTTCTTCCTGATGGCCTCGGCCTTGTGGCAGCCGCTGGCGCGCCTGGTACGCCGCCAGGCGCAACCGCGTGCGGCGTTGGGTATGGCGGTCGCCCATTTTGGGATCGGCCTGTTTGTGATCGGCGTTTCTGGCGTCGCCTCCTACAAGATCGAAAAAGACGTCAGCATGGGCCCGGGCGATACCGCGACCATTGCCGGCTATACCTTCCGCTTTGAGTCGTCCAAAGATGTGGTGGGCCCTAACTATTTGGCACGCGAGGCCCAGGTGGCCATTACGCGGGATGGGGCACCCGTCGCTGCACTGACGACACAAAAACGCCAATTTAAGATCCAGAATAATCCGACCACGCATGCGGGCATTGATGTCGCGTGGAACCGCGACCTGTTCGTCGCCTTGGGCGATGAACTCGGCGCGGGCAAGTGGAGCCTACGCCTACAGTACAAGCCGCTGGTCCGTTATATCTGGCTCGGTGGCGTGTTCTGTGCACTCGGTGGCCTGATCGCCATTCTCGACCGCCGCTATCGGGGGGGTATCGTCGAGCCGGTGCATCCGACGGACACCGAAACCGCTGCGGCGACCGGGGAGGGGTAAGCCATGTGGCGTTATTTCACTCCCGCGATTGCGTTCCTTTTATTGGGGGCCTTGTTCGCCGTCGCGTTGGTGCGGATAGAGAACGGCACCATGGATCCGCGCGCGATCAAGTCACCGCTGTTGGGTAAAGCCGCACCCACCTTCGTGCTACCCACGGTGACGGAGCCGAGTCGACCCTTCGATTCGGCGGTGCTCAAGGGACATCCGTACGTGATCAACGTGTGGGGTACTTGGTGCCCTGCGTGCCGCGAGGAGCACTCCGCGCTGCTGGTGATTGCACGACGGGCCGGCATTCCGTTTATCGGTATCGACTGGAAGGATGACCGACAACAGGCACAGCAATATCTGGGTCAGTTGGGCAATCCCTACACCGAGACGGTGGCCGATGACGAAGGGCGCGTGGCGATCGACTGGGGCGTCTACGGCGCGCCAGAAACCTTTTTGGTGGGTGCGGATGGACAGGTGTTGGTCAAATTTGCGGGTGCGCTCACCGAGGCTATTTGGGCTGAGAAGTTTGCGCCGTTTGTACAAGGTGGTGGCTGATGATGAAGTCTCCGGTTAGCGCAGTTGCCACTGCATTGCTCATCGGCTGGGTGGGTACTGCCGGCGCGATCGACCCCTCTGCGGCCTTCGCGGATCCAGCGCTGCAGGCGCGCTATGAACACCTCACCAACGAACTGCGGTGTTTGGTCTGCCAGAATCAAACCATTGCGGACTCCAATGCTTCCCTCGCGGGTGATCTGCGGCGCGAAGTGCGTGAAATGATCGCGCGGGGCGATACCGAAGCGCAGATCAAGGATTTTCTGACTGCCCGTTATGGCGACTTCGTCCTCTACGATCCGCCCCTCAGTGCACGCACCTTGTTTCTGTGGGCGGCGCCTGGATTATTTGTGCTGCTGACGGTCGGCGTGGTCGTGCGTACGGTCATCCGCCGCGCACGGCAACCTATCGATGCCGATGACTCGGAGGAGTCCGCATGAATCAGTTCATTGTTATTGGTGCGACGATGTTGTCGGTCGCACTCGCATTTCTGGCAGTGCCGCTATTTCGTGATCGTAGCCGCTTCGGGCTGATCACACTCGGCACTGTGGCGCTGGTCTTTGTGCTGGGGTCGGCCGGTCTGTACTGGAAGGTCGGCAACCATGCATGGAATGATGCGGTGCCTGCCGCAGGGGTGGGCGCGCCGCATTCCATTGAGGAAATGGTCGCCAAACTCGAGGCAAAACTGGCCAAGAACCCAGGCGACGTGGATGGCTGGCTGATGCTGGGCCGTAGCTATTTTGTACGCAACGATTTCCCTAAAGCCGCGCAAGCGTTCGAGCATGCCTACACGGCATCGAAAGGCCAAAATGTCGAAGCGGTAGTGGCTTACGCCGAGGCGCTCACCGTCACGGATCAGTCGGCGCTCGCAGGGAAGGCCGGCGCGTTGTTCGAGACCGCTTTGCAACTGGATCCAGCCAATCAGAAAGCGCTTTGGTATGGCGGTATGGCACACGCAGCCAAAGGAAGCTTCACGGTGGCGCGCACGCGGTGGATGACGTTGCTCGGACAGGAACTGCCACCCGACATCAAGCCGATGTTGGCAGACCGCATCCGTGAACTCGACAAAGCGGTGGGCAAGGGGTCGGATCCGGAGTTGGACCGGCTCTCGCCGCCGGGTGCCGCGGCCGCCGCGCCGGTCCGCGCCGCGGCCGCACCCGCGCCGGTAGCCAATGCCGCTGGGATGACGATCCACGTGCATATCGAGCTGTCCTCAGCGCTCAAAGCAAAACTGCCCGCGGGCGCGCCGTTGTTCGTGCTGGCGCGCGATCCCACGCAGCCGGGCCCCCCGTTTGCGGCTAAGCGTCTGTCCGCGGCAGCGCTGCCGATGGACTTGGACCTCTCTGAACAGGACGCCATGATGCCGGGCCGGACGATCAAGGACGCGCATCAGCTCCTGATTGTGGCGCGTTTTTCTGCCTCGGGGCAGCCGCAACAGGCCAGTGGCGATCTGTTCGGTCAAGCCGCCGTGTCTGCCGGCGCCAAGTCCGTCCGCATCGTGATTGACCAGCAGGTGCCGTGACCGCGTCGGCAGCGGACGAGCGAGCGCACACCGCGCAGGTTGCGCTGTCGTTCGCGTACTTCGCACTGCTGCTCGCCGCTTATTACTTGCTGCGGCCCGTGCGTGATGCACTGGCTGCAGGTCTCGGTAGCGGGACGATTAAATATCTATCGAGCGTCGTTTTTATTGCCAGCGCGGGCGCCGCCGCGCTGTACGGGTGGCTCGTCGCACGGGTCTCTCGCAGGCGACTCGTGCCCGGGCTTTATCTGTCGTTCTGCGTCCAAGTACTCGGCTTTGCCTGGCTGTTCAGCCGCGAACCGGCCAGTCGACTGTGCGCCGAAAGCTTCTATGTCTGGGTCGCGGTCTTTAATCTGCTCGCCGTCGCAGCGTTCTGGAGCTTCATGGCAGACCTGTGGCGGCACACCCAGAGCCCACGCTACTTTGCGCGTATCGCTGCCGGCGGGAGCCTGGGCGGTTTGCTGGGCCCCCTGGCTGCGCATCAGTTTGCAGCCAGTCTC
>Ga0194035_1001367_pt1 | contig 12957 bp, 16 predicted proteins | sample JunL2320m_MetaG_FD_148680 | JGI IMG/M metagenome (GOLD analysis project Ga0194035, IMG submission 148680) | Anoxic zone freshwater microbial communities from boreal shield lake in IISD Experimental Lakes Area, Ontario, Canada - Jun2016-L239-20m | ecosystem: Environmental > Aquatic > Freshwater >...
ACAGAGCCTTCTCCCGAGCGGCCAATGATAAGCCCCGGGCGAGATGTTTTTATCAAAATGCGGAGGTTTTTGTCGTTGCGCTCAAGTTCGATACCACCAATGTGCATACCGCGGAGGTCCTTCTGCAAAAATTCGCGGAGCAAAATGTCTGCCTTCAAATATTCCTGGTATTTTGCACCCATAGCAAACCAGCGATGACGCCAGTCATGGATAATTCCCAAACGATGTGCAAATGGATTTACGATTTTAGACATATTAGTTTGTGGCTGCGGCTACCTTTTTTGCCTTAGGTGCTTTGTGAGGCATCGAGGTCAGGGTAAGGGTGATAAGGCTGGTCTTCTTCTTTATTGCTGATGCGCGGCCACGTGCGCGAGGCATCGAGCGTTTAAAGACAATGCCGCCGTTAACTTCTATCTTGGAGATAACCAAGTCAGCAGCTGCACTACCTTCGTTCAAGTTTTGTGCGTTTGCAATGGCAGACTTAATGAGTTTTGCCATTGGGTCCGATGCGCGCTTTGGCAACATCGAAAGGAGCGCGAGCGCGTGTTCTGCCCGTTTGCCGCGTACCAAGTCGGCCACCAAACGCACTTTGCGAGGAGCCTGGCGATAATTTTTAAGTGATGCAATTGCGTCCATATAGGTTTATTTTTTCTTTGCGGCAGCGGCTTTAGTGTCGGTTGCTGCTTTTGCTGCCTGGGCAGATGCGATTTCAGACTCCTTCGCCTTCTGTTCCATTTCCTTCTGCATTTTACCGCCGTGACGAACGAACTTCTTTGTTGGCGAAAATTCACCCAAACGGTGACCTACCATGTCTTCCGATACGAGGACTTCGACGTGTACGCGGCCGTTGTAGACGCCAAACTTAAAGCCCACCATTTCAGGGGCAATCTGGCTGCGACGTGCCCACGTGTTAATAACCGCAGCAGTCTGCGGTTTTTTGCCCTCAATCTTCTTGAGAAGCTTCTCGTCCACGTACGGACCTTTTTTAAGACTACGAGCCATATTTCGAAAATAAAACCCCGATCGGAGTGTTGCCAAGATACTAGCAGGTAAGGTTTGAAGAGTCAAATTTAGGCCGTATACTCTAAGGCAGTGAGTTTTTGAAGGAGGATGGTATGACCGACCCTGTAGTGAAACTTGCAAAGACAACGGCTGCGAAACATCTCGATGGACTCGACGAAGGCGTTGATCTCGTATTCCCGCAGTCTGGACGGAACGGGATGCCTGAGCCTGGCGCGACCGTCCAGGAAAACTACGGGAGAACCATCTCCCTTACGATTGTAGTGCCCGGGAGCGCCGGCTTCACGGAAGACGAGACCTTCCATGACTTCTGTCAGGCCATTGCCTACGGACAGAAAAAAGCGAAATCTACGCCTATCCAGCCAAGCCCCAAGTAGACCAAATAGCGTTCACCTAAAACGACAATCCCCGCCTTGTGAGCGGGGATTTTTTCTTTTGTTTTATTGAGCGCTTCCGCGTTTGCCGACTTTGCGGCGGGAGACAATAAGGTAGTTGGAATACTTTTTAGGAGTGCGTGTTTTCTGGCCCTTGCCTGTTGGTTTACCCCAGGCAGACTTTGCACGGCGCAAACCGCGACCCTGACGGCCTTCACCGCCGCCGTGTGGGTGGTCTACTGGGTTCATGGCAGTACCGCGGACTGTTGGGCGGATACCCATCCAGCGCGAGCGGCCAGCCTTACCAACAACCACCAAGTGGTGTTCGTCGTTCGACACTTCACCAATGGTTACGTAGCACGTGTCGAGGACTTTGCGGACTTCTGACGAAGGCATCTTCAAGTCTGCGTACCCCTGGTCACGTGCGATAACTTCAATGTGGGTACCTGCCGAGCGGCCAAGTTTACCACCGTTGCCCGGTTTAATTTCTACGTTGTATACAAACGCGCCAATGGGGACGCTCTTAAGTGGCATGCGGTTACCCGGAGTCGGAGGAACATTTTCGCCGGTTTGGATTGTATCCCCTACTTTTGCAGAACCTGGCAACAACATGTAGCGGCGTTCACCGTCTTTGTAGAGCACGAGGCCGATAAAGCCCGAGCGGTTTGGGTCATATTCCACAGTTTCAACAACTGCAGGAACAAGTTTCTTATACATAAAGTCCACATCGCGGAAAAGGCGCTTGTGCCCACCTCCTTTGTGGCGCACGGTAATGCGGCCTGCATTGTTGCGACCAACATAGCGCTTACCTCCCGTTGTAAGGGCCTTGTGCGGCTCAGACACGGTCAACTTCTCACGGAAGTTGATGCCGGTCATGTGGCGGCGCGATTTTGTATATGGCTTGTAAGTCTTCATATAAATTAAATTATCTCGATCTTGTCACCCTTCTTCAAAAAGACATATGCCTTTTTGCCACCCGCTGTCATACCAGTGCGGTTGGTGCCACGGGTCATCACCTGCTTGCGGGGTGTCGCCAACATGCGGACCATGCGAGGCTTTACCTTAAAGAGTTCAAATACTGCGGCAGCAACTTCGTGCTTGTTTGCCGTGCGGGCAACGTTAAACACATAGGCGTCCTGGTCGCTTAGGTACGCACCCTTTTCGGTGATGCGCGGTGACAATAAAATTTTTCCAGAGTGTTTTTGCATATAATTTATTTTGTCTCGACCGCTTTAACTACGCGCTTTTTGCCGAGTGTTACAAACGCCGCTTCTGGGTTCGAGATAATAAGGTATTTGCTCGAAAGGACGTTTACCGGGTTCAAAGTGCGGACTTCTTCAACGTTGATATTGCCGATGTTTGCAAAGCTCTTCATTGTTGGTGCGTGACGGTCAGTAAGTGCAATGAGTGCTGCGTTTGTTGCGCGTTTAAATTTAAAGCCTGCGTTGGTCAAACCAGTAATAACTGCCTTAGCCTGCACTGTCTTTGGCACCTCCATGTTAATAGAGTCGACAAAAATAATTTCGCCGTCTTTAAATTTGCGGGAAAGAGCGACAAGGAGTGCCTTTTGGCGCGCCTGGCGGTTTATTTTTTGAGTATAAATTTTTTCGTTGCGTGGACCGTGAGTAACACCGCCGCCTTTCCAAATTGGGGAGCGTGACGAACCGTGGCGGGCGCGGCCGGTACCCTTTTGCTTCCACGGCTTTTTACCGCCGCCGCGTACTTCGCCGCGGTCTTTGGTGTGTGCAACAGGGGTGCGGTTGTTTGCCTGCATAGCAGTAACGACGCTGTGCAAAAGGTCAGCGTTATATGCCACGCCGAAGATGTTCTCAGGGAGTGTTATCTTCCCCGTCTCTTCGCCCTGCATGTTGTATACGATTGTTTCGAATTTCATAAAAATATATTGTTCTAGCCGCGAACTTCAACGACAGTGCCACGGCGGCCTGGTATTGCACCTGCAATAACAAGTTCGTTTGTCTCAGGGATAACCTGAAGCACCTTCAAGTTACGCACAGTCACGCGGTCCTGGCCCATGCGGCCGGCCATCTTCATACCCTTTGCAACACGACCTCCGGCACGACCGCCCGAGCCGCCGATAGAACCTGGTGAGCGCTCGCTGTGCTTTTGACCGTGCGAACGAGGGCCACCGTGGAAGCCGTGGCGCTTAACAACACCTTGGAAGCCGCGACCTTTTGAGATTGCCGAAACCTGCACCTTTTCGCCAGCGGTAAATACAGACACGTCTATAATTGCGCCAAGTTCAACACCTTCTGGCAATTTGCCGTCGCGCTGTCGGTGTTCGACAAAGTGCTTCAATATTTTGCCTTTTGCATGGCCAATTTGTGCCTTGTTTACATGTTTTTCCTTTCCTTCAAACGCACCGATCTGGACGGCGTTGTAGCCCTCCTTTTCAGTAGTTTTGATCTGGGTCACTGTGGAAGGCGCAGCAGCAACTACTGTTGCGGCATAGGCCAAACCGTCTTCGGTAAAGACAGTAACCATCTTTTGTTTTGTTCCAAGTATGAATTTCACGTTGTCTATTGGTCCCTGCTGGGTTTCCCCGGGACGTGGATCAACTCCTGTTATGTAAGAGTCCCGATGAATATACATGAAAGGGACCAAGCATGCAAGCCCGACCCCTTTCTAGCCCCTTGAGGGTGTTCCTACATCCAAACTGCCAAGATGCTACCCATAGCCACGAGCTGCACAAGATAGTACCCGTTAACCAAGAACCACCAGTCCCACTTCTTTTTGTCGAAAAATACAAGGTTGGCTGTTGCAGGCACTACAAACGCGAGCCATGCCATGAATGCAATTTTTACTCCCGCAAGGACACCCGTGAGACCAAGTACGATTGAACCAAACACTAAAAAGTACGAAAGTAGGTATGCGGTAATAAGTGCCAACACAAACGTAAACGCGTAGTTGCGCATCATTTGGCTTTTCTTTTTTGGGTCAGTCTTAAACTTTTCTACATCAGCCTCTGTCACGCCCTGCATGCGCATGTATGGCTTTCCAAACAGCGGCCCGTACCACACAAAGCCCAGCACCATGCTCATAACACCGCACGCAAGCACCGCTAATTAATTTATTACAACTGTATCCATATATTTTGTTTATGTAGTAAAAGCCCTCCCCTCTATTGTACACAAACAAACCCCCATGCATGGGGGTTTGTTTGTAGAATGCAGAATTTCTTTGCCTGGCTTACAGGTAATGCCCTGAAGTTGTACGTCAAACAAAAAAACCGATTTCTAGACATCGGCCGAAATTACTTTCTCTCGAATGTTTGCAAACGAATGTTCTTCTTTTTTTAGTATATAAATTTTTGCATAACTATTCAATAAAAATTTCTGTGGAAAAGAAAAAACTCTCACCGTATGTGAGAGTTTTTTCTTTTTATTTTATTTTTTCTACTAGACCATCTTTACCTCAATCGTAACTCCAGATGGGAGCGAGAGGTTGGTAAGGGCTTCTATCACCTTACCGGACGGCTCGAGGATGTCGATAATACGCTTGTGAATACGCATTTCAAACTGCTCGCGGGCATCTTTGTAGATGAAGGTTGAGCGGTTGACTGTGTATTTTTTGATTTCAGTCGGGAGCGGAATAGGTCCTGCAATTTTCGCATCGTAGCGAAGTGCGGTGTCCATAATCTGCCGTACCGACGCATCGAGCACCTTGTGTTCGTACGCACGTACTTTAATGCGAAGTTTCTGTACTGCAGCCGGAGCGGCAACTTTTTTTGCGCGCTTTACGGGAGCTTTTTTAATTTCATCGGTAGCCATAATGTTCTTGAGTCTAGTTCTCCCCGCCCTAGGCGGAGTAACCTATACTCGATTAGCTTACTCCTAATAATCTTTTGCCCTGCCTCGCCAACAAGGCGGGTTACGCAACAACCTTTGTTACGACACCTGCACCCACTGTCTTGCCTCCTTCGCGAACAGCGAAACGGGTCTTCTCTTCAAGTGCAACTGGTGCTACAAGCTTTACCTTAAAGGTAACTGTGTCGCCTGGCATAACCATTTCGGTTCCTGCTGCCAAGGTCACTTCGCCAGTCACGTCTGTTGTACGGACGTAGAACTGTGGTTTGTAACCAGAGAAGAACGGTGTGTGACGACCTCCTTCTTCCTTGCTCAAGATGTATACTTCGCCTTCAAATTCTGTGTGTGGAGTAACTGAGCCTGCCTTTGCAAGGACCTGACCACGGTGAATGTCTTCTTTCTTAGTACCGCGGAGGAGGATACCTGCGTTGTCTCCTGCCATACCCGATTCGAGCTGTTTGTTGAACATTTCGATACCAGTGATGGTGGTCTTTGCGGTTGGCTGGAGGCCGACGATTTCGACTTCTTCACCCACCTTTACCTGACCGCGTTCAATGCGGCCGGTAACTACAGTACCGCGACCTTCAATTGAGAAGATGTCTTCAATTGGCATAAGGAATGGCTTGTCCATTTCGCGAACTGGGTCTGGGAAGTAGCTGTCCATGGTGTCAACGAGGTCTTTAACCTTCTGTGACCATTCATTGCTGACGTCAGTGCTTTCAAGTGCTTTCAAACCTGAGCCGCGGATAACCGGAGCGTCTGTGTAGCCCTGCTTGGCAAGAGCTTCTTTAACTTCTTCTTCAACGAGTTCAACAAGGTCCTTGTCGTCAACCATGTCTACTTTGTTAAGGAAGCAGATGATTTTCGGCACACCCACCTGCTTTGCAAGGAGAATGTGTTCGCGTGTCTGGGGCATAACGCCGTCAGTTGCTGCAACCACAAGCACTGCGCCGTCCATTTGAGCGGCACCGGTGATCATGTTCTTGATGTAGTCGGCGTGGCCCGGAGCGTCGATGTGCGCGTAGTGGCGCTTTGGCGACTCATATTCTGAGTGGTGGAGCGCAATAGTAATACCGCGTGCCTTTTCTTCTGGCGCGTTGTCGATACCGTCAACTCCTTCTACGCGTGCGCTGTAGCCTTCTCCTTTCAGCATGTCGAGGGTGTGGAGAATAGACGCAGTGAGCGTTGTTTTCCCGTGGTCGACGTGACCGATTGTGCCGACGTTCATGTGCGGCTTAGCTCGTTCAAATGTTGCCATATAAAATTACAATAAATACTAATAACTACCCTATATAAGCACAGCCAAACACGGCTCTACGTGTTGCCACAAATAGTAGCAAACATGTCAAAAAATGCAAATTAGACTACAGCGTACCGTATGAGGTAATTGTCACAGTGCCCAGCGTACTCCCAGAAGAATCTTTAAGAGTCGCTTTGTAGGTTCCTATAGAAGTATAGCTATGCTGGGTTGACGTCACCGACTGTGCAACTGCCAGACAGGTTCCAGAGCATGCGGCTGGCATTACCAGCGAGCCTGACGAGCTGCCGTCTCCGTAGTCTATCGAATACGTCTGACCGTCTTGAATGCCAGAAGGGTAAAACGAGACAGTAAACGGTGCCGTGCCCGACATGGGCGACGCAAAAAACAAAACCGTAGCCGTATTCGCTACACAGCTGCTACCCGACGTATGGTATCCAATCTGGCAAATAAGAATAACTGGGGTCGCAGGAGAAAGTTGTTCACAATACGACCCGAGCGAACAACCGTTTGCATCAGTCCCAAGGGAAATTGGTTTGTCGTTTTCATAACATACGGGTGTCCGTACTGCAGGACACGAAATAGCTCCGCGCACTTGTATATTTTGCTGTGCATCTTGTGACAGACATTGGTAGCCCATTGAGCAGCCGTTGTTGTCGTGGCCAAGACCCAAAAGAGTGCTCCCAACACCGCAGACCGGCTGTGGATACGCCGGACAGGTTATCCGGGGTGCCGACTGTACTGAAGAGCTAGTGCCCCCACTCTGGCAGCCAATAGCTGCACGAGTGCGTGCCCCTACAAGGCCGTAACCTGTCGAATTTTCGTCACCCGACGACGCCAGCCCCTGCCCCGCTTGGAACTTTTGCACTGCTGCGCGTGTGAGTGAACCAAAATAACCGCTTGCAGAGCCTCCAGCAAGCAACCCTTTACCTATAAGAAAATTTTGGAGCGCTGTCACGTCTGTTCCGCGGCTCCCCAAGCGCAGGGTACTTTGTATCGACATGCATGCGCCGCCTGCCGTGGCAGCAGGTGTTGATACAGAAAGACTAGCAGACGTCGGGGGCACAGGCGTAGCTGCCGTGGGAAGCCCTATAACTAGTCTCGACGGGATAAGCAAATTACCGTCGCCGTCATATAAATACAAATCGTACGTACCACCGGCCAAGTTATAAAACGGCACCGACCAGCGCGCACCTACAACCGGCACAACCTGGCTGTTATACCGCTTACCGACACTGTCTTGCAGCGTAATGCTTACAGAAGGCGTATTCGATGTCCCCGTAACTATCGGGTTTGGAGTCGCAAAGGATGCTGCGCTTGGGTCAATGATAACCCGTGGGCCCGTGCCAGGCGCGCAGTTTGGATACTGGCCTGTCGTACCTGTCGGACACACCGTACTTACCGAATTATTTATGGGGAGCGTAATAACAGTTGATGCGCCTCCGCAGGAATTTTGTGCGGTCACGTTTATTGTGTACGTACCCAATTGTGTTGGCGAGCCGGTAAGTACCCAGTTATGCAATTTAAATGAGGTGCTTTCGAGTTCAATTTTTTGGTCCTCCAGCTTGATACCTGGTGGCAAACCTGTTGCGGTAACGGTTGTGTTATTAAAACCTTCTATGGTGCCTATCAGCGGCAAACTCCATGGAGTGTTAAGTGCAGCTCCGGTTAACGTAAATGGGTATAGCACTGGAACAGGACATGTAGAGGTTGCACTGGCAGTAGTTGCAGCGTAGGCAGTCGGCACCACAGAGAAAAATACTACGCTTAGAGAAACGGCAAGGAGTTTATATAGAGACATAAGGTAATTTTACCACCCTTCCCGCCTCAAAAAAGAGCCTATGTGTACAAAACAAAAACCCCTTGCTTTTGCAAGAGGTTTTTGTGGAAGTACTATTTTTATTTTCGTCCGGCAACAATTGTTGCAGCGACGTTTGGTGGAACAACTTCGTAGTGGTCGAACTCCATCGTAAAGCTTCCGCGACCTTCGGTCATCGAACGAATTTGTGTCGTGTAGCCAAACATTTCCGAAAGCGGCACCTTTGCTTTAATAGCACGTGCCAAACCGCGTTCTTCCATGCCTTCAATTGCGCCACGCTTGCCGGAAAGTGAGCCGGTGATGTCACCCATGAACTTTTCTGGCACCACCACTTCCACTTTCATAATAGGTTCAAGCAACACAGGGCGCGCAGACTTTGTCGCTTCCTGGAAGCCCATCGATGCGGCAATTTTAAAGGCAATTTCAGAGGAGTCGACGTCGTGGTAGGAACCGTCGTACAGCTCGACTGAAATGTCCACCATGCGGAAGCCGGCAACCACACCGCGTTCCATAGCCTCGCGGACGCCCTTTTCAACCGGGCTGATAAATTCCTGGGGAATAACACCTCCTTTGATGTTGTTGATGAATTCGAAGTGGTCTTCGCGTGTAACGTTCTTTGCGAGTTTTTTGTCTGGGTTGACCGGCTCAAGTGGCTTAATGCGCAAACGTACGTGGCCGTACTGACCCTTACCTCCTGTTTGTTTAATATATTTACCCTCGGCTTCTGCTTCCTGCATGATAGTTTCGCGGTAGGCAACCTGTGGTGTACCAACGTTTGCCTCAACACCGAACTCGCGCTTCATACGATCAACCAAAATTTCCAAGTGCAATTCACCCATGCCTGAAATAAGTGTTTCCATCGTCTCAGTATCGGTCGACACTTTAAACGTTGGGTCTTCGTCGGCAAGCTTCTTCATCGCCATACCCATTTTTTCCTGGTCGGCTTTTGTCTTAGGTTCGATGCGGAGCGAGATAACCGGTTCCGGGAATTTAATCTGCTCGAGCTGGATAGGATTTGCTTCGTCGCAGAGCGTGTGTGATGTTTTTGTGTCTTTCAAACCTACAGCTGCAGCAATTTCGCCGGCGTAGACCTTTTTAACTTCTTCGCGTTCGTTTGCCTGCAAACGGACAATACGGCCGAGGCGTTCCTTCTGCCCTGTTGTTGAGTTGTAAATATATGAACCAGCTTCAACGGTACCCGAATACACGCGGAAGAATGTCAGTTGCCCGACGAACGGGTCAGCCTGGAGTTTAAATGCAAGTGCGCAGAATGGGTCGCTGTCTGTGGCATGACGTGTTGTTGGCTCCCCTGTGCGTGGGTCCACACCAACAATCGGCGGCATGTCGACAGGCGACGGCAAGTAGTCGACAACGGCGTCGAGCACCAACTGCACACCTTTGTTCTTCAACGCCGAACCTACATAGACCGGGAAGATTTTGTTTGCGATAACTGCCTTACGGAGGGTTGCTTTGAGCGCCTCGAGCGTTGGTTCTTTGCCGTCCAAGTAGTCGGTCATCATCTGCTCATCGTTCTCGACGATCTTTTCAATGAGTTCTGCGCGGAACTTCTTTGCCTCGTCCATCATATTTTCAGGCACTGGCATTTCGACAACATTGTCACCCATCGCGCCTTCGTTTTTGTATGCCTTCAATGTGAGAAGGTCGATAATACCTTCAAACACATCTTCTGCACCAATAGGAATCTGCATACGAACTGCATTTTTGGTGAGACGGTCGAGAATAGACGCGTATGACTTTTCAAACGATGCACCTGTGCGGTCGAGTTTGTTGATAAAACATACACGGGGCACATTGGCCTCGTCGGCATAGCGCCAGTTAGTTTCTGACTGTGGTTCTACGCCTGCAACGCCGTCGAAGACGCAGACTGCGCCGTCGAGCACGCGCATTGAGCGCTTCACTTCCACCGTAAAGTCGATGTGTCCTGGGGTGTCGATAATGTTAAAGCGATATTTCTTAGATATATCTTTTTTGTCCGCTTCATCGGTGCGGCTCCAGAAACACGTAATAGCGGCGGCCGTAATGGTGATGCCGCGTTCCTTTTCTTGCTCCATCCAGTCGGTAGTTGTACCGCCGTCGTGCACTTCGCCGATTTTGTGCTGGCTTCCGGTGTAATACAAAATACGCTCCGACGTGGTTGTTTTGCCGGCGTCGATGTGCGCAATGATCCCGAAGTTACGGATTTTCTCTAGTGGATAGTCTCTTGTTGGCATAAATACAAGTAATTGGAGTAAAAAATAAGCGCCCTAGGCGTTGCCAATACAATACCTTACCTAGCAAAAAATGCAAAAAGAAAAACCCGCCAGTTACCTGGCGGGCTTGGCGCTTTCCCTTTTCCTTTTCAGCTCTGTAAACAAGCGGTCGTGTTCGTCCCTGCATTGACGGCAGTTCGACGGCTCTGGAGAACCGTGAGTACAGTCAACTTGGGAATATGTTCTGTGTAGAAATCCTCCACTCACCGCAGGAGCGAATGATTTGTCGTTTTTCTGTCCATACGACATGGGAAACACCCCCTAAAAAAACAAAAGAACGGCAATGTGCCGCTCTTTGTAACATATTTTTTAAGAAAAAGTTCCAACTACCAGGCGAAGTGAGCAAATGCTTTGTTGGACTCTGCCATCTTGTGGGTGTCCTCGCGCTTTTTGATTGCAGGGCCTTCGTTGTTTGACGCTGCGATAATTTCTTCTGCAAGGCGGTTTGCCATAGGCATACCTTTGCGGGCACGTGCAGCAGTAAGCAACCAGCGGAATGCCAAAGCCTGTTTGCGTTCTGGGCGGACTTCGCGCGGCACCTGGTAGTTGGCACCTCCAACGCGGCGTGAGCGAATTTCCATTGCAGGGCCGATGTTACGGATAGCAGTTTCAAATACTTCTAAACCGCTTTCTGCTTTTGTTTTTTCCTGAACGATATCAAAGGCATCGTACACAACCTTGCGGGCAGTGCTCTTTTTGCCGTCCCACATAACGGAATTGATAAACTTCTCAACTTTAGTTGAGTTAAATTTAATGTCTGGGGAGACTACGTGTGGGTTTTTAATTGGGCGACGCATATAAATTTCTTAATTCTTTATTTGCCAGTTGGCTTTTTAACTCCGTAACGTGAGCGTGACACATTACGCTTTTCAACGGCACCTGCGTCGAGACGTCCGCGGACAACCTGGTAGCGCACGTTGATGTCCTTCACGCGGCCTGCACGCACAACTACCACTGAGTGTTCCTGCAAGTTGTGTCCTTCGCCCGGGATGTATGCAGTAATTTCCAAACCGTTAGTCAAACGAACGCGGGCAATTTTACGGATAGCGGAGTTCGGCTTGCGTGGGGTCATGGTTGTCACCTTGGTGCACACACCGCGCTTAAAAGGTGACGGGTAAAAGACCGGGCGGTTTTTAAGTACGTTAAAGCCCCGCATCAATGCAGGCGACTTAGACTTCGACTTTATGATTTTGCGTCCTTTGCGGACAAGTTGTGATATACGTGCCATTTCGAATGAAAAACCGCCCGGACGGCGTTGCAGACAATCTACTATATATACGTCAGAACTGCAAACTTATAACGTCACCCCTGTTATAAGCTGGAATGCCGCTACCCACAAAGTCGAAAAATAAGGTGAAAGCCAGTAGAAGATAATCAATATAAGGAGTGTGCCGGACAAGACACCAAACTGTTCAAAATTTGCACGGAACGACTCGTACGCACGGCCCACCGCATTGTTGCTACCAAGCAGTCCCGAAAGCACTTTCGAACCGTCGAGTGGCGGGATTGGTATAAGGTTAAATAACGCCAAGCGCAGGTTAACGACAACAATAACCGCAAAGGCCGTTAACATCGGCAGCGACATCGCTACCCCTCCAAACCGTATAAGGAGGCCGAAAATAAGCGCCAATAAAATATTGGTGCCCGGCCCCGCAAACGCAACAAGTAATTCGGCATACTTCCCCTTCAAGTTGTATGGGTTGTATGGCACCGGTTTTGCATAGCCAATTAAAAATGGCGACCCGGTAAACACAAGTATCGCTGGCAGTAAAATCGAGCCCACCATGTCTATATGCGAAAGTGGGTTTAACGTGAGGCGGCCTTGCAAGCGCGCCGTTGGGTCGCCAAGCCAGTTGGCCATGTAGCCGTGGGCCACTTCATGCACAATAACAGAAATAATCAGGACAATGAGGCTAAAGATAAGGTCCGGTTGCATAATGTAAAAATAATGATATCATAACTCGGACATAAAAATTGTATGGCAAAAATCTGTCCTATTACGAATAAAGGCTCAAAAGTTGCTGGCGGCTACAGCAACCGTATTCGTGCAGCCAAATTTAACCCCACAGGCAAGGTGCGTAAGCAGCCAAACCTCCAGAAAAAGCGTATTTTTGTGCCGGAGTTGAACAAGACAGTCACCCTTACTATCTCAACCCAGGCAATTAAGACAATCGCAAAAAACGGCGCATACGCCACTCTCAAAAAAGCAGGACTGATCTAGTCTCTACAGAATACGCAACATAAAAACGACCCACTCGGGTCGTTTTTTGTTACTTCCCCAAAAATTCAGCCCTATTATGTGTATACTTTAGATATTATGGAATACACAGAAAAAAAGTTTAATTTACCGGAAGAAATGGAGGGTCTTTCGAAAGAAGGCATATCCCAGCAC
>Ga0194035_1001368_pt1 | contig 12951 bp, 11 predicted proteins | sample JunL2320m_MetaG_FD_148680 | JGI IMG/M metagenome (GOLD analysis project Ga0194035, IMG submission 148680) | Anoxic zone freshwater microbial communities from boreal shield lake in IISD Experimental Lakes Area, Ontario, Canada - Jun2016-L239-20m | ecosystem: Environmental > Aquatic > Freshwater >...
GCAACATGTCGAGACCAACGCTCAATGCAACAGGATTTGTGACAACAGGATGCCCGGCTAACGAAAGCGTGAGAGTAACACCAACGAGCGACACCCATGCACCAAACTTCCACCACCACGTGCCACGAAACTGGATAACGGCAATAAGTGCGCCAATAATGCCCAACAACACAAGTCGAGCAAGTTGCATCTTGCCGTACTGCGTCGTCAGGGTTTCAGAAAGTAATGAAAGATCGACTGCCTTATAAATCTTGTAGCCCGAAACGTGTGGGCCATAGGCAATCAGTCCCTCAAGCGTGCCTAATGCAGCAAATGCCCAACCACCAATGAGCGCGAGTGTTGAGCGTGGAGACAGACGATCGGTGCGCACGGCTTGTAACAACCCGATGCCGCCGATGAGTAACACAACACCGAGGTAGGTGACCCAACGAATGACGTCGAACAGCCTTGCAAGACCGTGACGCTCGAGCACTTGATATTGAGCAGTTGCCGAGATAACGGTTGACTTGTTGCCGATCTGGAACGAAAACGATCCTTGCACAGGATGGCTGTCGTCTGACGCAACTCGCCAGACAACTACATATGTGCCAGGTTCCAGCATCGAGATTGGTGCGCGAACGATGGTGTGATTTGTAGCGTCTTGAATTGGCTTGACTGTTTGCACAACGTTGCCAGCCGAGTCGAGAATGCGAATCCTGCCAAACACGGTGTCGACAAACTCGTTGAAAAATAATGCGATTTCTGTTGGTGACTCATCAAGAACTGCACTCGGTGCTGGCTCGCTCGTGAGCAAGATTGCATGTGCTGATGCGATTTGTGCTGGTGCAAGCATGGTGAGCAATGCAACGACAATAAATGCCAACCTTGCAAGCAGTTTTCGCAAGGGCATATCAGTAGGGATCCACAACTGGCAGCCCATCGACAGTGACTCTGCCAAGCAGCCATGCAAGACGATGATTAGGCGACAACTTGGCAGCAACTTCAGGCAACACGGTGAGCCCCATTGATTTGCGACTATTCCAAATCATGAGTTGTCGATCCAACTCAAACCGCACGAATGTTGCGTCCCAACTCTCAAACGAATAACCGAGATTTAGCTCAGCCAAATTTAGATCAGCGTGATGTACTTCGGTTTCACACCAACGCATCAGCATCAGATCGGTAATCGCTACTCGCGCATCACCAGCATGTGACTTGATGCCAAAACCTGCCCATGTTGTTGGAGTCGCAGATGCCCATGCACCCTCGAGCGCATAAATGCTCGCACGCACATGACCCACTAATTCGTGTGCACTGAGACCCGCCCACGCCTCTATTTGGGCATCGCGTGTTGGCTTACCGCCTTCATATTGTTCGGTTTCTTCGCCTCGGCCAGCCGCTACAAACATTCGCTGATGGCTGTATGCATTATTGGCCAAGTGGCTCAGCACATGGCCCCGGCTCCAACCAGCAAGCATCGACGGTTGTCGACACTGCTCATCGGTAAGTCCGTCTAGCACCTGCAATAACCGCTGATGCGAAGATGCGCATCCAACTACTTGGGCGTTGAGAATGCGACTTGAATCAACCATCGCGAACAACGGTAGTGGATGAGTCTTTACAAACGAGCAGAGCGTTGCGGAATCACGACAACAGTGCCATCTGCCTCGTGGTGTACGCGGGCCGAAACACCATAAAACTCTGCAAGGGTTTCGCTTCGCAAAACCTGCTTCGCCGTACCCTCCGCCACTCGATGACCTTCGTGCATCAACACCAATCGATCGGCATATAAACCAGCAAGTGTGAGGTCGTGCATGGCAGAAATAATTGTCAGACCTTGCTCGCGACGCAAACTATCTACGAGTTCGAGCGCTTGCTGCTGATGACCAATATCGAGCGCACTCGTTGGTTCGTCGAGCAGTAATACCGGTGCTTCTTGCGCAAGTGCTCGAGCAATAACTAGCCGCTGAACTTCGCCGCCCGACAGCGTGCCCAGTTTGCGTGCAGCAAACTGAACAAGATCAAGACGATCCAAAACTCGATCGATTACATCGCGGTCATGTGAAGTTTCGGAAGAGAAGTAATTGATATATGGGTTGCGACCAAGCAAAACGTATTCGTACACCGACATATCCGTTGGAATCACGGGTGCTTGTGGCACATAGGCAATGTGCTGTGCTCGCCAACGAGCCGAAGCTGCAGGAATTTCGGTCTGATTAATTGCTACCGAGCCCGTGTAGGGCACGAGACCCGCTGCTGCGCGGAGCACAGAAGACTTGCCCGCCCCATTAGGACCAATGAGACACAACCATTCGCCCGAATGCAATAGGTCATTGAAGCCCACCACTGCATCGGTTCCGTCGTACGAAACCGTGAGGTCACAAAAGCCGATTGCGGTCATCTCGACACATCCCGAGTTCGCAGCAGTAACAAAAAGAATGGTGCGCCAATAAATGCTGTGACAACACCGATTGGTGTTTCGGCCGGACTCGCTAACACTCGACTCGGAATATCTGCAGCCACCAAAAATGCCGCACCAAGCATCATGCTCATTGGCAGCACCACGCGATTGCTCGCACCAACAAGGAGTCGAACTGCGTGCGGCACGATGATGCCAACAAAGCCGATCAAACCAGTGACCGCTACGACTGAAGCCGTACCGAGAGTGGCAGCCAACACCACGATGAGGCGCACTCTGCGCACGTTGATGCCCAGCGCAAGCGCCTCGTCATCGCCGACACGCATCACATCAAGTAAGCGGCGGTGCAAAAGCAACACAACAGATGAAACAACGACGTACGGCAGAATAAGGCGAACATCGCCCCACGTTGCACTTGAAAGTCGTCCCAAGATCCACGAATACACCTGACGCACGACATCACTATTGCGCTGCAAAACGAAGGCCTGAATCGCAGTGAGCATTGATGTAACTGCAACACCCGCCAGCACCAATGTCGTACCAGACCGCACACTTCCGAATGCCGTACCAACCACATAAGTCACGAGTACTGCACAAAGTGCACCAATAAAAGCTGCAAGCGGCAGTGGATCAATGATCCATGACGAAGTTGTTTCGCGCTGGAGAGTGAAAACAATTGTTGCCCCGAGCCCTGCACCAGCAGCAACACCTAGCAAATATGGGTCGACAAGTGGATTGCGAAAAACCCCTTGATAACTCGCACCAGATACCGAGAGCATTGAGCCAACTAGCGCAGCAAGCACAACACGTGGTGCGCGGATTTGCCACACCAAGTTCCAATCTGCACGCGACATACCACTCTGCAAAGAAACAAACGGCACATGGTCAAGCAACTCTGCAGGAATACGCCACCACTGTGGACCAGCCGGTCCAATCATTAAGCCAACAAGAATCATGAACATCACCACTGCCCCACTGAGGGCAAACGACAAAGGTTGTTTGTCGCGACCCCCAATGGAGTGTGAAGTAATGACAGATGTCGGCATCAACAGTGTTACTTGGCAGATGCTTTCGTGATTGCTTCACCAATTGCGACGACGAGTTCGACAATGCGTGGTCCCCAACGTGACGCGATGTCATCGTCGAGAAGTGCAATATTGCCGGCAACGACTGCAGCCAAGCCACCCCAGCCGTCACGCGCCGCAACTGTCTCGGCAGTCTGTGCGCAACACTTTGTGTCGGCCAAGACAATGATGTCTGGATTGGATGAAACGATTGCCTCTGCTGACAATTGTGGATAGTCGTTGCCCGCTTCTACGTTGTCTGCAATGTTTCGAAGACCAAACAAATTAAACAACTGACCGATGAACGAATTTGATGTCACCGAGTAGTAGGTGTCGTCAAGCTCGTAGTAGTACGACAACGGTGTCGCAGGGGCGACAACTGCCGCTACTGCCGCATCAATTTCGGTCTGCATGGAAGCAACAAGTTGATCTGCTTCTGTGACGTGCCCAACAAGCAATCCAAGTTGTTCAATCTGCTCGTACACACTGTCAAGGTTGGTTGGAGCGCTTGCAATGAAGAATGGAATGTTGAGGGAACCGAGTTGCTCTGCAAGGCTTCCTGGGTCGTACGACGCGATAACGAGATCGGGAGTAAAACCGCTAATTGCCTCAATGTTTGGCTCGAAACCAGAAAGCATTGTGCCGAGCGCGACTGCCTCAGCCGGATAATTGGAATACTCGTCAACTGCGACAACTTGTGCTCCTGCACCAATGGCATACAACATTTCAGTCGAAGTTGGCGACAGCGAGATGATTCGCATCGGTTGTGCATCAAGAGTTAAGTCACCAACAGTGACTGGATATGTTGCAGTTAATTCAGTTGCTTCAACAGCAATTGTCGTGTCCGTAGTATCTGCACTACTGCCACAACCTGCGATCGTTGCAGTAAGTGCAAACAAAAAGCCGGCAATGCCGGCCTTGGTTAATTTATTCATTAGTGGGTCTCCTTGCTCTTCTTGCGAGAGCGGTTGATGAAGCAACGAACCAGGCGACCGGACTTACGAACTTGACGTTCGAACTACCGTTGCGTGACAGTGCCGGAATCTCACCGGACTTCGCTGGGAACTTTGCGCCACGACTATTGCCGTGGTGGAGACAGACTAGCCCGTCACGAAGGCAGCGAGACGCTCCATGCCTTCTTTTAGGTCGGCATCGCCAAGTGCAAAACTAAATCGAGCAAATCCTGGCGCACCGAAGGCCTCACCCGGCACGAATGCGACTTTGACACGGTCAAGTACAAGGTCCGCCAGCTGCATCGCATCGGCTGCAGTTTCTCCGCCAAGCGACTTGCCAAACAGGCCGCGAACATTTGGGAAGCAATAAAACGCTCCTTGTGGCTCCATGCACGTAATCCCAGGAATAGCACTCAGCATCTCGTGCATCAATGTGCCTCTGCGTGAAAATGCCTCGCGCATCATTTCAACTGCCAACAAGTCGCCACTCACTGCTTCGAGTGCGGCCATCTGGGCAACGTTGGAAACGTTTGATGTGGTGTGCGATTGAAAGTTGATTGCGGCCTTCATCACATCTTTCGGCCCGATCATCCAGCCAACACGCCATCCCGTCATTGCATACGTTTTTGCGACGCCATTGACGATGATGCATTTGTCGGCAATCTCTGGCACGAGCGTCGGCATAGAAGAAAACTTGTGCTTGCCGTATGTGAGGTGCTCGTAGATTTCGTCTGTAACTACCCAGATGCCGTGCTCAACAGCCCATTTGCCTATCGCAATAGTTTCCTCTGGTGTGTACACCGCACCACTTGGGTTGTCGGGTGAAACGAACAGCAATACTTTGGTGCGCGCAGTGCGAACTTTTTCGAGTTGCTCGACCGTGACTTTGAAATCTGTTTCTTCTGTGGTGTCAACAATGACCGAAACTCCATCGGCAAGCGCAACGGCTTCTGGATATGTTGTCCAATACGGTGCCGGAATAATTACCTCATCACCCGGATCGCACAACGCTGCGAATGCAACGAACACTGCGTACTTGCCACCAACAGTCACGAGCACTTGCGAAGCATCACACACAAATCCGCTATCGCGCTTTGTCTTGGCCGCAATGGCCTCACGCAACTCTGGCAAGCCAGCAGCCGGCGTGTAGCGATGGAACTTTGGGTCGCGTGCAGCACGCACTGCTGCCTCGACGATGCGTTCTGGCGTTGGAAAGTCTGGTTCGCCTGCACCAAAACCGATGACGTTCTCGCCCTTGGCCTTGAGCGCTTTAGCTTTGGCATCAACCGCCAGAGTTGCCGATTCGGCAATGGCGCTCAGTCGGGCAGAAACACGGTTTTTGGGGTTTTGATGCGTTGTCACGGATGCCATGCTTACACAGTGGACACACGTGAAGCGAAAACATTGCGAGAGCGTCAATGCAAGTAAGCGACGTGCTGGATGGCGACTGGGATGCCCTTGAGCCACTGCGAAACCCCGTTCTTGTCGTAGCCCTGCGGGGCTGGTTTGACGTTGCAGGCGTTGCTACTGGAGCTTTGGAGTGGGCCATTCAGGACCGCCCAGTAACCGTTGTTGCTTCCATTGACCCCGACCCGTTTTTTGACTTCACCCAGGAACGCCCAGAAACATTTATTGACGAAGACGGCGACCGTCAGATCCGCTGGCCAGAAAATGAGTTTTTGGTAACGCGGTTCCCCGATGGTTCGCGAGATTTGGTTCTTGTTTCTGGTGTCGAGCCCCACTTGCACTGGACAACCTTTGCCGACTGCATTGTGGAGTGCGCACGCAAACTCAAATGCGATGTTGTTGTGACTGTTGGTGCCACAGCCGATGGCGTACCGCACACACGCTCCCCTCTCGTATTTGGCAGTACGACGAATACTTCGCTTGCACGACGCCTTGGGCTCTCACGACCGCAGTATCAGGGCCCTACGGGCGTCGTTGGCGTGATTCATGAACGGCTTGAACGCGAAGGCATTACTGCCGTGTCGTTGCGTGTTGGCGTGCCCCACTATTTGGGCAATGCTCAGCACCCAAAGTCTTCTGCTGCTTTATTGCGCAAACTCGAGCATGTGTTGGGAGTGCCCACAAGCCATGGCGAGATGTACGAAGAGATTCAGCGCTGGGAAGAATTGCACGATGCCGCGATCGATGGTGATGACCAGACCACGAGTTACTTAGCAATGCTTGAAGACGAATACGACCGCCGTGTGGAAGAAAACATTCCTACAGGCGATGCGTTGGCCGCCGAGTTTGAAAAATTCTTGCGCGAGCAACAAGACGGCAATGACGACACTGCGCTGTAGCTAGAACTCAGAAATGTAAAGAGCCCCGACCTTTCGGCCGGAGCTCTTCAACAGGGGGATATTGGTCTTGCGACCAAACTTTTACTAGATGTAATTAGTTACCTGAACCAACGCGCTTTGCATTGTTCTTCGCAACTGTCAAGATTGCACCACTGAGTGGTGCGTAACCCAACGACTCAGCAGCTGCTGGTGCGTATGTGTTCAGAATCCACTGGAGGTAACCGCTCACGACAACTGCCTTTGATGTTGCCTCAGTACGACCCAAGGCGTAAGTAACGGCAACGAATGGGTAAGCAGTGGTGTTTGTAGTCTGCTTGAAGTTGAAGGTAACAAAACCCTTCGCGTCAATGTCAGAGTCTGCAATCATCGAGGAAGTTGCTGCAGCTGTTGGAGCTACGAACTTGCCAGCGACGTTCTTCACGCTTGCCGAACGAATGCCCTTTGCGGCACGAGTTGCGTCAGTGACGTACGAAACCTCGGTGTAACCGATTGAACCGTTTGTGTCTGCGATCAAGTTTGCAACACCATCAGAGCCAACACCTGCTTGAAATGAAGTTGGTGCAACGCCACCAGGAATTGCCTTGGTGAACGAGTCATCGATAGTCCACTTCGAGTTAAACGCATTCAGCGGCTTGATGAAATTGTTTGTTGTACCCGAAGTTGATGAGCGATAGACAACCGTGATCGGTGTCGATGGAAGTGTTGGAGTTGACTGAGCGAACTTCGCAACTTCTTTGCCGTCGACCTTGACGGTGTAAGCGGCGGCCTTAGTGGTCAGTGCAATTTCAATTTGACCCTTCGCGGCAACAGTTACTGTTTTCACTGACTTCTTGTCTTCCATAACCTCAATCTTCTTGCCCTTTGCAGCCTTGAGGGCAGCTGGGTTCAAAGTAACTGTCAAGGTTGATGCAGTTGCGGAAGTTGGTGTCCAAAGTGCGCTTGCGCCCTTGAATCCACTCTTCTTTGTCGAGTTTGCCCAAATTGGATTGGCTGCCATGTCAGCAACAATTGCTGGATCATTCCAAGTCTTGATAGTGCCATCAAAGATGCCTGCAACTGTTGGAATGCTCAAGTTCAAAGTTGCTCCAGCGAGTGCGTCCAAGCGGTATGCAATGGAGATTGCACCAGCTACGTACGGTACGTATACCCACGAGAATGCTGTCGAACCAGTTTGTGTTGAAGATACTGACGAGTCAGTTCCTGCAAAGTCTTGGCCAGCGGTGAAGAATGCAGTCTTACCTGCACCCGAACCAGTTGGGTTGGAGTATGCAACGGTGTGACCCGATGACTTGCTGTATTCAGCTGTGGCTGATGCTTGGAATGTGGCAGGAAATGTTGCTCCTGTGCCGACAATGGATTCTGCAGATGCCATGGTGGCAACTGACATGCTGCCGACAACAACTAATGCTGTTGAGGCAAATACTTTGCGGAAACTTTTCATGAACTGAACTCCTCCGAGTTTTCTTGGGGTTTGGTATTGCTTTCTTCAGAAACTTACAAACGTCAGGTATCAATTACGTGGCGAAGTGCCGAACTTGCAATTACAAGTAAGTGAATAGTTGGTAAACGACTCAGCCGAACTTGCCCTGCACGTAATCGGCTGTGCGGGTATCGGTTGGGTTCGTAAACATCTTGCGTGTGGCATCGGCTTCAACAAGCACTCCAGGGCCTCCATCAGACAAAAAGAAGGCACAGTAGTTAGACACGCGCGAAGCCTGTTGCATGTTGTGCGTCACGATCACCACGGTGATCTTCTCGGCTAGTTCGTGAATGGTCTCTTCAATACGCAAGGTGGAGCCTGGGTCTAGAGCCGAGCACGGCTCGTCCATCAACAAGATGGTCGGCTCAACCGCAAGTGAGCGAGCAATGCACAAACGCTGCTGCTGACCACCCGAGAGCGACCCACCAGAAGCATTCAGTCGATCTTTTACTTCTTTCCACAAACCAGCGCGGGTCAAGCACTTTTCAACCACTTCATCATGGTTGGGGACTTTAAGGTTTGCGAGCTTGATGCCAGACAGAACGTTTTCTTTGATTGTCATTGCTGGAAAAGGGTTTGGCTTCTGAAACACCATGCCAATTTTGAGGCGCATTGCCGCTGCGTCGATCCCTGAAGCGTAGATGTCGTTGCCATTCATGAGTACTTCGCCAGCCATGGCCGCACTAGGAATGAATTCGTGCATTCGATTGAGCATGCGCAAGAACGTTGACTTGCCACAACCAGATGGCCCGATCAATCCGGTCACGCTGCGTTCTGGAAATTGCAAATTGATATCGCTCAACACATGGTGTGATCCAAACCATGCGTGCACGCCGCGTGTCTCGAGACCAAGTGGTCGGTCTGCAACTGCAGTTGATTCGCCTGACGCTGTCATTTCGTTCATTGTGGTTCCATTCTCATCTGAGTTTTGTGTTTGCAAAGTAGTACTGTTTTCGATTTGACTCATAACAATTACCTTTTATCCTTGCCGCCGAGACGACGTGCAACAACGAACAACAAAAAGACAATCGTCATCAAAACCAACGCACCGCTCCAAGCGCGTGCCATTGAATATTCGGTTCCAATTTGTAGAAGAGCAAAAATGTACATCGGGATGGATGCGATTTGGCCGCTAAACGGATTGAACTTGAATGAACTAATTGATTGTGCCGTGAGAATCAATGGAGCTGTTTCACCGATAACTCGAGACACACCCAGGATTGCTGCAGTTGTGAGCCCGCTGCGCACTGTGGGCAGCACCACCATGAGCGAACTACGCCACTGGCGCGCACCAAGGGCGTAGCTTGCAGAGCGCAAATCTTCTGGAACCAATTTGAGCACTTCTTCAGCTGTTCGTGCCACTGTTGGCAACATCAAGATTGACAGAGCGAGCGAACCTGCAAACCCGCTAAATGTTTGTGTTGTTACAACGACAGTTGTAAAAATAAACAAACCGGCAACGATAGATGGCACACCACTCATTGACTGAACAACAAAGCGAACCAACCGAGTGAGCCGACCCCGAACCTCTGTGAGGTATACGCCGCTCAAAATTCCTAGTGGAAGCGTGATCGCAGTTGCGATTAGCACCATCATTGACGAGCCGATGATTGCGTGTCCAACACCGCCCAAGTTGAGTTCGTCATCTGGAGTAGTGACTCGCATGTCATGGTAAAAATAACCAAGATAAATGCCATGAAATCCCTTTGAAACCAGGCTGTAAAAAATTGAAAGCCATGGTGCAAACGCCAGTAGAGCGCCACCAGTTATCACAACGTTGAACATGGAGTTTGTCAGTTTTGTCTTGCCGAGTTTACGTGACCGCACAAACGACACTGCAAGAATCAACAAGAAGAACAACAACGCCCAACCATCTGCACCAGCAAAGCCGGTGAATAACACGATGAGATATGCGGCTATGCCAATCATGAGTGGAGCAACAAGCCCCTTTGCCTGAGAACTACGCGATGCAACCCACGGACGAATTGGTACTGCAGCAGTGGTTGTATCGACTTGGCTCATGAGCGATCCTTTCCAGCTCGCTGCACAACACTTGTCGCGATCATATTGACCGAAAGTGTGAGCATAAACAGGACGAAACCAGCCGCAAGAAGTCCCTTCAGTTCATAAGGGGTTGCTTCACCGAAACGAGTTGCGATCAATGACGCAATATTGCCGCCTTGCGCCTCGAGAATGTTGAAGTTGTATGCAAAAACCAAATTGAGGATCAGATAAACAGCAACGGTTTCACCCAATGCTCGACCAAGTCCAAGCATTGCACCACCAACAACACCACTGCGGCCAAACGGCATCACAACTGTGCGAATTGCACCCCAACGTGTGCCACCAAGTGCATAACAAGTGTCAACAAGTTCGCGCGGCGTGCGCGAGTACACCTCACGCGAGATGGAAGTAATGATTGGTGTAATCATCGCTGCCAGAACCAAACCGGCCACGAACGGTGATCTTCCGAAGACTTGCATTTCATTACTAAAAAGTGGGAACCAACCAAGATAACTGTTGAGCAAGAATGACCACTTTTCGGCGATTGATGAAAAGATTTGGATACCCCAAAGCCCAAAGAAAATTGAAGGAATAGCTGCGGCCAAGTCGAGCAACGAAACGAGCGTGCGCTTGAGGCGCTGTGATGAATAGAACTCGATGAAGAGCGCCCCTGCGATCGAAAGTGGTAGTGCAATGATGAGCGCGATAAAAGACACAATGATCGTTCCAACAAGCATTGGTCCGATTGAAAACTCTGCTGCTGTTGTTCCGTCTTCGCTTCCAGTAGACCAATTGACACCAGTGATGAACTTGAGACCCATGTCCCGAAATATCTCGGCGCCACGAGCAAACAAAAACAAACCAATGAGTGCAAGAATGACCAATGAAGTCAGCGCACCTGCCGTGACGATACGACGGAATATGCGGTCGCCCAGGGAGTAGACAACATGCATCTCGCGCTTTTGCGGCGCGTTTTGTGGCGCAGAAATTAGGCCGGTTTCGCTCACTCAGAAAGTGTGTCAGTACCAGGTAATCCCTAGATGATCGCTAGATGAACGAGAGGTGAACTTCTACGCCCAACCCAGCAATAATGTGCCTTTACGGCGCTGATTTACGCCTTGGCGGCCTTGAAGCCCTCTTCGAGATCGGCCAAAATGTCTTCGATTGTCTCGAGTCCAACCGACAAGCGAACGAGGCCTGGGAATACTCCCGTTGACTTTTGCTCTTCTGGAGACAACTGACTGTGCGTCGTTGATGCTGGGTGAATGACAAGGCTGCGAACGTCGCCGATATTGGCCACGTGGCTGTGCAATGTGAGACCCGCAACAAACTTCTGACCGGCTTCGACGCCACCTTTGATGTTGAATGCAAGCACCGATCCATAACCCTTGCCCTTGCCATACTTCTTTGCACGCTCGTGCCACTTGCTTGTGGTGAGACCTGCATAGAACACTTCTTCAACTTGTGGGTGCTTGGCCAAAAACTCGCCAACTTTTTGAGCGTTAGCCCAGTGGCGATCCATGCGGAACGACAACGTCTCGAGACCTTGCAAGAAGTTGAATGCATTGTCTGGAGTAGTTGCCATACCCAAGTCGCGCAACATCTGCACGCGAGCTTTGATGATGAATGAACCGTGACCAAGTGCTGGCCAATATGCGAGGCCGTGGTACGACGGATCTGGCTCGGTGAAGTTTGGAAACTTGTCGTTTTGACCGAAGTCAAACTTGCCACCATCGATGATTGCTCCACCGATTGATGTGCCGTGGCCGCCAATGAACTTGGTGAGTGAATGCACAACGATGTCTGCACCCCACTCGATAGGACGAATTAGGTACGGGGTTGGCACAGTGTTGTCAACGATGAGTGGAACGCCTGCTGCATGAGCAACTTTGCTAATGCCCTCGATGTCAAGAATGTTGTTGCGTGGGTTGGCCAATACTTCGCCGTAGAACAACTTGGTGTTTGGCTGTACTGCTGCTTTCCACTGATCGAGATTGTCTGGGTCTTCAACGAACGTGACATTGATGCCCAACTTTGGCAACGTGTAGTGGAACAAGTTGTAGGTGCCGCCGTACAAACTTGGTGATGCAACGATGTGCGAGCCTGTCTCGGCAATGGTGAGAATTGCAAGCAACTCAGCAGACTGACCGGAGCTCACTGCAAGTGCACCTGGCAAACCAACTGCAGTTGCAGTGCCGCCTTCAAGTGACGACAAGCGTGCTTCGAGCACACCTTGCGTTGGGTTCATGATGCGCGTGTAGATGTTGCCGATCTCGGCAAGCGCAAATAAGTTTTGCGCGTGCTGTGCATCGCGAAACACATAACTCGTGGTGCGATACACCGGTACGGCGCGCGCACCAGTGGTTGGGTCGGCTACTTGGCCGGCGTGAATTTGACGTGTTTCGAATCCCCAGTTGTTTGTCATGCCAAGCACCCTAGGGGGCAATTGTTGACCAAACAACTCGGGATTAAAAAACTCTTTACAAATAAGCCTATTTAGCGCTTAATTAGGCTTTTCAGCCTCCTGAAATCTCGGAGACTTTCTTCTTGCCCTTCGAGATCCACGGCATCATTGAGCGCAACTGAGCTCCAACCTTTTCGATTGGGTGATTGCGACCAGCATTTTGCAACTCGGCAAAACGCTTGCGGCCACCATCGCTCTCGGCAATCCACTCTTCGGCAAACTTGCCCGACTGAATCTCGCCAAGAATCTTTTTCATCTCTGCTTTTGTGTCGGCATTGATGA
>Ga0194035_1001371_pt1 | contig 12930 bp, 7 predicted proteins | sample JunL2320m_MetaG_FD_148680 | JGI IMG/M metagenome (GOLD analysis project Ga0194035, IMG submission 148680) | Anoxic zone freshwater microbial communities from boreal shield lake in IISD Experimental Lakes Area, Ontario, Canada - Jun2016-L239-20m | ecosystem: Environmental > Aquatic > Freshwater >...
AGCCACACACGAACCTTGAGGGACGCGACGACCATCCCGTCGTCCACGTCGCCATCCTCGACGCGATCGCGTACTGCGCGTGGGCAGACCTGCGCCTGCCGAGCGAAGCCGAGTGGGAGATCGCCTCGCGTGGCGGCCTCGAGCAGCAGCGCTTCCCGTGGGGAGCCGAGCTCGAGCCGGATGGTCAGCACATGTGCAACATCTGGCAGGGCACATTTCCTGAGGACAACACGGCCGCCGATGGCTACCTTAGCACGTGCCCCGTCGACACTTTCTCGCCGAACGGCTACGGCCTCTACAACACGAGCGGCAACGTCTGGGAATGGACGACCGACCGCTTTGACACAGCCGTCGGCAACGACATCATGGCGATCCGCGGCGGTTCGTACCTATGCCACGAGTCGTACTGCAACCGTTATCGCGTCGCGGCTCGCACCGGCAACACGCCGGAGAGCTCGACTGGACACCAGGGCTTTCGCTGCGCGTGGAGTCCCGAGCCACCAAGCACGATCGCCCCGGCCACGGCGGCGACTACTGACACCACCGCTGCGCCGGGGTGCTGCGCCCCGCCCCGTTCGAGCTAGCAGATCACGTTACCTGTCTTGATGGGGTTCCATTGGAGTGGTGGTGTGAAATGGTGACGTTTATTCTTGGTACTTCGGACTATTCCAAGCCGAGAATCTTCATTGCTTCGGCGTTCGCATTTTTGGATTGTTCGTATGACATGTGATTGTTCAAGATGTCGTAAGCATCCTCGTAGTTGACCGTTTTCCTATGGACCGCGTTCGTTACCTGATTGGCAATGTCGTCGGAGTTGCTACTGAGCGATTTCGTTAGTGGTATTTCGTATGCGCCCTGCCTACTTACCATGAGCGATGTCGCATCATCGACTTCAATGACGCTGCCCCGTAGGACGCCTTTAAGTTCGGTTGTACCGAAACTGCTTCTCACGGAAGTACCAATCACGTCATCTCCCAACTCACCGCTGGCATGTGGGATTTTATTCCCAAAAATGGTGCGGCCATGCGGTTTCACGGCGAATCTACCCTTTTTGTTGAGGTCTCCGAATTTTTCTGTCACCCATCCTTTTGTGGTTGTTGAATTTGCTGGTTGTTTTCGGGCTACGATCCAGAATTTGACGCGGGGTGCGACGACTTTTATGGCGAGGCTGCTGAGTCCAGACGCAGCGAATCCCATCGCGGCCCCCATAAATGTTGCGACGCCAAGATTTTTCCAGTTGAATTCGCCTCCGTCGACGAGTTGCGAGACGGTCTCGCCGAGACCACTGGAGACAGCTCCGACAACGGCGCCGATTGCGACTTGTGTTGCGAAGTTGGCGAGTGTGAATCCGAGAGCTCCAGCGGTGCCGATTCCGAAGGTGAGGGTGCCGATTGCGATGCCGGCGACGACGGCGACGATCGTGCCGACGATTTGGCCGGTGCTCCAGTTTCCGGTTGGGTCGGAGAGGTTGATTGGATCACCGACGGCGTATTCGTACGCGTTGAGGCCGGCGGTGACGCTAGGGTCTGCTTGGAGGAATCTTCCTGTGTCGGGCGAGTATTCGCGGGCTCCCACGATCATGATCTTTGTGGCGAATGGGAGTGTTTCAACGCCACTGCCAGCCTGCCAGCCCATCATTAGCTCAGCGAGCACGAGGGGCGTTTGTGGGTCTACGAGGGGCGTGTTTGAGATGGTGTTGCCGCTGGGGCTGTAGAGGTGTGTTTGGGTGGGGCTGTGGGTGCCGATTGTGCGCCAGGTGTCATTGCCGATCTGATCGTTGTAGTGCCACGTTTGGGGTGTACCGGTCGCGTCGAGGGCGACGGTAACGTCGTCGGCGATGCTGACGATTTGACCAGCAATCTTGTTGTGCTGGTCGAGTAGAAGATTCTGGCCGGAAGGGCGCGAGACAATGCTGTGGGTCGGGTGACTTGTTGAGGCGTGTGTGGCTATGACTTCGGACCCGGTGAAGGTGAAGGTTTTGGTGCCTTGGTGGGCGCTGGTGAGGTGGCTTGCGGCGTCGTAGGTGAGTGTTGCGGTGCCGAAGCGTGTGATGCGGCCAGCAGCATCCGATTCGATGCCGTTTGCGAGATTTGGGTGGGTGCTGCTGGTTGTGTTGTTGTCTTCGCCGTACGTGAAGGTCGAGGTGCGTGTTTCGCCGGCAGCGTTGGTGGTGATGCTTTTGGTGCGGTTACCGTTTTTGGCTTCTGTGCCGGTGTATTCGGATTGCCAGCGTGTTGCGAGGACGTGCTGGGTGCCTGTTTCGATTGTGTCAATCAGGCGTCCATCCTGGTTGTATGTGTAGTGATAGTTCGCGGTGCCTGTCGGTCCGGTCAGGGTTCGCGAGAGGATGCGGTTTGTTGGTGAGAATGTTTCGTGTTCGGAAACAGTTGTTCCGTCGGCAAAGGTGCGGACGACGCGATTCTGATTATTGTTCGCGTCGTATCCGTACGTTTCGGATGAGCCGTTCTGGAAGTCACGCTTGTGGGGGAGTCCATCAGTCTGGTACGTGTTTGTGACGATGAGTGTGCCGTTGAGGCTGATCGTTGCGATTTGTCCATCGTTTGCGTACGTGTACGTGGTGGTGCGTACTTCGCCTAGTTGCGTTGTGTCCGTTACGGATGTGAGGAGTTGTGTTGCGGGGTCGTAGTGTTGAACGGTCGTCGTTCCGTGCGCGTCGATCGTCTTGTATACATTGCCGTTGGTGTCGAGGAAGGACTTTGTGGTCGAGGCGCCCGTTTTGGTATGTGTCGTGGTCGAGACTTCGAGTGGATTGCCGCCGACCATGACACTGCTCGAAACGCTATACGGATCGCCAAGCCCGGTCTGGCTTGTTGTAAATGTCAGATTGTCGGGTGTATGAGACCCACAGATTGTGCTGGTTGGTGTGGTGGTTTTGACGAGGCCGCCACCTTCGCCGTAGGTACCGCCGACCGATCCGAGTCCAGGCGTGTTTGTCTGTGAAAGGCTTTGGGCGGGTTGGGTGACGGTGGTGCCTTGACAGTCGGTGGCGGTAGCGCCAGTCGTGTTGTGGTCAAAGGTCGTGGTGTGGCCAGACGCGTCAGTCACACTTGTCGATTGGCCGTAGTCACCATTGGCCGGGTCGTAGGGCGCGTAGGTGCGTGATGTGCGCTCATGCATTGGCGTGTCGGTTGCGACGAGTTGGCCTGTGACGGGATCGAATTCGTTCTTGGTGGTGAGCATTGCCGTGCCACCGTTGACGTGTTCGCGCGTCCCGGCGCTTGTTGCGAGGCCATAGTTGGGCCGTAGTTGAGTCGTCGGGATTGGAGCCTCAGCGCCACCGGGAGGGATAGCGAGGATGTTGACGCCCGCGGCGCCACTCGTCGAGGAGACGTCGACTTGGATGTTTGCGGTTGCGTCCTTTGCGATGGTTGGTGTGCAGCTCGACCCACAAGCAACACCGTTGATCCAGAGTTGCGCGGTTGTCGTGCTACGAAACGCGTACTTGCCGCTCGTGGGTGCAACGTAGAGGCCAGAGAGGCGTGCGCTCCAGTCGCCCGTACCGACCGGTTTAGTTGTCCAGTTAAAGTTGAGTGTCGATACGATCGATGTTGCGCCAGGCAGGATCGGTCCGGTCGTTGCGTCTTTTGGTGCGCCGTTAAAGCCTGCATTGTCCCAATACCTCGTGGCGAGCCCTGTCCAGGCTTTGCCGTTTACATCTTGGTCGTAGGCAACAGTCGAGAGTGGAGTTGATGGGCTTGTGAGGGGGCCTTTGGTTGGTCCGAGGTTCGCGACGGGTTGGCCTTGCGCGTTATATGTTGTTTCGGATTGTGTGCCGCTTGCTTCGTCGACTTGGTGGACGAGTTGGCCACTGGCGTTGTACGTGTTTCGTTCGACGCGACCACTAGCGTCACGCGTCCAGTCGGTCTGCATCGTGAGGGGATTCGTCGAGATCGTCTCGGTCTTGCCCATCGATTTGGCTGTGAATGGTGCATACGTGTACGTCGTGAAGGGTCGTGTGAGTGTCTCTGGTGTCGTGTTTTCGCCTGCGCGGAGTGGCGCGGGTTCGGTGACTTTATTGACGCGGCCCTGCGTGTCGTATTCGACTTGGGTCGTGTCGATCATGTTTGTGTCGGAGATGCCGTGTAGTACGCCGGACGCGAGTGCCGTATCGACGCGAGGCTGTCGAAGGCTGGCGAATCGACCACTAGCGTCCCAACCAAGGTCTGTTACCTGAGCGAGGCGTCCCATCCCCATCGCTGCGACGAGTCGACCGATTTGTGGTCCGGCGGGTGTTTGGACGTATTCGAGCATCACGACATTGCCAGCCGAGTTCTGAACGCTGCAAAGATCACCGGATGGTGTTGCGATGAAACCATTCTCGATTGGTGCGTCGCAGATCGGATCGCCACCGTAAAAGAAGTTGATTACTCCGCCATCGACGGGGTCTGTCAATGCCGCGAGTCGATTCTGTGTCCACGTCTGATTCGCCGTTGGTGCCCCATCAACCCAGACCTTCGATGGGTGTGATTGGGGTGCTGTGGGTGTGACGGCACCAAATACGGTCACGGTCCGATTATTGTCGGTGACTTGAAACGATCCGTCAGCATTCTCATTCAACATCGATGGGGTGCCTTGACGCCACCCAGCACTGTGATTGCCGAATCGTGGTTGCCAAAGATTGTCACCCGTTTTCGTGAACGTCACGCTCCAACCAACATTGTCAGTCAGCGTCACAGACGCATCAGGATTGCTACTCAGTGTTTCCCACGAAACACTTCCGGTAGCGACAAGATCCCAACCCTTTGGCAGGCCAGGCTGGAGACGATTCGTTGGTCGGTAGAGAAGATTCCAACCCAGAGGGCCTCCCAGAGCGCCAATACTCGGCCCCATCCAGTCATAGACCAGCTCGCCCGTGACAACACTGATACCAACGCCGGCGGCGGCGACGATTTGTTGGGTGCCGGAACGCTGCACATCGACGGACAAACCGAACGGACCATGCGTCACTGCTGGTGTCGTTGACTTAGCGACCCACTTGTATGCGTGACCCTGAATGAGCTTGCCTGCGCCAACTGTCGACTTGGCCGTCCGTGTCGAATCAACCGAGACGGTGTGTTGCCAGACAACAGTCGGATTTTTCGCTGCCAACGAGACAATTTCGAAGGCGACTTGGTTGACGCCTGCCGGCACGTTATGCCATGTCAGGATGGGGGTTGTGGATGTGGCGAGTCCGAGTGATCCGTCAATCACGTCATTCGTGAGGTTCGGGATGACTTGACCAGTCGCAGGGCTCTGCGGCAGAGGATGTAGCGACACAGGATTCGTCCAGACCGTTGTCGCATGCACGACGGGCGGGTATGCCATGAATCCGAGCACCAGCATCGCAATAGTGAGGAGCAGGGCGATGCTTCGTGTGATGGGGTGAAGCGTGTTGTTGGTGCGGGTGTAGATCACGCTGGTTAGCTGCTCTCAGAAGGGGACGTGTGAGACGGTTTGTTTCGGTCCGTAGACCTGTGGCGCTGGGTGCTGCTCAATTGAGCATGTCGCTGTTCGACTGGCTAAATCGCGTGACGATTCTTCGTGGCATCGCGTAGCCGTGATTGGTGATGATTGCGGTGATTGTGTGGCGAGCTTTGGGGTTGCCTTCTTGGCGGAAACGAATCACGCCATTGGTCTTGCTGGTTTTGCCGATTCGTCGTGCGACGCCTCTGGAGGTGTCCCAAAACTGGACGGTGCGACCTTCGAGGCTTCCGAGTCGGTAGGTGAGGATGCTGGTGCGATTGGTCTGGGTGACGCGTGCTTTGATCGTGACGTTATGCAGTGGAAGCGACGTCTCGACGGAGGCGATTACCGAGCCGGCCTGTGCGCGCACGATGTAGGTGCCAGCCTTGTTGACCGGTAGTGCGATCAGCATGCGTCCCGTCTTGGCTTCGGGGAGAAAGAGCGCACCGCTCATCGTGGGGGTCGAGACCGAGGTTGATTGGGCGACGATCGCTCCGGATGGATCGACGATGTCGACGCCGGGGACGCTGCCCGCGGTTCCGTGCACGACGATCTGAACCTGCTTGGTGTCTGCGGGTACCCCGACGGGCCAATCGCCGACTGTTCGGACGCTACGCCGGGCGAGTGCCGTGCGGTACGGCGCAAAGTCGGGGCAGGCGAATCCATAGGTGCCTGTTTTGTCGGTCCAGCGTCGTTCGGCACCAAACTCGATGCGGCGAATCATTCCTAGGAAGCTGACGTCGGCTGTTGCGCACGCTGCGGCGCCATAGTCGGAGAGCACGAGTCGCCCATGCACGCCGGCACTATTGAAGATGCTTAGTTGGCCTTCGCCTTCGAGTTGGATTGCGCGTGTGCCGACGATTGTGCCGGTTAGGTTGACGTTGCCTTGGATGATGCCTTCGGCGTTGAAATGCGAGTTGCCGGTGACGATGACGTAGGGTTCTGCTGCGGCTTGGTAGCACGCGTTGAGTGATGCGACGGTGAACCAGTTCGCGATCATTGCCTCGCCACTGCCGAACCAGCGGAAGCCACTGGTTGGCGCGTTCGGACACGAACCGCCTGTTGCGAAGCCGGCCTGTCCGTCGATCTTCAGGATTGGTGCGCCGAGCACGTCGGGACCAGCGGCGATTGTGCCTGTGCCACTGAGCATGAAGTACGGCTTGAAGCGTGCGGCTAGACCGGCTTGGGTTAGGAATAGTCCGGTGGTGCCGATCGGGAGGCGTGCGGCGACGCTGGCGTGGATAAAGGCGAGCTCGCCATCACGAAACTCGATTGTTCCGGCAGCACCGATCAGTCCGGCTGCGTTCTTGGTTTTGTCGTCGACGGGTGTCTTTGTTGGTGTCTGATCAGTCGCAGGCGTGTCTGTCGGTGTTGTGCTTGTTGGTGTTGGTGGGGTTGTGACCTTCGCTGGGGGTGGCGGGGGGAGCACGGCGAGGTCCATGTTCATGCGCCAGACTGAGACGCTCTCTAGACCGACGATCTCTTCGGTGTATTTGAGGCGGCCACCAAAGGCGAGACCATGAAAATTCGACACGTTCATCATCACGCCGAGATGGCTGACGCCTTTGTCGATCGATACCTCACCCGAGAGCATGCCGGCAATACCGAGTTTCGTGAGTCGCGCCTCGGCGATCACCGACGCACTACCACCGTCTTTCAACGACCAGTGCAGTGTCGCATTGCCGTTGATTGGCATCCCGTACACCGAACTGTCTTTGGGTATCACGACTGTTTGTGTGCCTTTGAAGACGAAGTAATTCGTCGCCGTCAAGACCTTCACGCCGAGCAGGACGACGTCGAACGTGCCGGCGCTCGTCACCTCGAGCGTCTTCGGATCGATTAGGAGTGTCGCTCCATTATTCGGCTCAAAGAGGACACCACTGAACGAGGCTTCGCCTCGAATCCGGTACGAGCCATGATCAGACTCGACGCAACCCTGGATGCGGATAAGACCAATGTTGGTGATGTCGTTCGCGCACGCAGCGACGATTGAGTCGGTGATCGGCGCGAGTGTCGCCGTGTAGGTCGCGGGTTCGATGGCGCCATGAGCGTGAGGCACAGATCTGACGCGGACAATCCAGGCGCCCGTTCTTGGCGCGTTAACGACAAGGGTTGTTGCCGTGGATGTAGTTGTCGAAGCCAGGCTCGCGGCAGTATCGACCGTTGCGTCAGTCGCGCCGGGCTCGAAGATGTCGGCGCGAATCGGCACACCATTCGTGCTCGCTAGAGCGATCCTGATCCGGCCCGGCGTTTCGACCTCAACGCGTTCGTAGCGGGGTGTCAGGTGGTTCGTGGTCGTCGGGGCGTACGTCGTGCCTTGATAGGCCTGGTTGACGATCATCCCCGCCGCGTGTGTGACAGTCGTCGAGCCACTGATTGGAGCGGTCGATGGCTCTGGGGGAAGGTGCGCGGCGGCGACTTGAAATCCGACGGGCCCCGCACTCGAGACTTCGATGATCCAGGTTCCTGGCCAGTCGGCCACGAAACTCGCTTCCTTGCGAACGCTGGTTGCGCTGATCTCCGTGAACGGCGTTGCGATGGTCAGATTCTGATCAGTGACGCCGGGCCGAAACAGGCGCAACGTGACGACATGCGTACTGGCCGTCTGGATTGGGATGAGCGTGAGCATGGTGTGTTCGACGAGCCGTGCACTGATTCGATAGAACACGGGCTTGGTGCCGTCGAGGATGCTTCCACTTGCGGCGGTGTGGTCTGCGAGTGGTATCGCGGATGCAATCGCTTCACCGGGTAGTGGTGTGCTGGCGTTTGCGGCTTGAGTACCCGCGACGAGTGCGAATACGACGAGTGCGAGTGTTGTGATGCCTCGGGTAAAGCGCTGCGGCAAAAGCGTCTGCATGTTTAGCTTCGCATTCGAACTGTGGCGATCGTCAAGCCAGTGTTGAGGCCCGAGAATTCGACGCTGCAGTGCACCGTTCGCCAGCTTGGTGCGCGCAGTGGCGTGCACGTGCCCGTGTGTGCGCCTGCTGGGGTTACGTGGACGTTGATTGCGAAGGACAGTCCGTTGTACGACGTGTCAGTCGCGGAGTATGCGACGTTGTAGATTGCTGCGTACGTAGCTGTGCGCTTGATTGCGCGCAACGCTCCTGTGTAACCGGTGTGGTTGGGGAGGATCGTGGTCGCATTGTCGGAGTGCGTTGCGCGCAATGCACTCGACCAGTACGGCCCATTAGCGCGGACGAGATTGTGTGGCAACGAGTTAACAATCTTGATTTCGAGCGGACGAGTCGTGACCGTGAAGACGCGCTTGGAGTCACGTCCAGTTTCGAGCTCGAGGCCCATCACGCAATCGAGGTACGTCGAGATGATGCAGCCCTGATCCTCTGTCTCATTGTCGACGCGGAAGCCGATCAAGGATTGGAAGTCGTGGGCTTCGTTGAGTTGGCGCATCTCGTAGATAAACGCTCCACCCGCACACGTAGAGCCTCCAACGAGAGCCTCACCTTGATTATTGGCGAGGACCGGCGATTGTGCCTCCCACGGAATGACTGTCGAGAATGCGTTGCAGAGGAGGAGGTTGCGGGCAACAAGGGTCAGTGGTTGTGTGCGCTCGAGTACGCCTGGTGCCGCGAATGTCTGCGCGTGATTCTTGATCACGGCGCAGGCAGTGAAATACTCTGCCGTCGGGTCACATGTGTACGAGGCGTGTTTCGCGGCACTCGCCGTACCGGTGATGGTGCCTACGAGGCCGAGCAAGACGAGGCTGAGCGTGATGATGGTGAGTGGCTTGCGCACGCCTAGGCTCCGATCGAGACGATTGCGGTGAGGATGCCGTCAGCGGAGCCGATCATTGTGACGGCGCATTGCACGGTCACATCGAGTCCCTCTGGCGCGCGGCACGTACTCTTCGTGGTGTCGCCAGCGCCGTCGACGTCAATGTTGATATCGAGCACGCCGTGTGTCAGTGCCGAGCCCTCAGTGCCAGCAGCGAACGTGTAGGAAACTGTTGCGTTGTTTGCTTGAGAGGAATCCCGGTAGAAGTGGTAGTAGCCGTTGCCGACGTGCCCGTTGTGCATCGCACTGATCGTTTCGGGATCAGCGACCTGATTGTCTCGCAGTAGGCCGGTCGTGCGAGCCTCGGTTGAGCGCACGAGTGGCTGGTCCGTCTGATTGATGATCTTGATGATCAGTGGCCTCGACTCGATCGACGCGTAACCCTCGAGGTTGTTGACAAACTTCGCGACTTTGTGCGAGTAGACCTCTGGGGTCTGGCAGACGAGGTATGTCTGTTCCGGGCACGTCATCGTGTACGTGCCTTCTTTTAAGCCATTCATGTTTTCCCAGTCGTACTTGACGGAGACGGGAGTATTGAGTGCACCACCGGCCGGCGTGAAGCTCGTGATGCCCCGGTCGCCATCGAACCATTGCCACCAAGACGTATTCCATGGCTTCACGATGCTCACCGCACCATCCTTGTATGCAGCGCCACCCCCATATTTCGAGTGAGTCTCGTTGATGTGTGTTATCTGTAGCGTCTGGTTTCCCAAGAGATGACCACCATGCGCGTCGAATCCCTTTATGCGGTTGGTCACAACACCACACACGCTTGCCTGTACGAACCCGAATTGGGCATTCGGCCCAGAACAGTCAGCCCCGTAATGACCATCACCTTCGTGCCCGAAGGCACTCTGGGCACCGAAGGCCGCCAGCAACAGGCCAACTACGACAATTCCAAAGACCCTCTTCACGGTGGACACACCCTTCGCTTCCAGTTACGTGCGGGGAACACTCTTGCTGTAGAAATGACGAAGCGTGTAACTGTGCGCCGCGGCGTTGGTGTGCCGCAGTCGAGTATGTCGACGCGATGGTGCGCCTGACGTTGATCATAACGAGGTTGGAGACTCCACTGCACGCAGACCGCGTTTTCGAGACCGAGATTCGACGCGGTGCAGGAGTTGCAATCTCAACAATTGGCCGCAAAAAACCCGGCTATCCCCCTCACCTCGCCAAAGTTTCGTCATTCGCTCTAGCGATCAGCGCGCGCTCAGTGCTATCCCGCATGTAATACGGCACACAGCAACTCATGCTCGCTATGCAGTGGCGCTAACGGCTAATCCCCACAGCTCTAACTGGCGACCCGGTACGCTCCTCGCCGATGAGCAGCCAAAACTCGATGCCCAACGAACCACTCGACCTCCAAGGCACAGTCGACGACTCGCGCGCCCTGCGCTGGGCCATCACTGGCGCCTCTAAAGGCGGGGATGCCGCGAGTGCCGTCTACGGCACGATTCTCGCTGCCTCGATCTTGATCGCCTCGTACGGAACTGCCGTCGAGATCTTCATCAGCGTGATCGGTACGGGCCTCGTCTTCTGGCTTGCCCATGCGCACGTCACTGTCATGCGCCGCGTCATTCGTGGGGGGCAGACGGTTGAGGCCAAAGACATCAGACGCGCATTGATCGAGGAGTGGCCGCTCGTTCAATCCAGCCTTGTGCCTGCGGCTCCAATGGTCTTAGCGATGGTCGGGATCGTCAACACCGAAAACGCCGCAAACCTTGGCATCCTGATCTGCTTTGTTGGTCTCGTCGCCTGGGGCATCGTCGTCGCGCGTGCTGCCGAGCTTTCGCGGCGCGCCTCGATCCTTGCGGTCAGTGTCAACGTCGGCCTTGGTCTCCTGCTCGTGCTCCTCAAGGCGATCTTGAAGTAGCGAGTCGAGTCCGGGTTCGGCCACCGCTACCGTGTGGCCATGGCCGACAGCAACGAGATTCTCCGCACCGAGCCCAGCCCACGCTGGGTCCGTGTGTTCCTCAACGAAGAGGCAGTCGCGAATAGTCGCAACACGCAGCTGGTCTGGCAGGGGTCGTACCCGACGTCGTACTGGTTTCCGCGCGACGACGTGCAGTTTGCGTTGCTGACGCCGACCGCTCAGGCCAATGGTCGTTTGCGGTGGAACGTCCGCGTTGGCGATCGCATCGCCGCCGGTGCCGCGTGGATGCCGATCGACCTGCCCGAGGAGCACGCCGCCCTCAGCGACCACATCGCCTTTGAGTGGGCGTCGATGGATGAGTGGCGCGAGGAAGAAGAAGCGATCATCGGGCACCCGCGCGATCCGTATCACCGCGTCGATTGTGTGCAGAGCTCGCGGCACGTCGTCATCGAGATTGACGGCCAGGTTGTCGCCGACAGCAAGCGGCCGATGATCGTGTTCGAGACCGGCATGCGCAACCGCTACTACCTCCCGCACGCCGACGTGCAGAGCGACGGCCTCGTCAAGAGCGAGCGCACCTCGGTCTGTCCGTACAAGGGCACGGCTGCCTACTGGTCGGTCAAGGTCGCAAGCAAGCTCCACAACGATGTCGCCTGGAGCTATCCCGATCCGCTGCCCGAGTCCGAGCGCCTACGCGGCCACATGTGCTTCTACGACGAGCACGTCGATGTGACGATCGATGGCGAGCGCCAGACTTCGTCGACCCCACACCTGTCGATCGTGCCCGACGTGGGCACGCGCCGCTGTCTCTGAGCTAGTCCCCGCCACTCTTGATGATGTGCACCTTGTGCCAGACGGCGGTGGCGCCCGAGTGGCCGGTCTGGATCACCCAGTAGGTCGCGAGCACGCCCGTCAAGACGACGAGCACGATGCTGACGATGTTCCAGAGCGGCGAGCGGCCGAGCGTGGCGAGTGGGCCGCGACCGCCACGGGCAATCGACCAGGCTGGTGCCACCAGCAGAAAGATCGCGACGAGCAACGCGAGTGCGATCGGGCGCAACGCTCCACCCTGCTGGGCGTGGTCTTTGATCATTTGCGTCGAGGCGACATTGGCCTGCAGTTCCTCACCCGTCTGCGCTGCGAGGAACGTCATCGCAAACATCACCACGCCCAACAGCACGACCCACGGGCCGAGCGTGATGCGCCAGGCGGGTCGAATAATCATCGCGATTCCCAACAGCGCCACGAGCGGGATCAGGACCACGGGTCCGTGGACGAGCAGGGGGTGTGCCGGTAGGCCTTGGATCTCCATCTCGGAAGTGTGCCTGTTCTTGCTGCAAACAAACGAATCTCTCATCCCATTCGCACCAAGTTCTCATCTATCACGTCCGATTACCTGTGCTAATTTTAGAGCCATGACTGTACGCGAAACACGCACACCTGCAGAACACCTGCTCGGCAGTCGCTCCCGGGTCGCTGCGCTCACTGCCTTATTGGTCGGGCCGTGCACGCTGGCCGAATTGACCCGCCAATCGCGCTGCGCCAAGTCGGCTGCTGCCGTTGCCTTGCGCCAGCTCGAACATGCGGGCGTCGTCACGCGTGATGGGGACCGCTTCTCCATCAGCGCCTCGCATCGCGACCTGATCGAACAGATCGTGCGCCTCGGCCCGGCCCCCACCCAGAAGGACATGTTTGTCGACTACCTCGGCAAATGGGTTGCGCTCTCGCGCGAAGGCAAGATCGTTGGCTCCGACGACAACCCCGAGGTGCTCGCAAAGCGCAACCGGGCTAACGGCATACAC
>Ga0194035_1001372_pt1 | contig 12921 bp, 10 predicted proteins | sample JunL2320m_MetaG_FD_148680 | JGI IMG/M metagenome (GOLD analysis project Ga0194035, IMG submission 148680) | Anoxic zone freshwater microbial communities from boreal shield lake in IISD Experimental Lakes Area, Ontario, Canada - Jun2016-L239-20m | ecosystem: Environmental > Aquatic > Freshwater >...
GGCAAGGGTTGACCCACCGAATGCGTCCTAAAAGACAAGGGCTCGCGAAAATCCATCACCGCGCAATTACCGTAAGTTTCACTCAGACCATACACATTGCAAATGTCGTTCAAACCCAAATCAACAGCTACTTGAATTTGCTCGGGCGTTCCAATCATTGCGCCTGTTCGCAGTGACTTGAGGTTGCGACGCGTACGATCAGGATGCTCACTCAAGGATTGAAACATATTGGGCGTGCCGTACACAACGGTGCACTTTTCTTTTTCGATCAATTGCAATGCGAGTTCGGCGTCAAAATGCTCTTGAAGCACCACGCATGCACCGTGCGTAAAAATATTGGGAAACGCATTGACGCTTCCAAAACTCCAAAACAATGAAACCGCCAGCCACAAACGGTCTTGCGGCGTGACACCTTGGCGCTCTCCAATGTGCCAAGAATTCATAATCCAATTGCCCTGCTCGAGCAAAATGCCTTTGGGCGCAGCAGTTGAACCCGACGTATAAAGCAACACAGCAATATCTTTCGCATTCACTTGCGCACTGGCTTTTGCAATTTCTGCATCTGCTTTTACGGATCCGCCTTCTATCAGGGTTTGCCAATCCAATTCATTGGCATTCAACTGGAGTTGATGACCCAACTCAGGCAACCAAACTATTTTTTGAAGATGCGGCAATCGCTCGCGATGCGGCTGCATAGTCGACAGCATCTCTTGGTAGTTGTATTTTCTAAATTGCGACACTGCAATCAAACATTTAATTTCTGCATGTGCAATCGTGTACTCGAGTTCGCGCGGTGTTGACCATGTATTTAAACAAACCGCAGTAGCCCCCAAACATTGAACCGCCAAAAAAGAAATAATCCACTCTGGCTTATTACCCATGAGGATCGCAACATGGTCTTTGGGTCGGATGCCCAATGCATAAAGACCGCTGGCAGCCTCTTGAACTTTGACTTGCAGTTGACGATAGGTGAGTCGTTGCTCACCGCCAACGATGGCCAATCGATCGCCATAACGTTCGGTGAGCTCTTCAATCAGCGCGGGGATTTGAGTACTAATCGGTGTTGCAGATTTCATCGCATGTCATTTCATTTTTTTTGCAATTGAGGCATGACCTTTTCAGCCATCAACACCATCGACTGCTTTGCCAATGTGGGATCTTTCCAATCCACACCCGCATACAACAAGGTGCCAAACTGTCCCACTTCACCTTGGAATGAGTGAATTTGATCGGCTACCTGATTGGGTGTGCCAAAGATCATTAATTCTTTCATCACACCCTCAAGTGTGACGGTGTCGTCGTGTTGCTGGGGATCTTTTTTGAAAACACCCAAAGCACCGCGACGCTTGAGTTTAGAAAATAAGGTTCGATAGTAATAGTAGTACGGCCCGTCGCTTCCCATGGCGTATGCTTTTGCAGTGGCTTCATCGTTGGCTACAAAAACAGTTTTGGCAATGCGCCAATCTTTGGCAGTGGGCGTGCGTTCAATACGCTCGCAACCTTCCACATATTTAGTCCAATGTGTTTTAACCCATTTAGGGAATAAAAAATTAGCGGAGATGGGATCCCATCCGCGCGCAGCCGCTTCGGTAATACCTGCAGAAAAAGGCGCGACTGCAGTGACAACTATCGGAGGATACGGTCTTTGCAAAGGCTTTGGAATCGTTCCCATTCCAGTTTCCGGAATATACGTTCTCTCAGTTGAGACACTCCAAAACTGACCCTTCAATCGATAAGGCGGTTCTGTTTTCCAAATATCTAAAACCATATTGATGGCCTCTAAAAACATAGCGGGTCTGGCCATGTCCATATTTCCAAAAGCTTCGGCGTCAGAGGGCAATGCACCTGGACTGATGCCCAGTATGAATCGACCACCCAACAAATGATCGAGCATAGCGATTTGCGCGGCCACTGCGGCAGGATGATGATTGGGCATATTCAATGTTCCCGTACCTAATCGGATCTGCTTGGTTGCATCTGCCAATGTTGCTAGAAACAATGCAGATGACGTTACATTTTCTTCGGGGTCGGTTGTATGCTCGCCCATATAGGCTTCAGTAAAACCCAATTGATCAGCCAAAATAAATGATTGGCGATCTTGACTCAACGACAACTGCCAATCTTTCCCCGTGGGGTGCATGGGCATCGTGAAAAAACCTAATTTCATTTCTCTTCTTTCAAAGCTACAAAAATCTATGCGTGCTGACCCGTACCTAAATAAGCGGCAATCACCGCTTCGTTAGCTTGTACTTGAGCAGGTGTACCTTCGGCAATTTTTTTACCAAAATCGAGCACCACCACTTTTTCTGAAATTTCCATAATCACTGGAATATCATGTTCAACGATTAAAAAAGTGATCCCGTAAATTTGCTTCACACGTTTGATTAATTCGGTCATTGCTGATTTTTCTTGTTTACTCATACCTGCCATAGGTTCATCGAGCAACACCAATCGAGCTTTTTGCATCAATGCGCGAGCAAATTCAACTTGCTTTTGTTTGCCATACGGCAATTCACTGGGTAACATATGCGCCGTTTGCGTCATATCCAAAAACGTCAATACTTCATAGGCTGCCGCTATAGCCGTTTTTTGCTCGCGCCGTGCTTGTGGCGACAAAATCGCACCTTGCAACAAACCCGAAGATCCTTGTCGATAGGCACCCACCATCAAGTTATCCAAAACTGTGAGACCACTAAAGAGCGCTAAGTTTTGAAATGTACGTGCAATTCCATAGCGAGAAATTTGATGCGCTGGCAAAGAAGTCACATCATTAGAATCAAACAACACATGCCCACTCGTAGGTTTGTACATACCTGTGACGCAATTAAATAAGGTTGTTTTACCAGCACCATTGGGGCCGATCACTGACGTGATACTGCCCTCTCGCATATCAAATGACACTTCGTCCAACGCTGTAATGCCTTGAAAACGCATGGTTAAATTTTTTAACTCTAACAAGGCTGTACTCATGATGTCGTCCCTTGCGTTTGTCGAGTACCCAAATAAGAATCTTTGATCAAGTCGCTGTTTTTTACTTCATCAGCTGTACCGTTAAATGCAATACGTCCGCGATCTAATATGTAAGCTGTATCGGCAAACTCTAAAGCAATGCGTGCATTTTGTTCAACAATGAGCATCGATGTTCCTAAAGTTTCACCCACCACCACGAGTTGTTTATAAATCGCTTCAACAATTAAGGGGGCCAATCCCAATGACAACTCATCAACCAATAACAACTGTGGTTTTGCAATCAAGGCACGACCCAAGGCCAACATTTGCTGTTCACCGCCCGACAGCCAACCCGCAGACTGAGTTTTTCGTTCGAGCAAACGTGGAAACAAATGGTAGACAGCCTCGAGGCGATCGGCCACTTGCGCGCGGGGCAAAATCGCAGCACCCACAAGCAAGTTATCCAGCACACTGAGTTGTTTAAAAATCAATCGTCCTTCGGGTACTTGCGCCATTCCTTGGCGAACCAATCGATGCGCTGGAACGCTATTTATCAATTGCCCATCAAAGTGAATTTGACCTTGAGTGATTTGCCCGTGATGCAAAGATAACAATCCCGATATTGCACGAATCATGGTTGTTTTACCCGCACCATTGGCTCCGAGCAAGGCGACAATTTTTCCCTTTGGAACTTGCAGATGAATGTCTTCAAGCGCCAAGCCTTTGCGAGCATAGCTTACCGACAAGTGCTCAATATTTAAAACATGATTCATGAGCGACCCCACAATGCAGCCCACCGCAAGCGCACTTGTTTAATCAATCCCGAAATTCCGCCTGGTGCAAAGATCAATAGAATAATCACCAACAATCCAAAAATCAATTGAACCAACTGAGGTTTGTTGTCGACCAACATGCGTTGCACAATGCCCGTGGTCACACCCGCTTGCGAAGCAAAGCCGGTAATGATGGAGGGCAACAGCAACCAAATCGCCGCACCGATTAAGGATCCACCCAATGAGCCCATACCACCAATGATGATCATGGCAATGAATTGAATAGCGAATTGAATATTAAAAAATTCTGCAGTCACGTTGGTTAAATAATACGCATACAAAACACCCGCCACCGAAGCCACTGCAGAGCTCAGAGCAAACGCTTTTAATCGTAAAATACGCACATCTATACCTGCAGAAGTAGCAGCCAACTCTTGATCGCGCATCGCCATCATGGCGCGGCCTTCACGGGTATTCAAAATATGTTTAAATCCAAAATAAACCGCCATCACCGTCGCGATTAAAAAGAAATACCAACGAATCGGCGTACTGAATGCAAATCCTGCAATTTGCGCTTCATTAAATGGAACGCCCACCACATCAAAAAATTTGTATTGATATTCAGAAAAAACAAATACCACGATGTAGTGAACCGCCATGGTAGAGAGCACAAAATATAAACCACGCACACGCAGTGATGGCAAACCTGCTAACACACCAACTAAAGCACCCGTGATTGCAGCAGCCAACAAAACCAATACAAAGGGTGCACCCAATTGCGTACCCACAACCGCACCCGTCATTGCGCCCACTGCATAAAAAGCTGCATGACCGATCGATATCAAGCCTGCACTACCCGTTAAGAAGTTGAGAGACAAGGCACCCAACATCGCAATCAACATGAGATTGATTTGCGTCAATCCCAAATTGAGTAATTGCATATTGGACAAACGAATTCCAAAGATCGCGCGGTCGGTGAGAATAATCGGAACATAAGCAAGAATCGCGAGAATGGTGCCCCATTGAATAATCTTTAATCCCAGATTTGATTTTTGTAATGGCACAATTGATGTAGACACAGCAGATTCCTATTGGATTAAACGCGACCTAACTCTTGTTGACCAAATAGGCCCCAAGGTCTGACCATCAAAATCAACATCAACAAAACATAAATAAAAATATCACTTGATTTAGGTGAAATATAAGTCGCAGAGAGTTGCTCAATTAAACCGACTAGTAATCCACCAATGATTGCACCCGGAATACTCTGCATACCCCCAATCACTACAGCAGGCAAAGCGAGCAATCCAATACTTTCTAATTCTGTTGAGGCCAATTGCAATTGACCTAAAAATAAACCGCCAACAGCGGCCAGCACACTCCCGATGGCCCACGCCAATCGATTCATCACATTGATGTTGATGCCCGATACAACGGCTGCCTCATGACTATCAGCAGTGGCGCGCATCAACAAACCCACCGATGTGAATTTAAAAAATGCACCAAACATTGCCATGCAAGACCAACTCACTAATGCAGCTGTGAGATGCAATTGAGAGATTCGCAAGTCACCCACCAAAAAAATACCCGTTGGCAACGGGGTTTGCAATGTTTTACCTTGTGGCCCGTAAGTGATTTCTAACACTGCACGAATCACGATTGACAAAGCAATGGTGACCATAATGATGGAGAGCATCGATCGTCCCGCCAATGGTTGTATCAAAAATGCGTGTATAAAAGCACCCAAAATAGCTGCTGCCAACACGATAAAAACAATCGTCATTGGAAAAGGCAATCCCAACAACATGATGCCTGTGTAGGCAAAAAAAGCGCCACACACCACCAACATGCCTTGTGCAAAATTAAACACTTCTGTGGCTTTGAAAATAACCACAAATCCGAGTGCAACCAAGCCGTAAATACTGCCCAGTGCTAACCCGCTGAATAAAACTTGTCCAAGCATGATGGTGGCCTTTGATGTGTAAGATTACTTCAAATACTTCAGATAGTCGGTGTACTCACCGTATGACACAAATTTTTTCGTTTTGTAGTCATAGCCCACTGCACGCAAGACAGATGGACCCGTGTGATCGTCTTTGGTGTAGACCATAGGAGCAGCCAAACCTTTAGTATCAACCGAAAAACCCTTGCTCATCATGTCGACCAACTTTGCACGTGTGGGCTCACCACCCAACTTGGCAATTTGTTCAGCCACCATTTGACCTGTCACCCAACCTGCAACATAGTTGATGTCTTCTTTCATTCCAGCGCGTCCAAATTTATCCGCAATGGCAGTTAAATCTTTATTCCCAGGACTTTGGTCAGCTCCACCAGGCGTAAAACAACTCATGAACACATAGTTTTCACCCGCTGCGTCGCCAATCGCGGAGAAGATTTGTGGTGCGCCCAAATAAGAAATTCCAAACGCTGGAATCTTCAATCCATATTGATGCATGGTCCGCATGGTGAGAATCGATGTATTGGAGACGCCATAGATTGTGATGAAATCTGGTTTTTCTTTGATGATCTCTAAAACTTGTGGTGTGACATCTGCTGCGGTTACTTTCATCGTGACCGCTTTAGAAGTACCGCCGTATTTTTTAACAACTTCCGCAATATACTCGGCGTATTCAACGCCACCGGCACTCTCAATCGACACGACCATCACTTTAGGTGCTTTGAGTTTTAACTTATCGACAAAGTAGCCAATACCTGTTTTGGCCATTTGGGGATAGCCACAAAATCCACCATAGACCAAGGGAGATACGGGCTCTGAAAATGCTTTGGTGGTGGTGTAGGTTCCGATCACAGGCACCTTACCTGATTTAACAACTGGTGCTAATGCAACTTGAGAACCTGATGTGCCAAAACCAGAAATGCCCATAACGGGTGTTTGCATAGTTAATTTTTCGTAACTGATTTTATCTTGTGCCGCATTGAATCGACTGTCTTCAGCCAGTACATTGATTTTGCGACCACCGACACCACCAGCATCATTGATCTTGCGCATGTAATCTTGAAAACCATTGACCCAAATACCTTGCGATGCAGACGTTGGACCACTCATATCCATCATCACACCCCAATCGATGCGGTCCTTGTAGACACCATCGCCTGGATTTTCATATTGCGCTTGAGCAGTGAATGACGTCATCGCCAATGCTGCCGACACAACGATTCCCATGAATAATTTTCTTTTGAATTGATTGACTTTCATGCATTCTCCTTGGTTAAAAAAACATAAATAAATTTTTCGCAAACCCGAAACTAAATTTTCATTTGCGAAAAATTATACCATATAGTATTTTTTTATATTTACGAGTATTTTATTTGACTAAGTGGTTTCCCGATGCCACTTTGGCATTACAAGCCTGCGCCACCGTCAATAGCCAACTCTGAACCTGTCATATAGATACTCTCATCGCTCAAGAGAAATAAAACCACGCCAGCGACCTCTTCCTTGGTGCCAAGTCGCTTTAGAGGAACTTGCTGCGCCCTTTGCACATTGGCCTCGTGCGAGCGAATCTTGATCATGTCGGTATCGATGGGTCCAGGGTGAACCGAATTGACTCGAATATGAAATGGCGCCAACTCCAATGCCGCGGCCTTGGTCATACCGCGCACCGCCCATTTGGTCGCGGTGTATGCAATCGCATTAGGCGCACTGCGCAATGCAACGGTTGAAGACATATTGACCATTGCACCACCGCCATTTTTTTTTAATGCTTCAATACATGAACGCATACCTAAAAAAGTTCCCAATTGATTGACACGTATTTGTCTTTCAAACTCAGCAGCATCGGTATCGATCATAGATACAGGTTTGTAGATGCCAGCGTTGTTGACTAATCCCGACAAAACGCCCCATTGCTGAGCCACAGCAACAGCGCTGTCCCATTGATTGGAATCGGTCACATCCAACTTCACAAACTTGCATGAGTCTCCCAGGTCTTTGGCCAACTGCTGACCCACGTCTTCCAATACATCGCCGATCACGACACGACCGCCCTCGGCAACAATACGTCTAGCTTGCGCTTCACCGAGTCCGCGGGCACCACCAGAAATTAAAAAAAGTTTGTTTGCAAAACGTTGCATCGCATCACCTCAATGGTTTTATGAAAAATTAAATCCTGTGTAATCTTGCGCAATGACCTCTTCACACAATTGCGAATACGGACCAAAGCCGCCCACAAAAGGTAAAAATACACGGGGCTTGCCTGGTATATTTGCACCCATGTACCAAGACTGTGCCAATGGAAACAAGGTGTCATTGGCTACATCGTTCACCTTCTGAACCCATTTCTCTTGCGCCTCGTTACTGGCTTCAATACGTCGATGACCTTTGCTCTTCATGTGTTGCAAACATCGCGCAATCAAGTCCACGTGTTGCTCTATCGACACAATCACATTGGTGAGAATGGAAGGACTACCGGGTCCCGTGATGAAAAATAAATTAGGGAAACCGTGCGACATCAAACCCAAATAGGTGCGAGGACCACTCTTCCAAGTTTCCTGAATGGTTTGATAAGCGGGATTGCTTAAGTTCATGCGCTCAATGGCACCTGTTACCGCATCAAATCCTGTTGCAAAAACGATCATGTCCAAATCGTGAGCTTGATCTTGTGTATGCAACTGCGTTGCCGAGATGGATTGAATGGGAGACTTGCGCACGTCGACCAACTTCACGTGCGGCAGATTGAACGTTTCATAGTAATCGGTATCCACACAAATGCGTTTGGTACCGATGGGGTGATCGGTAGGTGTCAGCATTTGTGCGACCTCTGGATTTTTCACAATTCGCTTGATTTGTTTGCGCACAAAATCGGCAGCCCAATCGTTGGACTGCTTGTTTAAAAAAATATCGTTGAATGCATGTGTGAAATTGGCTCCACCGCGTAACCAACGACGCTCATACTCTTGCTCTCTTTCTTCGGCGCTCACATCTGCGCCGGCGCGAGAACTGTATTCGTACAAGATACCAGAGCGCGTGTTGCGCGCTTTGGCACGATGCTCTGCGTAATTGGCTTTCCATTGATTTTGATCTTCAACACTCAATGGTTTATTCCAAGCAGGAATGGTGAAGTTGGGTGTTCGTTGAAACACCACCACCGATTTTGCAGTTTGAGCAATCACGGGAATGATTTGCATCCCCGAAGATCCTGTACCGATCACGCCAACGCGCTTGCCAGCAAAATCAACTTCTTTTTTAGGCCATTGCCCTGTGTGATACCAATCGCCTTTAAACGAATTCAAACCCTCAATCTCTGGAACTCTGGACGCAGACAAACATCCTGATGCTGTGATCAAAAAAGATGATTGAAAAGTTTCTTTTGTGTCGGTTTGCACCGTCCATTGATTGTGAGACGCATCAAACGATCCCTTGGTGACGCGCGTTCTCAACTGAATATCTTTGCGTAAATCCAAACGATCGGCCACATGATTGATGTAGAGCAAAATTTCTTCTTGCTTGGGATAGCGTTCAGTCCATACCCATTCTTGCTGAATGCCTTCATCGAATGAATAGGAATACTGCATACTTTCCACATCGCATCGCGCGCCTGGATAACAATTCCAATACCAGGTACCACCGACACCCTCACCCTCTTCGATGACCCGTGCATTGAATCCAAGTTGGCGCAAGCGATGCAGCATGTACAAGCCAGCAAAGCCAGCACCTATCACTAAAGCGTCGTAACGTTTCATTTTTAAATCATTGGACATTGACAAAAGCCTCTTTGATCCAAGAACTCACCACATCGGTCATCAACAAACTGGCACGAATCAATCGACCATGCATCAACATGCCATGCATGTGATCGGCCAAATGCATGGCTGTAACGCGTACACCTTCGTCTTCTAATCGTTGCGCATAAGCGCGGCCTTCATCGCACAAGGGGTCGTGCCCAACTGTCATTACGAAAGCAGGCGCAGTGCCTTTCAAACTTGTTGCGAGCAAGGGGGATGCGCGCCAATCTTTTCGATCGCTGATCTTGGGCGCGTAGTGATCGATGAAGTAATACATGGTGTCAGCCGTTAGAGGCACACCACTGGTAACGCGTTGATAAGATTGGCAACTGGCTGTTAGATCGGTCACCGGATACAAAAGCACTTGCATGCAAATCCATGGCAACTGCCCATCACGACTCATCAATGCCAACACTGCGGCTAAATTTCCACCCGCACTATCGCCACCCACACCGATGCGTTGATCATCGATCATCAAAGACTTGGCCTGTGTATGAACCCAAAGAAATGCTTGTGCACAATCATTAACCGCAGCAGGATAGCGGTGCTCCGGTGCTAATCTGTAATCAACGGCGACAACACAACTATTGGATAAATTGGCAAAACTTCTGCACAATCGATCGTGACTTTCTAAATTACCGATGACCCAACCGCCACCATGCAAATACATCAAGGCAGGTAACACATCGTCTTTTTTTGTATCAATGCCACGATAAATGCGCAAGGCCAAAGGTCCATCAGGCGTTGTGATGCTGACATCTTGAACCGACGCCACTTCTTGTTTGGGTGGTTGCAAAATAACCCAAGAAGCAGCATAAGCAGCGCGCGCTTCATGCGGTGTTAAATCTTGAAAAGGCGGTTTACCAGCTTTGCGCGTGAGTTCCAGTAAATTAGCTAGTTGTGGATCTAATCCATTCATATCCGTCTCCTCTATTTATTTAGACTTCCAAACGGCTGCACGTTTTTCTGCAAAAGCGGTAGCGCCTTCGAGTGCATCTTCCGATTTGAGCAAATGACCCGTGATGCTTTCTTGTCGTTTAAACATCTCACCTAAGGGCCAATCTCGTTGTTCAACAATCACACGCTTACTTGCTGCAACGGCCAGTGGCGCATTGGCAATGATTTTTTTTGCCAATACTTTGGCGTGTGCAAGCGCTTCACCGGGTTCAGTTAATACATTTATCAAACCCAATTGATACAAACGCTCGGCACTGATGAAGTCCCCTGTGAGAGCTGCTTCCATGGCAATGCGTTGTGGAATCAATCGAGGCAAGCGCATCAATCCACCTGCAGCAGCAGCTAAACCGCGCTTGACTTCGGGTATTCCAAATTTGGCTTCCCGCGAAGCTACTAACAAATCGCAAGCTAAAACAGATTCAAAACCACCCGCCAATGCATAACCTTCAACGGCTGCAATCAAAGGTTTTTTGGGAGGCGTGATGGCAATGCCTAAAATGCCACGGCCTTCAACGCGTGTGATTTCTCCACGCAAAAATGCTTTCAAATCCATACCCGCACAAAAATTACCACCTGCACCCGTTAAGATTCCCACGTGCAAATCATCTCGTGCATCTAATTCATCAACTGCAGAGCACACACCATAAGACACAGCTCTATTGACTGCATTTTTAACTTCGGGTCGATTGATGGTGATGATCACCATGCCTTCGCTGTGTTCAACTAAAACTTCTTCGCTCATGATTCATCTTCTCCATTCATGGCTGACAATTGATGCAATCGATCCATTGTCTCTAAATATTCTTCTTGCAATTGCACCATCACTTGTTTGACAGTGGTTTCTTCATTGAGCATACCCACCACCTGACCCGCAGGAAATGAATACAACTCTTTGCGTTTGGCTTTGACAACGCGCGCATGCGCTTCGTTGTACAAAATACCCTGCAAAGGTGTGGGCAAATAATCTGGTGCGTCGTCTTTTTCCCATGCTTCCGACATTGCACTTTTGAGCATGCGCACATGTTTGCCTGTGCGTGCTTTTCTGCGAACCGCGTCTTCTGTTTTTGCTGCAAGCAAGACGCTGCGCTCAAATGGATCGAGTTCACTCTCGCGTGTGGCCAACCACAAAGTGCCACACCAAACACCTTGCGCACCTAAAGCCAACGAAGCAACAATTTGACTGCCCTTTGCAATACCACCCGCTGCAAGAACAGCCACACCAGAACCCACCGCTTGCACCACTTGTGGCACCAACACCATGGTCGCTACATCGCCTGTGTGTCCACCTGCTTCCGTACCCTGAGCCACAATCAATTCAACTCCCGCTGCTTGATGTCGCTTGGCGTGTTCACCTTTGCCACACATTGCACCCACCATCACACCACGCGCTTTGAGATCTGCCACAACATCTGGTGGTGGCGAACCCAATGCAGACACCACCAACTTCACTTGTGAATGCGTCAAGGCCACTTGTAACAAGCGTCTGGCTCCATCGGGCGTCATATTGCCGCGACCGTCCACAATCTCTTTGTGAATGCGTTGTCTGTCTTCTTCGGGCAATGAAGGAATATTTGCATTCGACAAAATATTTTCCATAAAGTCGCGATGCGTTTGTGGAATCATGCGCGCCAAATCATCGGGAGATTGTTCTGCGCTCTTATCGTATGCAGTGGGTATCAACACATCAACACCGTAAGGCTTGCCATTGACATGATCATCAATCCACTTCAATTCCAACTCCAGTTGCTCAGGAGAAAAAGTAGAAGCACCGAGCACGCCAAAACCGCCGGCCTTGGTCACCTCCACAATCACATCTCTGCAATGAGAAAAAGCAAAAATGGGCAACTCGCAACCTAACTGATGACACAAAGGTGTTTTCATTTTTTATTAAGAAGTTTCATTCCATACACAAAGGGCATCCAATGCTTCGATTTGATCGCCCCTGACCCACAGAGGATTGATTTCCATGGTTTCTAATTCATCGCCTAGATTCAACATCGCGTCGCCCAAATGGCTGATGACTTGACACAATTTTTTTTCATCAACAGCAGGCGTGCCGCGAAACCCATTCAATAGCGCTTGCCCTTTGAGTTGCGCCAACATGCGTCCAACTTCTTGCGCATTAACAGGTAACACACGCATCGCCACATCTTTTAATATCTCAACCCAAACGCCCCCTAAGCCCACCAAGATGACAGGTCCCCATTGCAGATCGCGCGTCATGGCAACCAACAACTCAACGCCACTATCACGCATAGGTGCAACCAAAACGCCTTCCAATTTGGCTTGTGGGCATGCAACCCAAACGCGTTGCATCATGCTAGCGTATGCATCAACAATTTCTTTTTCATTTTTTAAATTTAAACAAACACCACCGACTTCTGTTTTGTGCGCAATATCGGGGGACGCAATTTTGAGAACCACCGACACATTGAGCGTACGCGCGTGCGCAACGGCCTCATCTGCCGATTGAACCAATCCAATGGGAATGGTGGGC
>Ga0194035_1001373_pt1 | contig 12915 bp, 13 predicted proteins | sample JunL2320m_MetaG_FD_148680 | JGI IMG/M metagenome (GOLD analysis project Ga0194035, IMG submission 148680) | Anoxic zone freshwater microbial communities from boreal shield lake in IISD Experimental Lakes Area, Ontario, Canada - Jun2016-L239-20m | ecosystem: Environmental > Aquatic > Freshwater >...
GGATCGCGTTCTAGCAAATCCAGGACGTGCGCCCAGGTTTCAACGACATGGGATGCCCGGGCGTCGGGGTCACGGCTGTCCAGCAGTTTGGCCACTCGATCCAGATAGATCCGCTGCAACGCCAGTGCGGTCAGTTCACGGCCGTCGGCCAGGGCGACCGTCGCCCGCAGCGACGGGTCCCGGCTGACGACGTGCACGGCGTGGACCGGTCGGGCCAGCGTGAGATCACTGAGATCGACGCCCTCCTCGATCAGATCGAGCACCAGTGACGTGGTGCCCACCTTCAGATACGTGGACGTCTCGGCCAGGTTGGCGTCGCCGAAAATCACATGCAGCCGGCGGTACTTGTCGGCGTCGGCGTGCGGCTCATCGCGGGTGTTGATAATCCCCCGCTTGAGCGTTGTCTCCAGGCCGACCTCTACCTCGATGTAGTCGGCGCGCTGAGACAGCTGGAAGCCGGGCTCGTCTCCGGCCGGACCGATACCGACCCGACCGGAACCGGTAACCACCTGCCTCGAGACCATGAACGTCGTCAGGCCGGCGATGACGGCAGAAAAAGGCGTCTGCCGGCTCATCAGATAGTTCTCGTGCGTGCCGTAGGAGGCGCCCTTGCCGTCGACATTGTTCTTATACAACTGAAGCTTGACGGCGCCGGGAACGCTCGCGACATGCCGGGCGGCTGCCTCCATGACCCGTTCACCGGCTTTGTCCCAGATGACCGCATCCATCGGATCGGTGACTTCCGGGGCCGAGTACTCCGGATGGGCATGATCGACGTACAGCCGGGCGCCGTTAGTCAGGATCATGTTGGCCGCGCCGACCTCATCGGCATCGACCACCGGCACTGGTCCGGACGGACGACTCAGATCGAAACCACGAGCGTCGCGCAGGGGCGACTCGACCTCGTAGTCCCAACGGGTGCGCTTGGCCCGCTGGATACCGGCGGCGGCGGCGTAGGCGAGCACCGCTTGAGTGGAGGTGAGGATCGGATTGGCGGTGGGATCTGACGGCGAGGATATTCCGTACTCGACCTCGGTACCGATGATCCGCTGCATGAGGGACAGCCTAGCCGGGTGACGATGCGCGGTAGCGCGAGGAGGAACCCGGCAATCCGAACTAGCCGGGTGACGATGCGCGGTAGCGCGAGGAGGAACCCGGCAATCCGAACTAGCCGGGTGACGATGCGCGGTGGCGCGAGGAGGAACCCGGCAATCCGAACTAGCCGGGTGACGATGGGCGTTGGGCCGCTAGGGTTTCGAGACATGCCGGCCGAATCCGAAGCCGCCGAACGCTGGTTCCTCTCCCGGGGACTTCCGGCCGTATTGCGACCGGGTGCACTGCTACGCCGGGTATGGAGCCGGTCGGCGCCTGCGTTGGCGGCCGTGGCGGTCTTCGCGTTGACCTCGATCATCGCGGTGACGGTGTTGGGAAAGCGCACCATCAACATCGACGGTCGGCTGGACCTGGCCCATGGGATCGTTCTGGCCATCCTGGTGCTGGTATTGCCGGCCGCCGGGGTCGCAGGATGGTTCGTGGCAAAAACCGACTCCACGGTGCAGCGAGTGTTGATCGCCGATCTCGCCGTGGCGATCATCGCCCTGGGTGCGGTTTTCGGTGGACCGAGTGCACGGATCCTGGTGAATCTGATCATCTGGGGGGCTTTGGTCGGCACGGTCCTCGTACTCACCGCAACGGGCGTCGGCTCGATCCTGGGCTGGGCAGTCGAACTGACACTGACGAACCTTGCCTACGCCGTGGCGATGTTCGTCCGGGCCCTTCCGGTCGTCCTGCTCACATTTTTGGTGTTCTTCAACACCTACGTCTGGTTGATGACCTCGTTGATCAGCCGTGGCCGCCTGTGGCTTGGTATGGGCTTTCTGTTCCTCATCGCGGCGGCATTCCTGGTGTCCAGCACGATGACGGAGGTCCGGCCGTTGCTGGGGGCCCCGGGCGCTGTGACGGGTGACGCCGACAAACTCTCCGGAACGCCGTTCGAGGGCGTGCCCGACCCATCAGATTCCCGTGGACTTTCTCTGGGCGAACGTCTCAACACCGTGTTCGTGGTGGCGGCGTCACAAGTGGTGCACGTACTCACCGTCGCGATCATGACCGGCACCGTCTTCTTCGTGCTTGGCCTGATCCTGGTCAGTCCCGCTGTTCTCGATGCCTGGACGCGCGGGGCCGGTAGCCCTGACGGACGACTGCTGGGTATGACGCTGCCGATCCCCGACTCGCTGATTCAGACCACCATGTTGTTGACTTCAATTACGTTCATGTATCTGGCGGCCAAAGCCGTCACCGACACGCAGTACCGCGCACAGTTTCTGGATCCGATTCTCGACGACCTGCGACTTACGATCGTCGCGCTCGGGCGATATCGGTCCATGGCCAATAACCCACCCAAAAATCCAACGCTGTAACCGATTCCCATAATGGAGTAACCCATGGCTGAGCAATCCGGAGATGTATTCGGTCTGCGATACGGCGAAGTGCTGTTGGTCAGGATGGGTGATACCGGTCCAGAAGCCGCTGTCTACAACAGCTTTCCGCTCAACGACTGCCCGGCCGAACTGTGGGACTCCCTCAACGCTGAGGCGATCGCCAAGGACACCGGTGCCGTCGCCGCGTTGCTCAACGGACCGCGCTACTGGTTGATGAGCGGTATCGAGAAGGACGTATCCGGCCCGCAGGACACCATGAGCTTCGGCGGTATCGACATGATCCAGCAGGCTGTCGTGCAGTTGTCATCGATGAACCCCGCGCCCTACAGCGTCAACAAGGTTGACCGCAAAGCGACTTTCATTTTCGATGCCGGCCGACCCGTCTTCGAACTCATCGACCAGGAAGGAAAGCACTGGGTGATGCAGACCTGGAGCCAGACAATAGACAAGAACCTCAGCCTGGATGATCTCTTTGGACTGGCGGGACGACTGCACCTACCAACGGGATGGAGTTACCAGGCCCGCACATTGTCCAATCCCCTGCGCGTCGACACCACCGCACGCGACGCCCATGTCACCCAGGACGACCTCGCCAACAGCTATTCGCTGTTATTCGATTAACCGTCCGGCTTAGAGGTACTGCCCGAGGTTCGACTCGGTGTCGATAGCCCGACTGGTGCTGGAGGTCTTACCACTCACCAGGGTGCGAATGTAGACGATCCGTTCACCCTTCTTGCCTGAGATGCGCGCCCAGTCGTCCGGGTTCGTCGTGTTGGGCAGATCCTCGTTTTCGGAGAACTCATCCACGATCGAGTCGAGCAGGTGCTGAATACGCAGACCGTGCTGCCCCGACTCAAGAACCGACTTGATCGCAAACTTCTTGGCCCGATCGACGACGTTCTGAATCATCGCGCCGGAGTTGAAGTCTTTGAAGTACATCACCTCTTTATCGCCGTTGGCGTAGGTGACTTCAAGGAAACGATTGTCATCGATTTCGGCGTACATCCGATCAACGACCTTCTCGATCATCGCCTTGATGCACAATGCGCGATCGCCACCGAACTCCGCAAGATCGTCCGAGTTCACCGGAAGGTTCACGGTCAGGTACTTGCTGAAGATATCTTGTGCTGCTTCAGCATCCGGCCGCTCAATCTTGATCTTGACATCAAGCCTGCCGGGACGCAGGATCGCCGGATCGATCATGTCCTCTCGGTTGGAGGCACCGATGACGATGACGTTCTCCAGACCCTCGACGCCGTCGATTTCACTGAGCAACTGGGGCACGACCGTGGTCTCGACATCGGAACTGACACCGGTGCCACGGGTGCGGAAGATCGAGTCCATCTCATCGAAAAAGATGATGACCGGAGTGCCCTCGGAGGCCTTTTCCCGGGCCCGCTGGAAGATCAACCGGATATGGCGTTCGGTCTCGCCAACGAACTTGTTGAGCAGTTCCGGGCCTTTGATGTTGAGGAAGTAGGACTTCGCCTCGCGGGCATCCTCACCGCGCACCTCGGCCATCTTCTTGGCCAGCGAATTGGCGACCGCCTTGGCGATCAGTGTTTTACCGCAGCCGGGCGGACCGTAGAGCAGAACACCCTTGGGCGGGCGCAGTGAGTACTCGCGGTAGAGGTCCTTGTGCAGGAACGGCAACTCGACCGCATCCCTGATCTGCTCGATCTGCCGGGTCAGGCCGCCGATATCGCTGTAGGCGACATCGGGCACCTCCTCCAGAACCAGATCCTCCACCTCGGCTTTGGGGATACGCTCGAAGGCGTACCCGGCCTTGCTGTCGACCAGCAGCGAGTCACCCGGGCGCAGCTTGCGCGGTTTGTGGTCGTCGTCCAGTGCGGCAGCCACCTCGGGAGCCATGTCCTCGGCCGCCACCAGTGGCTCGGCCAGCCAGACGATCCGTTCCTCGTCAGCGTGGCCGACCACCAGCGCCCGATGTCCGTCGGCTAGCACCTCGCGCAGGGTGCTGATCTCGCCGACCGCCTCGAAGTTGCCGGCTTCGACCACCGTCAGTGCCTCGTTGAGCCGGACGGTCTGCCCCTTCTTCATGTCCTTGACCGAGATATTGGGCGAGCAGGTCAGCCGCATCTTGCGTCCGGAGGTGAATACGTCAACCGTGTCGTCGTCATGAGCGCCCAGCAGCACGCCGTAACCGCTGGGCGGCTGACCCAGGCGGTCGACCTCCTCACGCAGCGCCAGCAGCTGCTGGCGGGCGTCTTTGAGGGTGTCCATCAATTTGGAGTTACGGGCACCCAGCGAATCGATCCGGGCCTCAAGTTGCTGCGCCTCACGCGAGGCGCGCTGACCGCCCGCCGCGGCTTGCAATTGCTCACGCAAAAGCGCTGCCTCCCGGCGGAGCTGCTCCAATTCGGCGGAATCATCGCCGTCAGAGTCTCCCAAGGCGTCAGAACGATTCGACTCACTCATTAATCGGCTCCTTCCCCGCATTGCACCGGAGGTGGTGAGGTGGGTCCTCGCAACGCTACCGGGGATTAGACCATCCTGGGCGCTGCGACGAATTCGACACCCTGTTGTCACTGTTAACCTGGTGACGGATGTCGGCCCCATCGAAAGGACAGCCGTGACCCAGAAACTGCTGCTCACCTGCGTGGCAGCCGCCGCGATCCTCGGCGGCGCGGCTGGTGGGGTAGCCGCTGTGGATGCGATCAGCCCGATCGCATCTCCTGCCGTGCAACCGGTGGTGTTTGGGATTCCGCTTCCGCAGGATCCGACGGCCGACCTGCCGACCGCCGACCAGCTCTACGGTGTGCTGTACGGGCTGGCAGACCCCAATGTGTCATTCGCCGCGAAGAGCAACCTGGTCGAGGGCGGGATCGGGCGTATCGAGGCCCGCGCCGCCGACGGTCTGATGAAGAACGCCGTCGCCAAGGGCCAGCTACCGTTGAACTTCTCGGTCGCCAATATCGCTCCGGCTACTGCCGGAGCGGCCAGTGCCACGGTCACCGCGACCGGAAACGGCGTCGGACCCATCACCCAGAGCATCGTCTTCGTCAACCAGGGCGGCTGGAAGCTGTCACGCGCCTCGGCCGGGTTAGTGCTCAGCTTGTTCAACGGCTAACCCACCGCTGGATGCGTCACGTTCCGATTGTGATCCTGAGCGTCATCATGGCTGTGGTGGCGCTCACCGCGTCGGGGTGCTCAAATCACGACCCGTCGCGTTCGATTTCAGAGTCCGCGCTGCCGCCGCCGACGACGACCGCAGGACCCGCCGATTCAGGGCCGCTGCCGGCGCCGGGAGCCCTCAAAGATGTGATGTACCGGCTCGCCGACTCGGGCATAACCGGCGCCGACAAGCTATCGCTGGTGCAGAACGCCGCACCGTCGGAGGCAGCCACGCTCGATAAGTTCGCCACGGCGTTGCGCGACGGCGGTTTCGCACCGGTGACGTTCGAAGCCACTGATATCAGGTGGTCTGACACCCAATCCGGTGACGTACTCGCGACCATCACAGTCACGACAACCAACCCGGCAAATCCCGGAGAGTTCGCCTTCCCGATGGAGTTCCGGCCCGTCGACAGCGGTTGGCAACTGTCCCGGGAGACCGCGGACACACTCCTGGCGTTCGACAGTGCCCACGCCGTCAGCGCTCCCCCGCGGTGACCCGATGACGATGTGGATTGGTTGGCTTGAGTTCGACATCCTGCTGGGCGACGTGCGGTCGCTGAAGGCAAAACGGTCGGTTGTGCGGCCACTGGTGGCCGAGTTGCAGCGCCGATTCAGCGTGTCGGCGGCCGAGACCGACTCCTTGGATCTGCACCGCCGAGCCGGGATCGGCATGGCAGTCGTCGCCGCTGACCGCGCGCATGTGGTGGAGGTGCTCGACGCCGCCGAACGTCTCGTCGCTGCGCGTCCAGACATCGAATTGCTTTCAGCACGTAGGGATCTGCGTCGCAGCGATGACTAGTTGGGAATCGTCCGAGGCCTGAGTCGAGCTCAGGCCTCGGCACGCCCCTTCTTGCGACGCATCGGTGTCGGCGTCACGGTCCCGGGTGCCAGCCGACGCGCAGAGATCAGGAACGCGGTGTGCCCGCGCATGGTGTGCTCCGGACGCACCGCCAGCCCGACGACGTTCCATCCGCGCTGCAATGTCTCCCAGGACCGCGGCTCGGTCCAGCACAACGCAGAGCGTAACGCCTCGACCGTCTTGGATAACTGGGTCACCGTCGCGACATAGATGATCAACACGCCGCCGGGGACCAGCATTCGCGCCACCGCGTCGAGCACATCCCAGGGCGCGAGCATATCGAGCACCGTACGATCGACAGACGCGTCGGCGAGTTCGGCATCGACCACGTCGGAGATGATCAGCCGCCAGTTATCCGGATCCTGCCCGAAGAACGTCGCCACATTGCGCTGGGCGTGCTCGGCGTGGTCAGCGCGGACCTCGTAGGAGATCACCTCGCCGTCCGGCCCGACGGCCCGCAGTAGCGAGCAGGTCAGCGCGCCGGATCCGGCGCCCGCCTCCAGCACTCGGGCGCCGGGGAAGATATCGCCTTCGTGGACGATCTGCGCGGCGTCCTTGGGGTAGATCACCTGTGCTCCACGTGGCATCGACATCACGTAGTCGACCAGCAGTGGGCGCAGCACCAGGAACGCATCACCGTTGGCGGATTTGACGACGCTGCCCTCGGGCAGGCCGATCACCTCGTCGTGGGCGAGTGCGCCCCGGTGAGTGTGGAACTCGGCACCCGTAGTGAGGATCATCGTGTAATGCCGGCCCTTCGGGTCGGTCAATTGGACCCGGTCACCGACGGCGAACGGACCTGTCCTGCGCGGAACGCCCGGGGTGTCGGTCACAACAGTTCAGCCTGCCACAGCGCACACCATTGACAAGCGCCTGGTAAAGGCCTGAGATTCTTATGCTTGCGCCACTGCCACATCGACCGTTCGGTGAGACCTAATGAAGATGAATGCCGCCATCCTGTGGGACTACGAACAGGATTGGAGCGTCGAAGAAGTCGACCTCGACCCGCCGCAGGAAGGCGAAGTCCTGGTGTCCTTCGAGGCCACCGGACTCTGCCACTCCGATCACCACATCCGAACCGGTGACCTGCCCGCGCCGGTTCCCATCATCGGCGGGCACGAGGGTGCCGGTGTCGTCGTCGAAGTGGGCCCCGGAGTTCGAGGCCTGAAGGTCGGTGACCATGTGGTGGCCGCCTTCCTGCCGGCGTGCGGTCGGTGTCGCTGGTGTGCGACCGGGCACTCGAATCTGTGCGATATGGGTGCGAACAGCCTCATCGGGCTGCAACCCGATGGCACCTTCCGGCGCCATGCCCGCGGGCAGGATGTCTACGCCGCCATCGGACTCGGCACTTTCGCCCCGTACGGCACCGTGCCCGAAGCATCGATGATCAAGATCGACGAGGACATTCCGCTCTCCCGGGCCTGCCTGCTGGGCTGCGGTGTCACCACCGGCTGGGGATCGGCGGTCAACACCGCCGACGTGAGCCCCGGCGACACCGTCGTGGTGATCGGCTGCGGCGGGATCGGCAGCGGTGCAATTCAAGGTGCGCGACTGGCCGGCGCGGAGAAGATCATCGTCGTCGATATCGTGGAAACCAAGCGCGACAAGGCTTTTCTTTTCGGTGCCACCCACTTCGTCACCTCAATGCCAGAGGCCACTGCGCTGGTGGGCGAATTGACCCGGGGCGTGATGGCCGACTCCGCGATCGTGACCGTCGGCGTCGTCGAAGGTTCGATGATCAACGATGCGTTCGGGATCATCCGCAAGGGCGGCGCGGTGGTATTGACAGCGCTCGCCCCGATCAGTGATGTGACGCCAACGATGCCGACAGCCATGATCACACTCTTTCAGAAACGTCTACTTGGCAGCCTGTACGGCGAAGCCAACCCGCGTGCGGACATTCCCCGACTGCTGAGCCTCTACCGCGAGGGCAAGCTCTTGCTCGACGAGACCGTTACCGCCGAGTACAAGCTCGAGGAGATCAACGAGGCCTACGACGATATGCTCGCCGGCCGAAACATTCGTGGCGTGGTCATCCATGCGCACTAAACCTCAGAGGAGGCTGGTGGCATACGCGACCGCGACGCCGGCAATGACTGCGAACACATCCTCGCCCAGTGCGATGGGCCGATCACGCTCGCCATTGGCCCGGACCAGTCCGGTGCGGGCCGCGTAACCGCCAATAGTCCCCACCACCGCGCCGATCATGCCGGCACCTAGGCTGCCCCACCGGTACCCCCACGTGGTTCCGAGCACGGCGCCGGAGAATGCACCGGCGGCGATCCGTATCAGGAACTGGGGCGCGGATTTACGACTGGGCAGCGTGGGCATCTTGTCGCTGACCAGTTCGGCGACCGCCAGGACCGTCAACACCGCCACGGTCGCCCAGTGGCCCATCCACGACGCCCACGTTCCGGACAGGTTGATCCACTGCAGGAACGCTGCCCAGGCAAGGACTGCGGGGGCGGTGCAGGCCCGCAGACCGGCGACCACGCCGATTAGCAGAGCCAGCAGCAATACGAGCGCATGCGTCATGACCGGGACGCTAGCACGACCGGGAGTTGGGCTAGAAGCGGCAGAATCGCACGTCGGAGGCGAGGATCGCCTTGGCGCCGATCGCGGCGATCTGGTCCATGGTGGCGTTGATGTCACGTCGCGGCACCAGGGCACGAACCGCCACCCAATCCGGGTCGGCTAGTGGCGCGATGGTCGGCGACTCCAGGCCCGGCGTGATCGCGGTAGCGCGATCCAGCACCGCACGCGGGCAGTCATAATCAAGCATCAGGTACTGCTGCCCGAACACCACACCCTGCACCCGGGCTGCAAGCTGATCGCGCGCCGGACGGTCGGCGGCATCACCGGCCTGATCGCGCTCGATCAGCACCGCCTCTGAATCACACAGCGACTCACCGAAGGCAACTAGGCCGTGCATGCTCAGTGTCCGACCGGAACCGACGACATCGGCGATGGCGTCGGCTACTCCAAGCTGAACCGAGATCTCGACTGCCCCGTCGAGACGGATCACGGTCGCCTCAATCCCCCTGCTCGCCAGGTCTTTACGAACAAGGTTCGGATACGCGGTGGCGATTCGTTTTCCAGCCAGCTCGGCCAGCGTCCACGGCCGGCCGGCGGGTGCGGCATAGCGGAAACTTGACGACCCGAATCCCAGTGCCAACCGCTCACGTACCGGTGCGCCGGATTCCGCGGCAAGATCGCGGCCGGTGATTCCAAAGTCGAGTTCACCGGAGCCCACATAGATCGCGATATCCTTGGGCCGCAGAAAGAAGAACTCCACCCCGTTGGCACGGTCGATGACGGTCAGATCCTTGGGATCGCTGCGCCGACGATAACCGGCCTCGGAGAGGATCTCGGCGGCGGATTCAGACAGTGCCCCCTTATTGGGGACGGCGATACGCAACATGGCGGGACCTACAGCTTCCGGTAGACATCGTCGAGACCCAGCCCGCGGGCGATCATCAGCACCTGGGTCCAGTACAGCAATTGGCTGATCTCTTCGGCCAGCGCCTCATCCGACTCGTGCTCGGCGGCCAGCCACACCTCGCCGGCCTCCTCGAGGATTTTTTTGCCCACGCCGTGCACGCCACCATCGAGTGCGGTCACGGTGGTGCTGCCCGCCGGCCGGGTGCTGGCACGTTCGCCCAATTCGGCGAACAGTTCCTCGAAAGTCTTCACCGGCCGGATTGTTCCATGTGTGACGGGCAGCCGTCACGGCGGTTTCCGCCGAGCGCGATGGGATAACCTTCGCGATCAGTACCTGACCGGCTAGTTCGTTGCGAGTTCGCCGTGCATATCCTCCAGGGACACACCCTTGGTCTCGCGCACCCACTTCCATACGAAGAGGAACGAGAGGATGGCGCACAACGCGTAGAAGCCATAGGCCACACCCAGGTAACTTCGCAGTTCGGGGAAGCTGACGGTGATCAACCAGTTGGCCGCCCACTGGCCGGCCGCGGCCAATCCCAGCGCAGCGGCGCGGATCCGGTTCGGGAACATCTCGCCGAGAAGCACCCACACCACCGGCCCCCAGGACATACCGAAGGCCACTACGAACAGGTTCGCCGCCACCAAGGCGATGGGCCCTTGCGCACCACTGAGTTGCGGGATGCCGCCGACCTGTGGAGTGGTTCCGAAGATGAACGCCATGGTCGCCAGAGTGATGGCCATTCCGGCCGAACCAATCAGCAGCAACGGCTTACGGCCGATCTTGTCGATCAGCGCAATCGCGATCAGCGTGGTGGCGATGTTGACGATCGAGGTGATCACCGTGATCACGAAGGACTGGCTCTCGTCGAACCCGACCGCCTCCCACAGCACGTTGGAGTAGTAGAAGATCACGTTGATTCCAACGAACTGCTGGAACACTGATAAACCCAGACCCACCCAGACGATGCCGTACACCCCGCCACCGGGCTTACGCAGATCGCGCCACGACGGTTTGGTTTCGCCCTGCAGCGTGCCCTGGATGCGGTCGATGGTGATATCGAGGTTCTTCTCCCCAAGCAGCATGGTCAGCACCTTGCGTGCTTCCGGAATGCGATGCCGGGCAACGAGATAGCGCGGTGATTCGGGAATGGTGAATGCCAGCACCCCGTAGATGACCGCCGGCACCGCCATGATGAGGAACATCCACCGCCAGGCCTCAAGGCCAAGCCACAGGTCCTTGCTCGCGCCGCCCGCCAGGTGGGCGAGCAAGTAATCAATGGCGAGGGAGACAAAGATTCCCGTCACGATAGCCAGTTGCTGCAGCGACCCGAGACGGCCTCGGATACGCGCAGGCGAAGTCTCGGCGATGTATGTCGGTGCGATCACCGAGGCGACGCCGACGCCGATGCCGCCGACGATACGGAAAAGCACGATCATCTCCACGCTGCCCGCCAGACCGGTGCCGATCGCGCTGATGCCGAACAACACCGCGGCAATTTTCATCACCGAGATCCGGCCGATCCGGTCGGCGAGTCGGCCCGCCGTCATGGCGCCGGCGGCAGCACCGAGTAGTGCTGACGCGACAGCGAAGCCCAGTGCGGCATTGTTGATGTTGAAGTGGCTCTGGATCGAGGCAACCGCACCGTTGATCACCGCGCTGTCATAGCCGAACAGCAGGCCGCCCAGTGCGGCGACCGATGCGATCCGCACCACGCCGCGCCCGGAGAACTCCTCGTCCTCGAATAGTGCCGGTGCGTCGCTAGTTGGGCCTTGGCCAGCCATCTGGAGTCCTTTCCGCAAACTATCCGAACCGTATGGAATTACGATTACACAGTCAGCATCAACTCGGTGTGGATCTCCCGCAATCGAATGGCGTTCAGACCGCGTAGCGACGCGACATGGCGGCGCCGGGGGCTGGCCGGCACGTCAACGTCGTTGGGTACCACCAGCACCGGACAACCGGCCTCCTCGGCTGATGCGGCCCCGGTAACTGAGTCTTCGATGGCCAGACACTGTGCAGGATCAAATCCGAGACGAGCGGCGGCCTGTTGGTAGGGATCCGGCGCAGGCTTGGCATGCGTCACCTCATCCCCGCACACGCTCGCCGCGAAGTAGTGTCGACCGATACTGTCCAGTGCTCGTTCGGTGAGTGCCCTCCGGGTGTTGGTCACCAGCGCCATCGGCACGGCCGCATCGGCCAACGTGTCGAGTAGTTCGCGCGCGCCGTCGCACCACGGAAGGCCGCCGTCGAACAGGTCGGCGGTGTAGTCATGTAGCCAGTCGGAATGAGCCGCCATCTCGTCAGGATCGGGGTCCAGGCCTAGGTCCGTGTAGACCATCTGCATGAGGCTCTCGGCGGAACCGCCGACGGTAGCCTCACGCATGGCCGGAGTCAGCTCGCCGCCGAGTCTGGTGTAGAGCACCTGCAGCGCCACCTCCCAGAGCTTCTCCGAGTCGACCAGAGTGCCGTCCATATCGAAGAGCACCGCACGCATGGCGGTGATTGTGTCACTGAAATTTGTCAGACCAAAGTGCAATGCTCGTTCTATGTCCTCGACCGCCTCGTCAACCGACGTCGACGCCGCACCGTCACCCGACGTAGACGTGACTCCCGGTGAACGGCTCGGCGTTCTCTTCGAGCAGCTTTCGGAGTTGACCGGTCAGCGCAACGCGATCGATGGGCGCATTGTCGACATCGTTGCCGAGATCGATAGTGCCGGACTGTGGGGCGCTACCGGGGCTCGATCGGTCACCGCGCTGGTGGCCTGGAAGACCGGCACCTCGCGCGGCAATGCCGCTGCCCTTGCGAGCGTGGCCCACCGGCTGGAATCGTTTCCCCGCTGCGCCCAGGGCCTGCGGGAGGGCCGACTGTCGTTGGATCAGGTCGGGGTCATTGCCGCTCGCGCGGGTGACGGGTCCGATGCGCACTACGCGCAGCTGGCCGAGGTCGCCACAGTCAGCCAGCTCTGCACCGCGATCAAGCTGGAACCGCGCCCCGATCCCGGCCCACGGCCCGATCCGCGACCCGCGATC
>Ga0194035_1001375_pt1 | contig 12908 bp, 11 predicted proteins | sample JunL2320m_MetaG_FD_148680 | JGI IMG/M metagenome (GOLD analysis project Ga0194035, IMG submission 148680) | Anoxic zone freshwater microbial communities from boreal shield lake in IISD Experimental Lakes Area, Ontario, Canada - Jun2016-L239-20m | ecosystem: Environmental > Aquatic > Freshwater >...
GGCGCCACTGGTACCCGACGCGGTGTCGATGGCCGGATTGCAGGCCCGACTGGGCCTCGACGCCGGGAAGTGGACGCTGGAGCAGATGGCGCAGGTGGCACTGGATTCGCTGATGGCGTCGCCCCGCGTCGATTCGGTGAAGCCCGCCGCATCCGTCGCCGAACTGCTGGAGCGACCGTTCTTCGCCGAACCGTTGCGCCAGCACGACTGCGCTCCGATCACCGACGGCGCGTCGGTGATGGTGATCGCCGCTGGTGAGCGTGCGCGGGAATTACGCGAACGGCCTGCCTGGATAACGGGATTCGAGCACCGGATCGAGACACCGTCGATCGGCGCACGCGACCTGACCACATCACCGTCGACTGCCACCTCGGCCCGCATCGCGACCGGTGGCGACACCGGCTCAATCGATATCGCCGAGATCTACGCGCCGTTCAGCCACCAGCACCTGATTCTCACCGAGGCAATCGGGCTCACGCCGTCGACGAAGATCAATCCTTCCGGCGGCGCACTGGCGGCCAACCCGATGTTCTCCACCGGACTGGAGCGTGTCGGATTCGCGGCACGCCACATCTTCGACGGATCGGCGGGACGGGTGCTGGCCCATGCCACGAGCGGCCCTGTGCTGCAACAGAATCTGGTCGCCGTACTGGAGGAGAAGTAACCATGGCCGAGCATCTGGCAGCGGTCCTGGGAACCGGGCAGACGAAGTACGTCGCCAAACGTACCGACGTCTCCATGAGCGGTCTGGTGCGCGAGGCGATTGACCGCGCACTGGCCGACAGTGGCTCGACGTTCGACGACATCGACGCCGTCGTCGTTGGTAAGGCACCGGACTTCTTCGAGGGCGTGATGATGCCGGAGTTGTTCATGGCCGATGCCATGGGCGCCACGGGCAAGCCACTGATCCGCGTGCACACCGCCGGTTCGGTGGGCGGTTCGACGGGCGTGGTGGCCACAAGCCTGGTCAAGTCCGGCAAGTACCGGCGGGTCCTGGCGGTCGCGTGGGAAAAGCAGTCGGAGTCGAATGCCATGTGGGCGTTGTCGATTCCGGTGCCTTTCACCAAGCCTGTCGGCGCCGGTGCGGGCGGCTACTTCGCCCCGCATATCCGCGCCTACATGCGGCGCTCCGGCGCACCGGCACATATCGGCGCGATGGTTGCGGTGAAGGACCGGCTCAACGGCGCAAAGAACCCGTTGGCGCACTTGCATCAGCCGGACATCACGCTGGAGAAGGTGCTGGACTCCCCGATGCTCTGGGACCCGGTCCGTTTCGATGAGACCTGCCCGTCCTCGGACGGCGCATGCGCAATCGTGATCGGCGATGAGGAGATCTCCGATCAGCGGGTCGCCGGGGGTCACCCGGTTGCCTGGATTCATGCCACCGCGCTGCGCACCGAACCGCTGGCCTACTCGGGACGCGATCAGGTCAGCCCGCAGGCCGGCCGCGATGCCGCCGCAGCACTGTGGAAGGCCGCCGGAATCACCAGCCCGATCGACGAGATTGATGTCGCCGAGATCTACGTGCCGTTCTCCTGGTTCGAGCCGATGTGGCTGGAGAACCTCGGCTTCGCCCCGGAGGGCGGCGGCTGGAAACTGACCGAGGCCGGCGAGACGGCCATCGGCGGCCGGCTACCGGTCAACCCCTCCGGCGGTGTGCTGTCATCGAATCCGATCGGCGCCTCGGGCATGATCCGGTTCGCGGAGTCCGCGATCCAGGTAATGGGCAAGGCCGGTGCGCACCAAGTGCAGGGCGCTCGCAAGGCATTGGGCCACGCCTACGGCGGCGGCTCGCAGTATTTCTCGATGTGGGTGGTCGGCAGCGATAAGCCGACCAGCAAATAGCGCTAGTCGGCCGCAGCACCAGGTTCGGGCCAATGCCCTTTCCGACCGGCAAACATGGACTAACCGACCGCAAAACTGTAACGTGTTCTAGTTAGAGACACACAGTGGAGGGGCGACATGACCACCGAGATTCGCGATATCGACACCGGGACCCTGCCCGATCGTTATGCCCGCGGCTGGCACTGCCTGGGCCCGGTGCGGGACTTCCTGGATGGCGAGCCGCATGCGATCCATGCTTTCGGCACCAAGCTGGTGGTGTTCGCCGATTCGAATAACGAGCTCCATGTGCTCGACGGCTACTGCCGGCACATGGGCGGGGACCTGTCCCAGGGCACTATCAAGGGCGATGAGGTGGCCTGCCCGTTCCACGACTGGCGCTGGGGCGGCGACGGCCGCTGCAAGCTGGTGCCCTACGCCAAGCGGACTCCGAAGTTGGCGCGGACCCGTTCCTGGCACACCGATGTGCGCGCGGGCCTGCTGTTCCTCTGGCACGACCATGAAGGCAACCCGCCGCAGCCCGAGGTCCGCATCCCTGAGATTCCGGAGCAAGCCAGCGATGACTGGACCAACTGGAACTGGAACTCGATGCTGATCGAAGGTTCCAACTGCCGCGAGATCGTCGACAACGTCACCGATATGGCGCACTTCTACTACATCCACTTCGGGCTGCCGACTTACTTCAAAAACGTCTTCGAAGGACAGGTTGCGACCCAGTACCTGCACAACGTCGGCCGTCCCGATATCGGAGGCATGGGTACCGCCTATGGCGAGTCGCACCTGGACTCCGAAGCCAGTTACTTCGGCCCCTCCTTCATGATCAACTGGCTGCACAACACCTATGGTGATTTCAAGGCCGAATCCATCCTGATCAACTGCCATTACCCGGTGAACCAGGACTCGTTCATGCTGCAGTGGGGCGTCATCATCGAAAAGCCGAAGGGCCTCGATGACGAGACGACGGAACGGATCTCGTCGGCATTCACCGCCGGCGTCAGCAAGGGATTCCTCCAGGACGTCGAGATCTGGAAGCACAAGACCCGCATCGAAAATCCGCTACTGGTCGAAGAGGACGGTGCGGTCTACCAGATGCGCCGGTGGTATCAGCAGTTCTACGTCGACGTCGCCGATATCAGCCCGGATATGACTGATCGTTTCGAGCTCGAGGTGGACACCACAAAGGCCAACGAGAAATGGCACGTGGAGGTCGAAGAGAACCTGCGGCGGCAGACCGAGGCGAGTGAGGCGGGACAGCCCGCGTCATGACACCAAAGCACAGTCCTGACATCGATCAGATTGCGCGGTCGATGTTGCTGTTGCACGGGGGTCACGATGACGAACACCCCCACGCCCGCGACGATAACGATGTCACGACGTGGTCGAAAGCTCCCGACTTCGCTAACGACCCCGAACGTGCGGCGGCCGTGCATGAGGCCACCCGTCGCGACCGCGAGCGCTATCTCACCTCCGGACTTGCCGATATCGACTGCAGGTTCTGCCACGCCTCGGTGCAGGTCAAGAAGCTCGGCGCGCCTCATACCGCGGTGCAGTGGAGCACCGAGTCGCAACAACGGTGCGCCTACTTCACCGAGATCCGAGCCGCCGGCGGCAGTAGCGCACGGGCCAGGTCATGCCCGAAGCTTTCCGACAGCATCTCCCACGCAGTGGCCGAGGGGTGTCTCGAGGAGTACTCGAGCGCGCCTGCACCCGGCGACGGCTGATGCCGTCGGACTATAGCCCGCGGAAACGGTCCTTAACCTGATCCTCAGTCAACCCGTAATCGGCAAGCGAGTAAGTGTGCTTTGGGGCCCGCGGGCCCTTCTTACTCTCATCATCGGTATGGGTGATCGCAGCACGGGCATCGTCGGTGAGCTCGATACCGAAGTGTGCGTAGATCTCTTCGACAGTGCGCAACGGCTCCTTGATGAGTTCGAAGTAGTCGACATCGCAGAACTGCGCAGGATTCTGTGTGGCCCGCACCGCGTTGAAGCGCTCAAGTCCGCGCGACCAGGTGTCCAGTGAATCGGCTCCGATCGTCTCACCCATGAAACTGTTGGACCAGCCTGCGGTCGTGTGCTGCGCCAGTGAGCACATCGAGGCCATGATGGTCTCGGCCGGCCGGTGGCACTGGATCACCAGCGCGTCGGGGTAAGTGGCGAACACCGCGTCGAGTGCGAACAGATGGCTCGGATTCTTCAGCACCCAACGTTTTTCGGGTTCGTTAAGTCCGATCAGTTGCAGGTTCCGGCGGTGCCGCTGATACGACGGCGTCCAGTCCTGTGCGGCCAGCCACTTCGAGTAGGTCGGAACATGTGCCAAAGACTCATACGACACCGAGTGCAGGGACTGGCGAAGCAGTTGCCAACACTCCTCCACCTCGTCGGCGGTCATGAAGTGCAAGCCGGTGTAGTCCGGGTTCTCCTCATGCGCCTTGGCGAACCGCGACGCCAACTGTGCAAACACCGGATTGTCCGGCCATGTCTCGCGCGGCGGCCGCGGTTGCGGGAACTCGGCCAGCCACAACTCAAGGCCCTGGTGGCGTGGGTCGCCGCACAGCAGACGGTGCAGCGCCGTGGTGCCGGTGCGCGGTAGGCCGGTGACGAAGATCGGCGCGGTGATCGGCACCTCGACGTACTTTGGGTACTGCTTCCATGAAGCCTCGCTGAGCAGCCTGGCCACTAATGCGTTTCGGAGAAAGAAGCGGGACATCTTGCTGCCGAGTTCGGTGAAGTCCGAGTCACGGCGGTACGACTCGAGCAATACCGAGAGCGCCTCGATGTAGTTGTCGTCGTCGGTGCCGAAGTCGTCGAGGCCAACCGTCTTGACTGCGGAGGCCTTCAGATCATCGACGGTCCCCACATCGGTACGGGCCGCCATCAGTGCTTGTACTCCCCGCAGTTCACATCCAGGGTGGCGCCGGTGATGCCACTGGCGAGATCACTCGCCAGGAAGAGGATCGCCGATGCCACCTCATCCTCGGTCGGCAGCCGCTTGAGATCGGATCCGGCCGCGGCGGCGTTGTAGATCTCCTCCACCGTCGTTCCGAATTTCCCGGCCTGATGGGTGAAATAACTCTGCAGCGTGCCACCCCAGATGTAGCCCGGGGCGACGGTGTTAACCCGGATGCCCTGGACACCGAGTTCGGTGGACAGCGAGTGTGACATCGCAAGCAGAGCAGCCTTGGCCATCTTGTAGGCACCGTATTTCGGCTGGGAATGCCTGATCACCATGGAGTTCACATTCACCACTGAACCCTTTGCCTCGGCCAGTGCCGGAGTGAACCCCTGACTGATCCGCAGCGCACCGAGCACCGTCAGTTCGATGGCATCGCGAATGTGCTGAAAGGTGGTCTCGGCCAATGGCTTCATCGACGGCACCCGGAAGGCGTTGTTGATCAGGACGTCGACTTTGCCGTATTCCGCCAGGCTGCGGGTGACCAGGTTGGCAACCTGCTCATCGTCGGTGATGTCGGTACTCACCGCCAGTGCCCGCCGTCCGAGACCGGTCACTTGGTCGGCGACCTCGGTCAGTCGCTCGGCAGTGCGTGCGGCAAGCACCAGATCGGCACCGGCTTCCGCACAACGACGCGCCAGCGTGGTTCCCAAAGCGGGTCCGACGCCACTAATCACGACGACCTTATTCTCGAGCATTCCAGCCATTGTCTAGCCCACCATCCTGTCGCCGATCAGTTTCTGCCGCAGTGCAATTCTTGCCCGCCAGTCTGCGGTAGAAATTTTATTGCTGTCGTAGTAGGGCAACCGTGCAGCCACATCGCCGGCATCGACGAGTTCGACGGTTGGACCGTCGGCCTCGGCGAGCTGTCGCGACACCCGCTGCCAGCGGAACTGCAAAAAGCCCTTTCGGTGGCCGTCGGTCTCGACCCAGTTGGTAACACCGGGGTTGCTCTCGGCGACGACGATGCGGATCTTCCCGTCCGGGTCAGCCTGCGCCTGAGTTCCGTTCAATGAGGTCTGATGGTTGATGTAGTCCAGCGAGACGTACCACAGGCTGCCCAACTGGAAACCGAGATATGGCGCGTCAGTAACCGGCAGGGTGATCACCAGCGCCTGATCAGGCATCAGATCGAAATGACCCGCCGAGGAGTACTGAGTGGCCAGCCCGCCCGGCGTCAGGCGCGGTGCCACCATCGTGTTCACCGGAATGTTCATGTAGAACCACTGCGGAAACTGCAGCCAGGTCTTGACCCGCTGAACCAGCTGCTTGCCGGCTATCGCGAAACGCTTTTCGATGAGGTTATTGGTCAAGGGCGGCGGTGCGGTTCCAGCGGTGTCGGTTCGGGCGATGGAGACCTTCCCGCGTCGCGCCGACCAGTCGTTGTACACCTCGCGAATCACCAACTGCGCATTGGTTTTCGGCGTGAACCGCCACTCAAATTCTCCATCAGCGGCGATATCGAGTTGACGGTCGTCGAACGCCGTCTCACTGTCGGGAACGTTGTCGTCGGTGTAATCCCCGCCGAGCAGTTGGAAGCTGAGATCAGTCGTGGTTCCACGAGTTCCCTTGACTACGTACTCGTGGCCGGTCTGCACGCGGGTGCCGAAATAAAGGGTGTCGGGGTTATCCAGGCCCATCTTGGTGAACGGGCCGGTGCCGGAATGCAGGAACGGATGGTCCCGGTCGTAATCAAACGCCAGATGCGTGCAGGCCGCGATACAGCCGGCCAGGTATTGCAGGCCCTCGAGCAGATCGGCTTCGGTCTCGATATGCGGAGCCTCGCGAACCAGTCTCTCGGCTTCGGCGATGGCGTCCTGCAGGGATTGCGAATACGCCATCTCAGTCATTGACCTCTTCCTGCTCGCGCTTGATCTCAAGGGCGATATCGATGAGTTGATCCTCCTGGCCGCCGATCAGCTTGCGTTGCCCGGCTCGGTGCAGTAGCTGATGTGCCGGCACACCGTAGCGCTCCCCCTGGCGAACAGCATGCTTGAGGAAACTGGAGTACACCCCGGAGTAGCCCATGATGAGTGCGTTGCGGTCCAGCAGGCACTCCGCAGGCATAGCAGGCGCGACCACTTCCTCTGCGGCGTCAGCGATCTCGAAGAAATCGATTCCGGTTTTGACGCCGATCTTGTCGAACACCGCGATCAGCGCCTCGACCGGCGCATTGCCCGCGCCTGCGCCGAAGCGCCGGACGCTACCGTCGATCTGCTTGGCCCCGGCACGTACCGCCTCGACCGAATTGGCAACTCCCAGGCCGAGATTCTCATGTCCGTGGAAACCGACCTGGGCGTCATCGCCGAGTTCGGCTACCAATGCAGCCACCCGGTCAGCCACATCGCCGAGCACCAGCGCACCTGCCGAGTCGACGACATACACGCACTGACACCCGGCGTCGGCCATGATGCGTGCCTGCTTGGCCAGTTTCTCCGGGGGGATCGTGTGGCTCATCATCAGGAACCCGACGGTCTCCAGCCCGAGTTCGCGGGCGAGGCCGAAATGCTGGATGGACACATCGGCCTCGGTGCAGTGCGTGGCGATCCGGCAGATCGAGCCGCCGTTGTTCTGGGCCTCCTTGATGTCCTCCTTGGTACCAACGCCGGGCAGCATCAGGAAGGCGATCTTGGCTTCTTTGGCGGTCTGGGCAGCTAGCTTAATCAGTTCCTGCTCAGGGGTTTTCGAGAAGCCGTAGTTGAAGCTCGACCCACCGAGTCCGTCGCCGTGGGTCACCTCGATCACCGGTACCCCGGCCGCATCCAAGGCGGCCACAATGGCACCGACCTCCTCGAGCGTGAACTGATGACGCTTGTGGTGCGAGCCGTCGCGAAGTGATGTGTCGGTGATGCGCACATCCCAGATGCTGTCGCTCATCGTGCACTCCCCGTGACATGTGCGGCCTGCTTGGCCATCTCCTCGCCGACCTTGGTGGCCGCAGCGGTCATGATGTCCAAGTTGCCCGCGTATGGCGGCAGGTAATCGCCGGCGCCCTCGACTTCAATGAACGTCGTCACCATGGCGTAGCCTCCCGAGTTCATCGAAGGGGCATCGAACTGCGGTTCGTTGAGCATCCGATAACCAGGCACGTACGTCTGCACGTCAGCCACCACCTCCCGGATGGAAGTGGCAATCGCAGCGGTGTCAGCATCCTCGGGGATGGCGCAGAAGATTGTGTCGCGCATGATCATCGGAGGATCGGCCGGGTTGAGAATGATGATCGCCTTGCCGCGTGCGGCACCGCCGATGGTCTCCACTCCCCTGCTGGTGGTCTTGGTGAACTCATCGATATTGGCCCGGGTTCCCGGGCCGGCCGACACCGAGGCCACCGATGCGACGATCTCCGCATAGGGAACGGTCCCGCCTTGTTCGGTCACCGCGCGACACACTGCGTAGACGATCGGAATGGTCGCCTGGCCGCCGCAGGTGACCATATTGACGTTTGGAGCGTCGAGGTGCATCCGCAGGTTCGCCGGCGGCACCACGCCCGGGCCGATCGCCGCCGGCGTGAGGTCAATGGCGGTGATTCCGGCTTCTGCGTAGCGCGGGGCGGCGGCTCTGTGCACATACGCCGAGGTGGCCTCGAACACGAAGTCGGGCGTCTCGTCGCGGGTCAGCAGCCAGTCCACACCCTCATGGCTTGTCTCCAGGCCCAGTTTCCGGGCCCGCGCCAAGCCCTCGCTGTCCGGGTCGATGCCGATCATCCAACGAGGTTCAAGCCATTCCGACCGCAGCAGTTTGTACAGCAGATCAGTGCTGATATTGCCCGAGCCGACAATGGCGACCGTCTTCTTCTTCGAACCCATGGCTCTTTCCCTACTCGAAGGACAATCGGACCGAGCCCAAACCGGCGAAGTCGGCGACGAACTCATCACCGGGTCGAGCATCGATGGCCCGGGTGCACGAACCAGGCAGCACGATGTCACCAGCCTTCAACCGGACACCGAAGCTGTCCACCTTGCGTGCCAGCCACGCCACCGCGGTCACCGGGTTGCCGAGTACCGCGTCGCTGCGACCCTCGGCGACCACCTCACCATTGCGGGTCAGGACCGCGTCGATACCTGTTATATCGATATCCTTGGGCGAAACCCGTTGTGGCCCAAGCACCCAGCCGGCCGATGACGCATTATCGGCGATTGTGTCACACAATGCGATCTTCCAGTCCCTGATCCGGGTGTCGATGAGTTCGATGGATGGCGCGAATGCGGCGGTGGCGGCCAGCACATCATCTTCCGTGCAACCTGCGCCCGGAAGATCCTCGGCAAGGATGAAACCGACCTCGACCTCCACCCGTGGAAAGAGGTACTTGGCGGTGTTGACCGGGACGTCCTCGAACACCTCCATATCGGCCAGCAGATGACCGTAGTCAGGCTCGTCAACACCCATCATCTTCTGCATTGCTTCCGATGAGAGGCCGACCTTGTGGCCGATCACCCGAGCGCCGTCATCGAGACGCGCGCGGATGTTGATCAACTGGATCTCATAGGCGTCCACCACGTCGATATCGGAGTGAGCGGCGGTTAGCGGTGTGATCGGAACCCGGGTGCGCTCGGCATCAGCCAGGCCGGCTGCGAGTTCGGCACGGATGGCGCTGCTCAGCATTCGCCGGATCCAATCGTCAGGGGTGCCAGTAGCGGACGGACGGCCCGATTCTATAACGTGTTCTAGTATGACAACCGAGGAGTACGACGTCATCGTCGTCGGAAGCGGCGCGGCGGGCATGGTGGCCGCACTTACCGCCGCCCACCAGGGATTATCCGCAGTGGTAATTGAGAAGGCCGCCCACTTCGGCGGCTCAACGGCCCGCTCCGGTGGCGGCGTCTGGATCCCCAACAACGAGATCCTCAAGCGCGACGGGGTCAGCGACACCAAAGAGGCGGCCAGTACCTACCTGCGCACCATCATCGGCGACGCGGTTCCGCCCGAACGTATCGACACCTACCTCGAACGCGGGCCGGAGATGCTCTCGTTCGTCCTGAAGAACACTCCGTTGAAAATGTGCTGGGTCCCGGGCTACTCGGATTACTACCCCGAGACACCCGGTGGAAAACCCACGGGGCGGTCCGTCGAACCGCTGCCATTCGATGCCAAGAAACTCGGTCCTGACATGCCCGGCCTGGAGCCGGCCTACGGCAAGATACCTCTGAATGTCGTGGTGATGCAGCAGGACTATGTGAGGCTCAACCAACTCAAGCGCCATCCACGCGGCGTGCTACGCAGCCTCAAGGTCGGTGCTCGCTCCGTCTGGGCAGGTATGCGGGGCAAGAACCTCGTCGGCATGGGACGGGCGTTGATCGCCCCGCTGCGGATCGGACTGCGCGAAGCCGGTGTCCCGGTGCTGCTCAATACGGCGTTGACCGATCTGTATGTCGAGGGTGGAGTGGTGCGCGGCGTCTACGTACGGGATATGAACGAGCCGGAAGCCGCGGATCCGCGACTGATCCGGGTTCGGCGCGCAGTGATTCTCGGCTCTGGCGGATTCGAGCACAACGAACAGATGCGGGTTAAGTACCAGCGCGCTCCGATCACCACCGAGTGGACGGTTGGCGCGGCAGCCAACACCGGAGATGGCATCGTCGCGGCCGAAAAGCTAGGCGCTGCACTGGAATTGATGGAAGACGCATGGTGGGGCCCGACCGTGCCTCTCGAGGGCTCACCATGGTTCGCACTCTCGGAGCGCAACTCCCCCGGTTCGATCATCGTCAACATGAACGGCAAACGATTCATGAACGAGTCGATGCCCTACGTCGAGGCGTGCCACCACATGTACGGCGGCCAGTACGGGCAAGGCGACGGCCCCGGTGAGAACGTGCCCGCTTGGCTGGTGTTCGACCAGCAGTACCGGGATCGTTTCATCTTCGCGGGACTGCAGCCCGGTCAGCGCATTCCAAAAAAGTGGCTGGACTCCGGAGTCATCGTCAAAGCGAGCACGCTTGAGGAGTTGTCGCACACGACTAACCTTCCAGTCGAAGGCCTGCGTGCAACCATTGATCGATTCAACGGTTTCGCCCGTTCCGGTGTGGATGAGGACTTCCATCGCGGCGAAAGCGCCTACGACCGCTACTACGGCGACCCGACCAACAAACCGAATCCGAACCTCGGCGAAATCAGCCATCCGCCGTACTACGCGGCCAAGATGGTGCCCGGCGATCTCGGCACCAAAGGGGGTATCCGCACCGATGTACACGGCCGGGCGCTGCGAGACGACGGGTCGGTGATCGAGGGCCTTTACGCGGCGGGCAATGTGAGCTCACCGGTGATGGGGCATACCTATCCGGGTCCGGGCGGCACGATCGGTCCTGCGATGACCTTCGGTTACCTAGCCGCACTGCATATCGCCGGAAAGGCCTGATGTGCCGATCAATCTCGACGTCGCGCTCGGGGCGCAACTCGAGCCGGTCGAGTTCTCCTGGGTCAGCAGTGACGTGCAGCTCTATCACCTGGCCCTCGGTGCGGGTCACGACCCGGTGGACTCCCGCGAGCTGCGCTACCTGACCGATGGCACCCCGCAGGTATTGCCGACGTTCAGCAGCGTGGCCTCAACCTTCCATATGACGGAGGCACCGAAGGTCAGCTTTCCCGGGATCGAAATCGAGTTGAGCCGGGTCCTGCATGCCAGCGAGGCGGTGAGTGTTCCTGCCCCATTGCCACCACACGGCTCGGCTCGCGCGGTCACGCGGATCACTGACATCTGGGACAAGGGCAAGGCCGCCGTGATCCTCAACGAGACGACGGTCACCGATCTGTCCGGCAACCTGTTGTGGACGGTGAAGCGCTCGATCTTCGCCCGCGGTGAGGGTGGCTTCGGTGGCGAGCGGGGTCCGTCGACTTCGGTGGAAACACCCGGTCGAGCCCCCGACTTCGAGATCGACATACCGGTGCTGCCGCAGCAGGCGTTGCTCTACCGGCTCTGCGGCGACCGCAATCCGCTGCACTCCGATCCCGAATTCGCCGCCGCCGCAGGGTTTCCCAGACCGATCCTGCACGGACTGTGCACCTACGGGATGGTGTGCAAAGCGCTCACCGATACCGTGCTGGACGCCGAGACCAGCCGGGTTGGCTCATACGGTGCACGATTCGCCGGTGTGGTGTTCCCCGGTGAAACCCTGAAGGCTTCCGTCTGGCAGGACGGTAACCGATTCAGCGCCGTCGTCACTGCACCGTCGCGCGGCGACGAGACGGTCCTGGCCGGCATCGAACTTGTCGGGGTCTAGCCCAGGATCAAACCGGAGGTGGGCACGCCTGTTCCGGCCGTGACGAGCACGTGCTCGACATCATCGACCTGATTGACCGACGTGCCGCGCAGCTGCCGCACACCCTCGGCGATACCGTTCATACCGTGGATGTAGGCCTCACCTAGTTGGCCACCGTGAGTGTTGATGGGCAGTCGCCCGCCGATCTCGATCGCACCGTCAGCAATGAAGTCTTTGGCATCACCCTTGCCGCAGAACCCCAACTCCTCCAACTGAATCAGGGTGAACGGCGTGAAATGGTCATAGAGGATCGCGGTCTGGATATCGGTCGGCTTGAGGCCGGACTGCGCCCACAGTTGGCGGCCCACCAATCCCATCTCAGGAAGTCCGTCCAACTCGGGCCGGTAATAACTCACCATCGAGTACTGGTCTCCACTGGAACCCTGCGAGGCAGCCTCGATGACCGCCGGCCGCTGCTTGAGATCCCGCGCCCGCTCCGCGGACACCACGACGATCGCCACTCCGCCGTCAGTCTCCTGGCAGCAATCCAGCAGCCGTAGCGGCTCAGCGATCCACCGCGAATTCTGATGATCCTCGATGGTGATCGGCTTGCCATAGAAGTACGCGTTGGGATTGTTGGCCGCATGCCTGCGGTCGGCCACCGCGATCGCGCCGAAATCGCGGCTGCTGGCACCGGACAGGTGCATGTAGCGCTTGGCGATCATCGCCACCTGCGCAGCCGGCGTGGTCAGCCCGTGCGGGTAGGAGTATGAGTTGTCGACACTCGTCGAATCCGTGCCCTGAATCAGCCTCATTTGAACCTGGCCAAACCGCATCCCGGATCGTTCATTGAAAGCCCGATACGCCACAACGCAATCCGCGACACCGGTAGCTACCGGTGTCGCGGATTGCGTTGTGGCG